>Ga0164295_10000212_pt1 | contig 49273 bp, 20 predicted proteins | sample GEODES006metaG_FD_111798 | JGI IMG/M metagenome (GOLD analysis project Ga0164295, IMG submission 111798) | Oligotrophic lake water microbial communities from Sparkling Lake, Wisconsin, USA - GEODES006 metaG | ecosystem: Environmental > Aquatic > Freshwater > Lake | place: USA: Sparkling Lake...
GTCGGGATGGATGAGGCCTTTGACCATGTCCTCCCCATTAAGAATCATGTCGCCGACGATGCGGCGGCTTTCCCGGGGGCCACCGATGTAGGCCAGCCATTGCATGTCGTAATTCGTGTATTTCTCCCCACCCTTGCTCTTCAGAGCAGAGACAGCACCATAAACAGCACGGAAATTGTGGTCGCGGACGAGCTCCAGATCTTTGAGGGGTTGTTTGTCAAACCCGCTTTCCCAGAACCATTCGCCATGTAGATACTCTTCCATGTTCGGCGTGGGCGTGTAGCCAAGATCAAAGCCCGTCATATTTAATTTATTTTTCACGCCGACAGGTTCCATGGCTCGAGGGGCAGGGAAGTCTTCCAGTTCCAATGGCAGTGCCCATGGGGTGGTAGGCCAGGTGACGGCCTGATCAGTTTTTTTCAATACCCACATGTTACTCATGCCCATGTGGCCTTTTTCTTCCATCATGAACTCAGCACCTGCTAGGGCACCAACGCTGCCGTGGCCCGTGCAATCGACGAAAAATTGGCCAACAAAGCGTGTTTCTTTACCCGTTTTGGTATCCAGTCCGATGACGCTTCTAATGTTTTTGGCGCCCTTAGCCATCTCGACCCCATAGACGTGGGTATTTAAAAAGAGATCCATGCTCTTTTCGCCCTTCACCGCCTCTTCTTTGAGCTTGTCGTTGAACTCGGCGGGATCCGCGGCCGGACTATTGCTGGACCGATCGGCAAATTCTTCGACGATCTCTCCTAAGTGTGGATAGAGGCCTCGGCGGGTGCCGCCCATGGCCCAAACTTGGACCTCGCTGCTACCATTGCCGCCAAGCACGGGGCGGTTCTGGATGAAGGCCACGCTCAGTCCTTGGCGTGCCCCAGAGATGGCCGCGCCCATGCCGGAGTAGCCACCACCAATGACCACTAAGTCATAGCTTTTGGTCTCAGGAGCTTTTTCCGGCAGGCCGAGAAGTCGGCGGCGCAGTGTGTTGGTCGCTGCTAGTTCATTCGGTGGGTTGAAGCTGGCGTCGCGGGTTAGTAAAACAGCATCCACGCGGCCATCAAAGCCTGTCTGATCGACAAGGGCGAGTTTGGCGCTGCCGCTGAGTTCGGCTCGTCCTGCTTTTTCCCAAAGCCAATCTTTCCCCTCAGTGCCGAGCACTTTTTCCAGAGGTTGACCATTCACACTGAGTTGAAATTTCCCCGGAGCGCCTTCGGCATCGAAGGGGGCCACCCAGTTCTTCGTCCTCACCCAGATTGTGTAGGTTCCCGGCTCAGTGATGGTGATTTCTGTTTCAGCATTTTTGACCGGCTTGCCCATGCCGTGAGCCATGAGGTAGGGGGATCCCATGACTTCGATGAACTGCGTGTCTAGCACCCAGCCGCCTGGATTTATAAAGGATTCGGCTTCGATCCAGACTTGCTGTGCGTGAGCGGGAAAGACGCAGGCTAGAAAAGTGGCGAGAAGGAATCGTGAAGGCTTCATAGTCGGTTAGTTTGGATTTCTATAAACGGTAAACAGGTGGCACTGCAATCAACTCTCTGCAGTTACAGTAACATTAAGCTCTTTCATCAATGGATTTTTGGGAAGTAAAACTTTGGATTGACCATCATTACCTCGCTGGATCATGATCACGTCCCAACTATGAAGCGCCGCCGTCTCCTTCTTTCCCTTTTTGCCACGATTCCTCTCAGCGTTGCTTTCGCGCAGGAAGATTACTTGAGCTATGAACCCAAAGGAGAGGCTAAAGGTAAGCACGTCGTCTTGTTAGCTGGAGATGAAGAGTATCGCAGCGAGGAGGCCATGCCCATGCTGGCCAAAATTCTAAGTGAGCGTCATGGCTTTAAAACCACGGTGCTTTTTTCGGTCGATAAGGATGGCTTTGTTGATGCCAACAATCAGGCCAGTCTCACGCACCCGGAAGCTCTGGATAGCGCCGATGCGGTGATTATGCTGATTCGTTTCCGCCACTGGCCAGATGAGGTGATGAAACATTTTCACGATGCTGTGCAGCGTGGGGTGCCGATCATCGGTCTGCGCACCGCGACTCACGCCTTCAATATGGACAAGGATAGCACTTATGGTGCCTGGGCTTGGAATAACGCAGAGGGTGGTTTTGGCCGAGTTGTGCTGGGTGAGACTTGGGTAAGTCACTGGGGCAAACACCGCGCAGAGGCCACGAAAGGCGTTCTGGAGACCTCTGCAAAGGGTCATCCGATTCTCCGCGGTGTGACAGAGCTTTTTGGCACAACGGATGTCTATGAGGCCGCACCTCCCGCTGATTCGATGATTCTGGCTCGTGGTCAGGTTTTATCAGGCATGGAGCCAACCAGTGCTCCAGCAGACTACCGAAAAGCGACTCAAGCTGGGGTCGAACAAGCGGTGAATGAGCCTAAGATGCCGATCGCTTGGACGCGCGAAGTTAAAAATGCGTCCGGCAAGACCAATAAAATCCTCTGCACCACCATGGGGGCTGCGTCTGATTTGACGAATGAAAGCCTGCGCCGTCTGTTGATCAATGGCCTCCACTGGGGCCTGGGCCTAGAGGTGCCTGCTGCTGTGGATGTGAACTATGTCGGAGACTACAAACCCCTGATGTATGGGACCAAGGACAGCGCTGATTTAACCGATCCGCATGGTTTTCGGGCTTTCAGGCGCGGAGTTAAGCCAGCTGATCTCAAATAGGCTCTGAGTTGCCTTTGCTGTTTGTGAAAGGGCACACTCTAGCCTAGCTTGAGGCTCACATGGCAGATCTCGGCAGATACAATCAACTCAAGGTGCTCTACAGCACCCCGCATGGCATTTACTTAAATGGGGGCGATCACGGGGAGATCCTCTTGCCTACTCGTTATATTCCGAGGGGAACGCAATTGGACGACGTGATCGAGGTCTTCGTCTATCGGGATTCAGAGGACCGTGTCATTGCCACCACGGAGAAGCCATTGGCCCAGGCTGGCGAATTTGCTTCGCTAGAAGTCGTCGGCGTGCATCGGCAAGTGGGCGTTTTTTTAAACTGGGGCCTTCCCAAAGACCTGCTTTTACCCTATCGTGAGCTCACGGAAAAGGTGGAAGTCGGCCAAAAAGTCGCTGTTTATGTCATTCTCGATGAGCGCTCGGATCGAATTATTGCCACCACACGACTGAATCGGCATCTAAGTCGTCAGCCTGCCCCTTATAAGAAAGGGCAGGAGGTTGGGTTGCTTATCACCAATCGCACTCCGTTGGGTTATAACGTTTTGGTGGAAAAAACGCACATTGCGCTACTGCATGCTACGGCTGGAGCCGTTGCTCTACAGCCGGGGCAGGAAATGCGCGGATTTATCAGTGCCGTGCACCCTGACGGGAAGCTGGATGTGAGCTTAGATGCCTCTGGTTATCAGCGCGTGGCACCTCTGACTGAGCGGATTTTAGAGGCGCTGAAAGCCAATGGCGGCAGTCTTCCGTTTGATGATGATAGTCCCGCAGAGCGAGTTCGAGAAAATTTTGGCAGCAGTAAAACCGCTTTCAAGCAGGCCCTAGGTGCCCTTTTTCGGCAGCGGAAAATCCGCTTCACCCGACCAGGAATCCAGTGGATGGACGTTAATGAACCTACCAGCAGTGACTGGCGACCGAGTTGAAGATGAGGCGGTTTTTTTGTCTTTCGATGTAAGGCAAATGTATTTACATTGAACGTGTTTCCTGTCAAAATTGACAACAAATAAAGGAAAATACGTTAGCCAACCCGTTTGAAAAAAGAGAGTAACCCCAATTACTTGAATTTTAACGTTCTACAGCCATGAAACATCGCTCATCACCCTTCTTGCTTCATCTCCGCCGCCAAAGCCGCTGGTTGACATGTTTTCTCACTGTCCTGATGGCGCTTTGGCAAATCGGCCAGCCTCTCCAAGCGGCAAGTGTGAATTGGACAGCTGGCAGCTCCAGCAATTTAAATTGGGCCAATGGCAGCAATTGGAATCTGGCAATTCCGACAGTCACAGATGATGTTTTTTTTGGTTCGCCCATTCCGAATCCAGGTTCCTTGGCTTCTCCTGGAACGCTGACTTTGGGTTCTGGAAGTGTAGCTAATAGCCTCTGGTTGAGGGATAACTACACCCTTTCGGGTGGTGATCTCAATGTGGGAACAGGATTAATGAGAGCTTCTCTCGGACGGTCAGTGACGATTAGTTCATCCTTGATCGGAACGGCTGGCATTACTAAACAAGGCGGGGGGCTTCTCACTTTGAGTGGCACGAATTCGGGCTTAAGTGGGACTGTGAATGTGAACTCGGGCACTTTAGATGTGACGACTGCCGCGGCTCTTGGTTCCGGCGCTTTGACACTTAGCGGAGGGGCGTTGCAGGTGAGCAGTGATACACCTTTGTCGATCGCGAACGCGATGACTCTGACTGCTAGCTCGCGGCTTATTTCAAACCGTGCGGCTGCTGGTGCTGGTGTGAATCATACTTTCGGAACTTTAGCAATGGGTGCCCAGCAGTTGAGCCTTCAGGCGGGCCCTTCTGTGAATAGCGGTATTGCAGGGGCAATTTTTGGTAATACCACTTTGAGCGCGAATGGTGCTTTTTTTGATGTGGGAGCGGGTGCGAATCTGACGCTGGGAGTGATTGCAGGTAACTTTAGTTTTTTCAAAACAGGCGCAGGAACCTTGACTCTTGCAGGCACAAGTACCCGCTCAGCTGGTGCGGCCTACGTAATGGGCGGCACAGCTTTGCAGACGAATGTGGCCGGATTTGGCACGGCAGCTACGACGCTGACGATGCTGGGTGGCAGCACTCTCGACTTGGCAACAGATACCACGACGAACGCGTACCCTCTAACTAATCTGGGAAATACCACCGTGCTATCCAATCGCTCAACTGCGGGAGTTGGTACCTCGCAGACGTTGGGAGCGGTGACCAGTATTGGGAACAGCACGTTGTCTTTTGGTAAAGGTTCAAATGTCAACAGTGGAACTGCAACCACGACTGTCGGGGCGGCAATAACGGCTGGAGCTACGACCTTTTCAACCACAACAGCAGACTCGGCGCTGACTTTAAATTCGACTCTTAATAATTCGGGTTTCACGACAACGATTGCAGGAGCAGGCTCTACGACGGTGACGGGTGCCATCAGTGGTGGTGGTGGACTCATCAAAAACAGCGCAGGGAGCCTCACTCTCACTGCGGCAAATACCTTTGGTGGCGCTGCCCAAATCAATGCGGGCGCAGTCACTTTGGGAAATGTCACTAGCCTCGGCGCAGCCGCTACAGCAGCTCCAGTTTTTGCCACGGGCACGGCGCTAAACACTAATGGCGTTATAGCTACTGTGCTAACGATTACCGCACCTGCTGGAGTGATTTTGCAGAATAGTAATGCAACCGCAGGCGGCCTATCCATAGCAACGGGTGGCACAGCAACGACCAACATTGCAGCTACGATTCAAAATGGTTCGGCTGGCACCATGGCTATGACGGTCAATGGAACAGGAGCTGTTACTCTGTCTGGTAACAATACTTACACAGGAGGTACAACACTGACGCAAGGGCGACTCAATGTGAATAGTGCTACTGCACTCGGGGTAACGAGTAGTCCAACGACTGGAGTGTTGACTCTCACTGCAGGGATTTTGGATAACACTAGCGGTGGCGCAATTTCGCTGACGAATAACAACCCAGTCACAGTTGGTGGTAGCTTTACTTTTGGCGGTAGCAATAATCTGAGTTTTGGAACTGGTATAGCAACCGCCGCAGGCGTTAGGACAGTCACCTTGGCGGGAAGTGGGTCCCTGACCTTTGGCAACTGGGTGAACAATTATGCGACCTCGACCACAACCATCAACTCGCTGCCTGATTCAACATCGACGCTGCGCGTGAATGCTTTCAACTCCACGAGCACGGCCACTGCCGGAACCATTGCGGGCAATGGCAATCTGTTCATCGCTGCTGGCATCACACCAGCGGTTCCAGCCGCAAGCAGCATCGTGTTCTCGAACTCTGGAACAATCACTCTGAATGGAACCAGCACCTACACGGGTGCGACAACTTTTAACAGTGGAACGGTGGAGCTTGATGCTCGCACCACGACGTCGGTATTGAATACTGCGACAGCCCCTACTTTTGGCGGGGGCTCCTTCGTTTATCGCGGTACCACAGCTTCCGGCAGTACGCAGACGCTTGGCAATGTGACGCTAGCATCCGGTGGCTCTAACATTCAAGTCTTTGGCGGTGGTGCCGGCACCACGACGTTGGCTTTGGGGACGCTTAGCGGTGGTGCTCTGGCCACAACTAATCAATCAACAATGAATATCCGACTAGGGACCGGCACGAGTCCGAGTGTTACCACAACCAGTCTGGCCTCGGGACTCACGAACGGTCTGTTAGGTGCGCGTGGAGCTATTGTCTTGACGGATGCCGCTGGGACGACTCGTTTCGCTACACTGACGACGAGTGCCACGAACAATGCCATCTCAGGACTTACTATTGCTACTGCTTTGCCGGCCACAGGCGGTGCAGTTGCCACGAATTATACCCTAAATAATGCGGGTGTGACAGTGACCGCCAGCGAGTCTGCCAATGCTTTGCACCTCAATAACACGGGTGCAGCCCAGACTCTGACCGTCAACAGTGCCCAGACGCTCACGCTGACGAGTGGGGGCCTGCTTTACACAGGTTCCGGGACGTTCAATGTGGCAGGCCCAGGAACTCTCAGGAGTAACTCAACCACAGCCTCTGACTTGATCCTTCACAACTATGGCGCAGGTGGCTTGAATATCAGCGCCATTATTGCCAATGGAACGGGTGCCTCTCCATTAACCGTGAGTGGAACTGGGGTGACGACTCTGAGTGGCACGAACACCTACACTGGGGCAACACAAGTCACTGGCGGTGCCACGTTGGCCATAACGTCTAACGCTAACCTGGGTGCCCCAGCTACAGGTGCTGCTTTGACACTGAATAATGGCTCCCTTCGTGCTGATGCTTCTGTCGCAATTGAAAACACCAGTACGACCAACTTCCGCGCCATCACTTTGGGCGCGGGCGGCGGCACTTTGAATGTGGCGGGAGCAAATGCACTGACAGTGCGTGGTGTCATCGGTGGAGCTGGAAACCTGACTAAAACTGGCACAGGCAATCTACTTTTGTTTGGTGCCAACACTTACACTGGCGGATTCACAAGAATTCGGGACGGATCTATGCAGATTACCTCAACAGGCGCGATCACGAGTTCTACTCTGGTGGTTTTGGGGGATGGAACAACGTCTGGTAAACTGATTCTGGGTGATAGCGTCGGCGTGAAGAGTCAAACTGTGGCTGGACTACTAACTAGCGGTTCAGGTACAACAAACGCTGTTGTGGGCGGTAATGCTGCCAACTCCACACTCACTTACACCGGCACAGTCGGCATACCGACGATTTTCGCCGGCACGCTCGGTGGAGCTGGGGCAACTGAAAACAATCTGGCCATGAGCCTTACCGCAGGCATTCTAACCCTCAATGGCGCAAATACCTACACTGGTGGAACGACCATTTCAGGCGGTGTCTTGAATATCAACAGCGCCTCTGCCATTGGGTCGGGCGCTCTAACTGTAACGGGTGGCACAATCGATAACAACACGATCGCTGGTGCTTTAACTTTGGCTGGAAACAATGCGCTAGCGCTGAATGGCAATCTGACTTTTGGAGCTACTCAGAGTCTGAGTTTTGGCACAGGAACGACCACCATGGCGGCAAGCCGAACCATTACTTTACTCGGTGATGCAGCCAATACTAATTCCCTGACGCTGCCCAATTTTAACGTCACAGCAGCAGCTCTCACCTTGACTGCGAATCGAGCCCAGGGATCGGGTGCCGCTCTGAATATCGGCACGTTAAACTTGAATACAGGAACTGCTGGCGGTGCTACTGTGATCAATGGTAACGGGATTGTCAACATTACCAACCAAATCACCGCTACGGCTGCCGCAACTCCGTTCACCTACAGCGGAACTGGTGTTTTGACTTTGAGTGGAACTGCTAACTATGGTGGCCTAACGACATTCAGCGGCGCTGGTTTGGTTCGTCTTGGTGCAGGTGGGAATCTTCCCGTTGCTTCTGGCTTGACCGTATCGGCTGGCACCTTTGATCTCAATGGCCAAAATCAAAACGTCAATGGCGCCTTCACTTTGGGTGGGCCAGGCGTGATTTCTAACACAAGCGGAACGGCCTCCACTCTTACGGCAACGAATATCGCTGCCAGCTCGGGTCATTTGGCTGGTAATCTATCAGCTAACTTTACCCTTACTGGAGCTGCGGCTGCCATGAGTGGGACTTACAAGAACGTCGGCAACATCACCTTTAATAATGCGGGTGCAGGCGCCTTCTCTGTCAGTGGCAATGTGATGAATACCGGAAATGTCACCTTTAACGCCAACAACACGCAAGCTTTCACTGTTTCGGCTCCAATGCTGAATCCAACGGGTCTAGTGACCAACAGTGGCACTGGTTCAGGCACGACTACCATCAGTGGTAACTTGGGTTCCAATGTCACAGGGGTCGTTCAGAGTAGTGCGATATCACCTCTAGTTCTCTCCGGTAATAACAGCAATTTTGCAGGAGCCATCACTGTCACGGGTGGAACTCTTCAATCCAATGACTTAAATGCTAGCAATGTAAGCATTACCGCTGGTGGCACACTTGCCGCCACAAGGCTTAATTTTAACGGAACTTTAACGGTCAATGGTGGCACACTACGCTCAGCACTGATTTCAACCAATCCCAATTTGTCCGTTACGGGCCAAGGTGGGATCATCCTCAATTCAGGAACAATCTTGCCAGATAGCCTTAATATCAGTCTGAACTCTTTTGATTCGGTCATTCAATTTGAAAATGGTTCCAATTACGCTGTGGGGGCTTTCACTTCTGCAGTAGGAAGTCAACTGTCTCTCGGATCGGGTGCTCTGCTGATAGGATCCGTTAGTCAACCAAGCACTCTGACTTTCAATGATACGATTTCTAAGGCTATCAGTGGTGTCATCACAATGAGTGATGCGAATGGGTCTGGCTTGGGAAATATTGTCAAAGCCGGTGCCGCTGATTGGGTTCTTTCAGGTGGTAATGGTTATACGGGTAGCACAACGGTTACGGGTGGGGGACTGCAAATCTCTTCCGGTACTGTGGTTGAAGTCCTCCCTGATACCACTGACCTTACCTTGGCTAATACCACGGGCGTTAGGTTAGATCTCAATGGTAAAAACGAAACCATCGGTTCGCTAGCTGGTGGCGGCGTGAATGGCGGGAATGTGCTTCTCGGTTCAGGCACACTGACGACAGGACTTAGCGGCGTCAATACAACCTATGCCGGTGTGATCAGCGGCAGTGGTGGTGTCAATAAGATTGGCCCTGGCTCCTTAACTCTCACCGGAGTCAATACATTTACTGGGACTCTGAATATTGCCGGCGGTGCTGTTACTCTTAATGGTGGATTGCTGGACAATGCAGCGAATGTCTCGCTTTCAAATGCAAGTCTGAATGTCAATACATCGGATACCATCAACAGACTCACAGCCACTCAAAATTCAGTCCTCACGATTGCCTCAGGTGCTACGCTAACTTCCAATCACAGTGCTGAAGCAGATGTCACCTCGACAGTATCAACGGGCAATGATTTTCCGATTATCAATGTGGCTGGAGGAACTCAAAACCTGACAGTGGGTATGAGTATTCGTGATGTGAATTCATCCAATGATATTCCCGGGGCTTATATCGTTCAGATTTTAAATTCGAATCAAGTGCTGATGAGCAATAGCACTGCGTCTAGCGGTGCGTCACCCGCCAAAACGTTTGCCTTTGGATCGGTGAATCAAGTGGCTGCATCCTTGAAAGGCAGTGGTGATTGGGTCAAAAACGGCAGTGGCAATCTTTTGTTAGGATCAAGCAGCAGCGATCTTTCTGGCACGATGACCTTCAATGGTGGCAATATCATTGCTGGCGGTTTTAACCTCGGGGGACGTAATCAGATCCAGGACACGATCAGCAACAGTGCTCAATTATCGTTTGGTTCGGCCAACCCAGTGACTTTCAATTTGGCCGTGAGTCCAGTGAACTTATTGCCGTTTGAGCGTATCGGAAGCCTAAGTGGCGGCAGTAGTGCCACGGTTGTGAATGTGGTGGGTCTAAATTCAAGCGGAGCTCTGGCACTAGGGGGTAACAACCAGTCGACGACATTCGATGGATCGATTCGGGGTTCCATTTCCAACACAGCTTTCACTGGCTCGCCAAACACGAACCTTGCCACGGTTGTCTCTGGCAATTTCCCTTGGTTAATCAAGGAGGGAACCGGAATGTTGGACTGGACCAATAATGACCTCAATTCCATTCGCGGCACAGTGAGAGTGGACCGTGGCGTGCTAAAAGTAGGTGGAGCGGTAGGTTTGGATGCTGGTTCCAATGCGGTTCTTAGCAATGCGCCTGGTGCTAAATTGAGTCTTCAAACCTATGATTCGACAGGAGAAGAGTTGGGCTTTATTTCTGGTGGTGGACGTGGTGCCGCTCGTTCCTTTAGCAATGGGGTCTCTGGTGCTTTACTGGGTAATTATTTGGCTGGAGGTACCACTGAAATTCAGATTGGCACAGCGACTGGCACTGCTTCAAACGCTAAGCTGCTACTCTCCAATAATTTAGTGGGGCAGACTTACTCCTTTGCCGGTAATATCACGGGAGATGGCTCTCTTGAGAAGAATGGAAATAACACATTGGAGATTCTTGGAACCAATACCTATGCCGGTAACACCGTCATTAGTAATACGGCAACTGCTGGTGTTAGCACCAGCACCATAGCCATCGGTGCTTACAGTGGTAGTGCAGGTGTTGGGGCAACTGGCTCGGGTGGTTATGGGCAGCTTCCGAGCACCACAAGTTTATCGATGATCGCGGGCACCAGTTTAGTTTCAGGGGTTCGTGCGAATGTTCAATTCGACCTGAATGGGGCCACTCAAACGTTGAGTGCCTTATCTGTTCAGAATATTGGCGGGAATCAGATCATCAATCTTGGGGGCGGCACGATCAATATTAACACCCCTTCAACGGGTGTATCCAATGGCTTTTTTGCGGGTCTATTTAATGGACGTGGCACCATTAACGTGAACTCAACCTCATCGAGTGGCAATGGTTGGTTTATTGAGTCGAGTTCAGTGCCAAATACCTCCCCAGAGGTCTCAAGTAATTCGAGTCACATTGGCAGTTTTAATGTCAATGGCGGAAGAGTGGTTTTAAATGGTCCTGACGGTAGCTTGGGGGACACGGTTCATATCAGCGTAGCCGGTCAGGGAACGTTGGCTGTTCAGCAGTCAGACACGACAGGTTCTCTTCATGGAGCTGGTGCTCTCCAGTTTATCGGTGTTCTCAATCCAAGCTTAACGCTGACATCGGCTCCCAAGGGACCGATCACTAGCAATGGTTGGTCTGGAACTAGCACGGGGAATGGCAATTTGAATTTGACGCAAACTGCTCGCCTGAGTGTTTCCAGCAACCAAGCTTTCAGTGGCCGTATGACCGTGAGGGGGGCTTCGGAATTGATGCTCAATTATTCGACGGGCGTGAATGATATCATCCCCGGAACTCTCACTTTGGCGGGTGGTCGAATCCAGATGCAGGGCGGAGCCTCTAGCAATACCGATTCTGCCTCTAGCACCAGCTTGGAATCAGGTGCGATGGTTATTTCGGGCTCGGCTAACGGCACACGACTTGGATTGGGAACAGTGACAAGGCAAGCGGGTGGCATCCTTGAAGTTCGTGGTGCGTCGGTCGTGATGGATGCCTCTCCAGGTATTCTCGGTGGCTATGCAACCTTCGCAACGCCTGAGCTTGGCACGAATGTGCTCAATGTGACGACCTGGGGCACGCTGGATGCCAATGGCTTGATGAATGGTCTGCTGGATGGTGATTATGAAACAGATGCAGCCAACATGGCTGGTAGTCATTTTGATGTGACTGAAAATACAAGCAGCACAGTTAGCTTTGATTGGGACTCTTCTCAGGATGTGAACTCATTGCGTTTCAACACACCGAATGATCAGAGTTCAATTTTTGTTACTTTGAAGGACACAGATAAAACCATCAATGACGGCGGGATACTCGTCACCAAAAACATTGGACCACGTGATGTCAGAATTGTCGATGAAATTGGCAATACTTCAGGCCGCAGTCTCACAGGTGGCGGAGGCTTGCTTGATGATGAGTTAATGGTTCATCAGCATAATACGTTGGGAAGTCTGAAGATCGAAGTGCCGATCGTCGATAATCCTCTATCATCTCCAAATTCACTTACCTTTTCGAAGAGTGGACAGGGTAAGGTCATTCTCATCGGCAACAATAGTTACACGGGTAGCACGAATATCTTTGCTGGTTCCCTGCAGTTGGGAGAAGGCAGTGCTGGTGGCAATATCGGGAGTGGCTTGATAACGAATAACGGGTATCTTATCCTTAATCGCAGTGCTGGAGCAACGATTGCTCCAGACATCTATGGAACTGGCGGAGTGATCAAACGTGGCAGTGGAACTGAGACTTTGGGTGGAACTTCAAGTAACTACACGGGCACAGTCAGCATTTTGAGTGGCACGCTGATTGCTGGATCTAGCACGCTGGATGCAGCTTTTGGCTCGCTTGGATCTCCGAAAGGATTAACTTCGGTTGCATCCGGGGCGACATTAGAGATTCAAAATTCTTTTGTGACCAATGAAACGATTTTCCTGCGTGGAGGTAATCTAAATAGTGGTAGTGTTGGCGGCACTCTTCGTGGTTCGGTTCTATTGGGAGAAAATGGAATCATTTTATCTAAATCTGCTTCGGTGCTTTCTCTTTCAGGTCCGGTCATTAGCCGCCCTGGAACCACTTTAGCCCTAACAGGCCCGGGTGATATTGTGCTTGCCAATACCAGTAACCAAATGGGTGCCATCTCTTTGGGTGGAGCTTCTGGCAATACGAATTTAACTCGACTGTTTATTGGTGCTGGATTCGGGCTGAATGGCGCTCCAGGATCTGTGGGGCGGACCGCGATCAATAACCGTGGTTCTCTCATCGTGAATGTCAATGACACCCACTTTGTGCTTGGTTCAACGATCTCAGGAACTGGCACCATGGTCATTAATCGCGGCAATATTTATCTCACCGGCGACAATACCAATTCAGGCTCGACCTTGGTCGGTGGTAACGGTTTAACGATACTTCCATTTGGCTTAACTCTCAACAACAGTGCAGAACTACGGATCGGCAATGACACCTATACGGGTAAGCTGGGAACTGGCTCACTGATCGTTCAATCGGCAACCACCGCAGAATCAGTCGTGCGCTTTCACTCGCTAAGAAATCAATCGCTTAGCAACGTCATTGAGCTCAATCCTTCTACCAATGGAACGGCTCGTAATTCCCGTCTGCATCGTCAAGGTTTAGGCTCACTGACTTTGAATGGTCTTCTCAAAGCTGGAAGTCAAGGGACTCCGACGACGAACGCTCAGCGTGCCGTCGTCACTAACAACAGTGGTGGTAAATTGACCATAGCTGGCCCGATCGATACATCTAGTATTAGGCGGCTAAACTTCGCACCCTCTGGAAACTCAGTCACTGAGATTGCAGGATCTGGTGAAAGAGAGATCTGGGGACGCTTCCTCAATAGCACGGATGATAATACCACTACCGTGACCGTTTTTAACAATGCTGATAAAATAACGTTAAAAGGCTTCAATAACTTTGGCAATCTACCAACGCCAGTCACGGCGGCTGGGGAAAATCCAGGCAATAATACGAATCGTCTGCAAAACATTTATATCCAGCGCGGCATCTTGGAAATTAACCATTCGATCGAGGTCGATCCTGAAAATCCTAACAACATCATTGATTCTGACCCTGCGGGTGTGGCTGCCAATCCGACGAATACGATCAATGGGGTGGACGATGACGCTGACTTCTATGTGCTTAGAGGTGGTGCCATCAGATTTGCACAAACAGAGACCGCGGGCTATTTCGCCACCCAGAAAGGTTCAGCTATTGACATTATTTCTGGTAAAACTTTAACAGTCAATGACAGCGGTGTTAGCCATGTCATCAATGGTGGATTGACGGGGGAGGGTACTGTCAGACTGAGTGCTCTTGGCGGAAATGCCTGGTTTGGACTTTTTGGTGCCAGCACGATCCAGAATAGTGTCATCATCGGCAGCTCGACGAATAGTCTTGTTGGCGGTTCAACTGGTGCAAATATCTCGACTGTTCGCGTGAATCAGATGGGGGCTGAGAGCGGTTTAGGGCAATCGTCAACCATACGTCTGGGTGTGGCAGCTATTCAAGGTGCAAGCACTCAGGAAGCTCGTTTGGAGTATGTGAGCCGGAGTGGCCCATCTGCCCATGTCACCAATAAAGATTTTGAATTAGCCAATAGCGACGTTGTGGTGGTGAAAAAGACGACACAGTTTGCAGCATCGGGATCAACACAACTGACCTTAGAAGATGTGGGTTCAATTGTTGGTGGTATGGCAATTACTGGACCTGGTATTGCTCCAAACTCGCGCATCGCTGCCCCAAGTGGAAACACAGTGACGGTGACTCCTGCAATCATCGCTGACATCGGGGCCGGTGCCTCGATCACCTTTGAAGATTTATCTTCGACGGGTATCGTGCGTATTGCCGCCGGTGGAGTTGGTGCACTGGTCATTGGTTCAGACCCAGCTAGCGCAGCAACAGGTAATGGGAAAATCACGGTGACCAATGTCTCCCGGAAACAGCTTATTTTACATGGGCAGAATGCCACCGGCAACACGATCAATGGCATGATTGATCAGGGTGATTCCACTTTAGATCTGAGTGTAAACCCCGATGTCTCAGACAATGATCAATATGGTGCGGGTCGCTGGACATTGAAAAATGTGAATAATAACTTTAAGGGAAATATTTCAGTCTCTGTGGGTGCCCTTGAGTTTGTGGGTAACTTGGGCACAGGCAATGGCACTTCAAGCCCCATGGGCGATTTAACAGTCGCTCGTGTGATCAATTTAGGAGCGAATGATTTTAACGGTCGCCGCTATGACATCTTTGGAGGTGGCGATAACCTGGGTGCAGCAGGTGGGACATCATCAACCGGAACACTTATTTTTAATGATCCGAATGCAGGGACATTGACGCTTGGATCTAACATTAGCTTCACTCAGAGTTACAGTAGTACAACGAATCCAGGAAATGGAGAGATCATCAACAATGGCAACAAAGTGGTCGTGATTAATGGAGCTTTCACTTCGGGAGCTTCCGGAAATCGAAATTGGATTTTAGATGGCACAAACACAGGCGATAACAAAATTACCGGCACTATTAGCAACGGCAGCGGAAACTCTGTCGGGATCACCAAAGAAGGTGCCGGTAAATGGATTCTCGATAATACCAATCATTCGATGAATGGAACGATCACGGTAAGCCGCGGTTCTTTAGAGATGGCTGGTGGCAGCTCCATCGGAGATGATGCGCTTGTCACTGTGACCAATGCAGGTTCTGATGGTTCCTCCGTCGGGGGGGCTACTTTCCGTCTGCGCTCCAGCGAAACCATTGGGGGGCTTGCCGGCACGATTGGCTCCAACGTTATTCTGGATGCTGGAGTTTTGACCGTTAGGAATGCAAGCCAGACCTTCGCCGGTGTCATTACTGGAGCTGCCGGTATCATTCGAACCAACAATGACGGAAATGCTCGCGTTTCAACTTTTACCAATCGTAATACTTACTCTGGATCGACTTCGATTTTGACCTCGGGAAGCGCGGTTCAAGGCAATCGAATGGATGTGTTATCTCTCGCTAACGGTGGAGTCGCCAGTGGGATTGGGAGCTCTAGCAGTGCAGCTTCCAATTTGATCATTAACACCGTGACTGGGAATGGAGGTTTACGCTTTATTGGTTTAGCCAGCAGCAGCACAGATCGTTTGATGACTCTGGGTGCCACCACATCTGCTACCACGTCGGCTGCGCCCGCTGCGATTTGGGCAGACGGTGTCGTTCAAGGTTCGGTTACGCCTACGGTCACGTTTTCGAATGCAGGTCCATTAGTTTACACTGCGGCTAATCAGGCTTCCACGCTGATGCTGCGCGGTCAGAATCTCGGAAATAATACGTTTAATCCACAAATTACCGACAATGGTCTGACTCGGTTTGTGAGTTCGATTAAAGTGGATGCTAAAGGCAGCGGATACACCACAGCGCCCACGATTTCGTTCACTGGTGGTGGAGGTTCTGGTGCAACGGCAACGGCATCAGTCACCGGAGGGGAAGTGACTGCCATTACGGTGAATAATCCTGGAACAGATTATACGAGCGCACCAACGGTTGTCATCACACCGACGAACGGTGGATCTGGAGCTGCTGCAACGGCTACGGTGACATTGGGTGGTGTCGTTAATCTAACTAAAGCTGAACGCAGCACTTGGGTCATTGGTGGAGCCAATACCTTCACGGGAGCAGTGAATATTTTGGCCGGTCTCGGTAGTGATTCCAATAATGGTTTTACTGGCGGTACACTTGTGGTGAATCATGATCAAGCTCTTGGCACGGCCGCAGGAGGTGTCACGATTGCCAATTTCCCCAACGCCGTCAATCCAACGGCTTTAGGAACTGGCCTGATGCTCCGTGGTGGAAGAACCATTGTCGGGGAGACTCTGACCAACACCATTAGTGGTTCGGCGTTCACCGCTGACACTTTGAGCAATATTTGGACGGGAGGCGTGGTTTTAGGTGGCACCAATGCTCAGTTCCGTATCGGCGCTTCAGCAGGAGCGACTCTAAATATTAGTGGTGCTATCACGGGCACGACTGGGACCTCGACTCTTTATCTAGCAGACGCAGGAACTAAAATCCTCAGTGGCTCCAATACGTACACGAACGTGACGTCGATTACCAACGGAACGGTTCGCCTTGATTACAGTGTCAATAATAACTCCAAACTAGCGGATGCTAGTGCATTGGAACTCGGCTGGAAAGACAATGGCATTGTTACCTTGCTGGGTGCGGATAATGACGTTGCGGCTCAAGCTTATCAGGCAGGCATGTCTGGGGCTGCACTGGAACTCAGTGGTGGCAGTCATATGGAGTTGATTACAGGATTGACGATCAATCAGGGCGCTAATGTCATCACTCGTTTGTCTGGCAGTTCTGCGAGCCTGGTGGTTGGTTCCATCTCAAGGCCAACGGCTGGTGGTGTTACCGAGCAAGGGACATTGAATCTTGGTTCTGGTGGATACCTTTATACAACAAATGCTAACGTGGGTGCCAGCACGAATGCGATTCAGCCAGGATACGCGACAGTTGCCGGTGCAGGCTGGGCTCAGCGCCAGGATAACGTCATTGTAGGCACTGTTGCTGGTGTTGCTTCTACTGCTGCTACGGACCGGATCACCATCGCCAATATGGTGAATGGGCAGATCATCCGCTTCTCCGCATCACCACCTACGGGAGTGGTTCTCAACACGGATTATTACGTTATCAATGCTACGGCAGCAGATTTCCAGATATCAGCAATCCCTGGCGGTTCAACCGCAGTGGACATCACCGCTAGTGGAACAGCCAGTACTATCTTTACCAATACTGCCAATGGTCTGACACTAGGCACGGTGGGCGCTGTCGCTTCCACTGATGCCTCGGACACTATCACAGTGGGGAACGTGCCAAACGGAACCTTGGTTCGTTTTGTCGCAAACGCACCCACAGGTTTAGCTGTGGCTACTGACTATTACGTAATGAATTCAACCTCGACCACTTTCCAGGTGGCGGCAACTCAAGGCGGAACGGCCATTAACATTACGGCGAATGGCTTCACGGCTACCCTGGCCACCACGAGCACGGTGAATGCAGCATTTGCCACTGCTTACAATGCTAATTCGGCCGCGACAGTCTTTGGCACGGGAGTGAATACGGACCTTTTAAGTTCTTCAACTCTAGCAGCAAACACAACCTCTCAGACTCTTCGGTTTAATCAGGTTGCTGTGACGGATCTTAATCTTGCAGGCTTCAGTCTTTCATTGGAGCAGGGTGGCATCCTGACATCTGTAGGTTCCGGGGCTGCTAGTATCACGGGTGGCATCATTCAGCGTTCAGCGAGTACAGCCAATTTAGACACTATCTTCCACACGTTTAGTGGCAACTCGTTGACCGTTTCTTCGGTCATCCAAAATAACACTCTTGCTACTGCGCAGGGACTAACTAAAACAGGGTCAGGGACACTTATTTTAACGGGTGCTAATACATACACAGGCCGCATCAATCTTCAGCAAGGGTTGCTGCAAGTTGGTGATGGAACCGCAGCTTCTGCCTCTGCGGCACTTTCAGCAGCTGCTTCACCTATTAGCAGCAGTCTGGGAACTGAATTGAGATACAATGTTCTCAATGCTGCGGCGAATTACAATCCAGGCACAATCAGTGGTTCTGGTCTTCTTCGTTTGGCAGCAAACAATACAGCCACCTTTGTTTTAGATGATGATAATGCAAACTGGATTGGCGATATCATTGTCGATGGTGGTACACTTCGAATGGGGGGCAATAATGCCGCCAGCATTTTGGGAAATCTGCGTGGTGTCACAACAATGAATGCTGGCACCACCCTTGAGGCCTTTGGCGCAACAACGAATACCTCTGGTACCATCACACCGATTCAAGAATGGGTGACTTTTAATCAAGGTTCAACGCTTTCTTCGGTTGCCAATGGAACAACCAATACGCTGCTCACCATGAGTGGTAAAATGACCCTGAATAACACCACTGAGTCTGGGTTTACGGTCAATATGGGGCTGAATCAGGCGGTGACCTGGAGTGGATTGGTTGAAGGGGCCAAAGGCTTTACAAAGACCGGAGCTGGTACCTTTACCCTCAGTGGCAACCAATTCACAGGCGCCATTGAAGGTCAAACAAGTGCAGGACTCACTCCAACACTCCTGGGCCGGATCATCGTGAATGATGGTGATTTACGTTCCGGCAATGCTCGGGCCTTTGGTGCCACAGGCGTGGGAAATGAAAGCATCGTCAATGCCGGCGGCACGATTGACTTGCGTGGCCAAGCTCTCAACTATGGTGATGATAGCAGCTTAATACGCGAGATCTTCCGAGTGACGGGTGCTGGTTACTCAGGCACGGGTGCACTGCGGAACACCACAGGAACAGGCCAATTTTCACATCTGGTCATGGTGGGGAACGCGACTTTGAGCAGTGGGGGATCATTCAATACTGGATCTCGTTTGGATCTTTCAGCCTATGATACGAACCCAAACAATGGCTCATCTCTCGATGGTAACTTCACTCGAAATAATGCCACTCTGGATGGCGGTAATGCAGAGTTAAGCATTATCGGGGCAGGGGCTATCGTCTTGCATCAGCCAACTTTTGTAAATCCATTGAGCAAGATCAATGTCAGAGAGGGGATACTTCGTTTGGAAATGGATGTGCCACTTCATACGGCAGGTGCATCTTGGACCGGTATTACGGCAGCAAATGTCACTGGTGGTATCGAAATCGCCTACGGCGGCCCGAGCATTGCTGATCAGGTCAACGTTGCGCTCGGTAATGGTTCGAATGTGGGTGCTCGCTTGAATCTCTTCCGTAACTGGGATGTGCATCATTCGGTGAACATCACCATGAACGGGGTGACCGCCAAAGGTGGCGCCACCAATGCCTCTGGTGGTGGTTACAATTACATCGATACAGGCACTGACACCATCCCAAGCCCACGCACGTATCTGGATGGTAGTATCACTGTTCTTGGAGATGCTAGCCGGAATATTTTCCACAATGATTCTGCCACATCGACAAATAGTGTGGTCGAACAAGGAAACCTTACGGGCTCTTTGCAAACAAAGCTAATCGTGGGTGGTGTGGTCAGTGGTGGCGGCGGCTTTACCAAGACAGGTACTCGAGAACTGCGCTTGACCCATAATAATACCTTAACAGGGGAAGTGAATGTCTTGCGCACGGGCACTGTCGCTCTTGGATGGCAAAGCAACACAGTTAATGTCAATGGTGTCAACTACAGCACCTATGGTGATGGCGAAGGTTGGGCTGAATATGGTCTTACCTTGGCTGGTTCTAATGCCCGTCTATCAGGAACTAGTGCCATCACTCTTCAGCGCCAGGGCATGATTACTCTGGATAATACGACGCGCCTAGATGCTTCCTCGACAGTGGCCGGTGGAAATAATGACGACCGCATCAATAATGCTGCCAGCATTAACTTTGATCAAGGTTGGTTGCGCATTCATGGCAGTTCAACGACGGCTAACAATGAGGCTCTGGCTACAACTGGGGGAACGCTCAATGTTCGGTCAGGTTCGAACCTAATCGACTTGTGGCCTGCGGATGGATCCAACCAGGCGATGACTCTTACGATTGGTTCCATTTCGCGTTCAGCGGGGTCGATCCTGCGGTTCCGTGATTTAGATGCCACTTCCACTTTTGGCAGTGTCACTCCAGAGTCAGGAAAAGACGGTGTGCGCGTCGCCCTGACCAATGCCTCCAGCCTGACTGCGGTCGGAACTGGAACCTCGGCGACGAATCGTTCCATTTATGTTGGGCTTTTGGGGGGCATTATTCCCCATGGTTACCTTGAGGATGTGCGTGAGTTAGGCTACAACAATGCCAACGTTTCCGATCTCTTCAATCAAGGCCGCAATCAGCAGCTCTTGGCTGGCAGCCACTTCATGACCTTGGATAATGGTTTCCTCCGTCCACTTGATGATTCTGAATACTTCACACCCACAGATGGTATCTTGAAGCCTTTGGCTGGCGCTGGTCAAAATGTCAATCTGACCGACGTTTTTACCATCGTTCAACAGAACATGACCATTAATGCTCTTCGCTTTGGCCCTACGGCAGACAATGACGGCTCTGGGACTGCCATCAACAATGGCACAACAGTGACGAGCTACAATCAGTCCCACTCCAATACACTCATCGTGGATGGCACTCTGAGCATTTCCTCCGGTATGATGAGCAGCGCTTACTTCACGGTTGGCAATACCACGAACGCAAGCACGGTCATTCAGGGTGGCACCTTGGATTTTGGGACACGTGAAGCCATCATCAACAATCAGAATGGCTTTATCCGACTCACCGACGGGACGGTACAAGGCGGGAATTTTGAAATTCGTTCCAACATCACAGGCTCAGGTGGTTTGACTAAAACGGGTTTCTCGCAAGTGACCTTGGATGGGCAAAATAGTTTTTCTGGAGTCGCTACAGTCTCTGAAGGGAACTTGATTTTGCGCAACGGTCGCCTTTCGGGTGGCATTGGTGGTGCGGGCAATGGCTTTAAGGTTGAAGGAAGTGGTAACTTGCTGACCAGTAGCGGTATCAATGTGGGTTCTGCCAGCTCGGCTGAGGATATCCTGGTCGGCATTCTTCAGGGTGACCAAACGGTGCTCCAGGCTCAGAATGACCTGACCAACTTCTTCGGTGATATCATCGTGGACAATGTCGATGCCGCTGGGCAGACCCTCTTTACACCGCGTGTCAATGCAAGCGGTGGTAACTCTGCTTTGATTATCAACGGCGATATTTATGGGGGTGCGTCAGCCGTGAGCAATGATGTGACGGCGATTGATTCACGCATTGTGACAACGGCTGGATCGAGTAATGGTTACATGATTCTTCGTGGTCAGGTCGGTGATCGTGGAGTCAACGGCGTGGCTACACCTGTGGCCAATGTGGTCTCATCTCAACAGTCCAGTGCCACAGCGACCAATGAAAATGAAGTGCTGCGTTTTCAAGTCACGGGTAACAATGACCTTAACGTCACGATGGAGCGTCAGTATGCTGCTGCAGGCCGCTTGACGCTGGATCAAGGGGTAATGAATCTTAGTTATGATCCAAACGCGGCTGGGAATGACGGATCTGGTTTCTGGACTGCATCTGCACTCAGCAAAATTCAGGACCGCAACTCAAATGTTGTCTTCGCAGCTGGTAATACGACGAATACTTCTCAGCAGGGTTTCGTTATTGGCGGTGCGGGTAACACAGCGCTGTTCCTCGGACAATCGGGTAAGGATGGAATATCAGGTCAGAATTTCAATATGGCCAGCTGGCGCGTCGCTGCTGGTAACACAAGCCATATCGGTGGTATCAATGAAACAGGTGTCGTCACCTTTGGAGATGGCACCGGCAGCTTAAGTCTAGATAAGGCTGTGCGTCTTTATGCCATGGGCGGAGGCACCGTGAATCTCAACATGCGTTTGAATGGAAATCAGACGATTCAAAAAGTGGGGCGAGGGACTGTTGTATTACAAAATACTGGGTTAAATTCAGGAAGTGACAGTCACACGTTCGAACTCGGAGGTGGTTCTCTTGTCGTCGATCATAATGGCACCAACCAAGCCCGTCTGGGAAACTCTGGTAACTTCAACTTCCGCGGTGGGCGTTTTCTCTCCCTCGGTAGGTCTGATGCCGCTTTTACTGCCAGCTATAGCACGGATACAAACGCTTCAAGGACGGTCACCTTTGGAGCAGGTGGCAGCGAGATTGACGCGCAGACGACAGCTGCTCAGAATTTGACGATCACTTTAGGAAATACCAGCACCACCAATGGCACTCTCAATCGAAGTCTTGGAGCTTCAGCAAATTTTGTGGAAAACCAGTCGGCTGGCGGCACCGCTGCGATCAACCTTCAATTTGGCATTACATCCGTTATCGTTCGTAATCGCTCGATGTCCTGGGCCACTTACGGAACGCGCAGCCGCACGGCCACTGATTTTGCTATGGTCAACGGCAACGCGATTGACCCGCTTGCTCGGTCTGCCGCATCCTTCCAGAACAATGTGGCTCTATGGGGACCTAATCTCAATATTTCTGAAAATGGAGGTGCTGGATTCTCTGGAACTTTAACACCCAGCTCTGGCGGCGGTCTAGCTATTAATACGCTTAGATTTGATACCATGGCGGAAAGCTCGGTGAATCTTGGAAATCAAGTCTTGGGCATTGTGGGCGGAAGCATTGCTGGAGCCATCCTCGTTTCCAGCAACACTGGCTCAGCCAATAAGACGATCACGAATGGTAGCATCGATACCTTTGATGGCTCTATCCGAACGGACTATAACTTTGCCTTGGTTGGTAAAACGACAGATACAAGCCGAACCATTACCGAGGTCGTATCCGCACAACCACTGAGCATTGGGATGTTGGTGACCGGCACAGGTATTCCAGCAGGCAGCACTATTGCGTCTATGAGCGGTAATACCGTCACCTTGACCAATGCGGCGACAGCTACCGCAGCAACCGTCACACTTAATGTGAATCAATTGGTTGGCATTACGGATGGTGATAATTTGAGTGCACCCGCCAACTTGATGATCACCCAGATGCCGACGACGGTGGGTCTTCTGCCAGGCATGTTTGTCACAGGCATTCAAAGCGTGACCGCTGTCAAAGTCGCGAATGGAGGCAGTGGTTATACTTCTGCGCCTTCTGTGTCGATTGCTAGCACCAATACTGTTGGTGGTGGCGCTTCAGCATCGGCTACTTTAGGACTCAGTAGTGCTAGTTTCACGCTGAACTCTGGCACGACGACTTACACCGTGGCACCCAATGTGACCATTAGTGGTGGCGGTGGTTCTGGAGCAACGGCGACAGTGACACTGAATGCAGGTTTGGTTTCTGGAATTGTCATTACGAATCCTGGTATTGGTTATACGACAGCTCCAACCCTTGCTTTTAGTGGCGGCACAGTTCTGGCCGCCGGCACGAATCCAACTGCATCTGGAAATGCTTCTAATTTTGTAGTGTCTTCGGTGACTGTGACCGCTTCAGGAAGTGGCTACACAGCAGGTCCTAGCCTTGCATTTAGCGGTGGCGGTGGATCAGGCGCTGCTGCCACGGCTATCCTACCCTTTGTCGTCATTCCTGCAGAAACCTACATTACCGCAGTTACGCCTACGTCGATCACACTCTCAGCTAAACCAACGATCAGTTCGGACCCTGGCGTGAAGATGCCTCTGAATATTGAGACTTCTGAGCTGATTGTGCATCACTATGGTCAAGGTAATCTCAACATCGGTGCCAACATCACCGGTTCTGGCGCTTTCACCATCGCTGGTCCATCCACAGCCGTAGCCGCTGACTACAATTTCTTGGTTGGAAATGCTGATGGCAATAATCCAAACGCTCCTGCCAACCAGCAGCTGACTAATCTGCCATCGACAGCAGGCTTGACCGTGGGCATGAATGTCGTCGGAGCTCAAAATGTGACTGCCATACAGCTGACGACTGGCGGGACAGGTTACACCTCTGCTCCAACAGTAACGATTGCCGGCGGTGGTGGTTCAGGTGCAACGGCGACCGCAACCGTCGCTTCGGGTGCTGTTACAGGCTTCGCAATTACGAATGCGGGCACAGGTTACACAAGTGAGCCAACCATCACCTTCGGTGGTCCTGGAACCGGTGCTACAGCAAGGGCTATTGTTCCTGCGGCTGTCATTCCTTCTGGTGCCACGATTACGGCGATTGTACCGACCTCGATTACGCTTTCCGCTAGGCTCAATGCCACAGCAAACGCTGTGGCCTTTAGTTCCAGCAGAGGTCAATCACAAAACATTAATAGTGGAGCAAGCCCAACTGGAACTGTTCGTTTGACGGGAACGAATACCTACACGGGACGCACCTTTATCAACGGCAGTGTGCTTGAAATTGGTGCTACAAACACTTTGGGTGCGGAACCTGCTGCTGCGACCAACAATCAACTGACCATGAATGGGGGCACGTTGCGCTGGACCGGCGCAGTCGAGACTCTGGGGAATCGCGGTATCACGCTTCAAGGCAGCGGTGGTGTCATTGAAGTGACCAATCCAAATGGAAATCTCTCGATTGGTTCTGGCGTCAGTGGAACGCAAGCCCAATTGGTTTCAGAAGATGCCTTCCGTGGAGATCTGATTAAAACGGGTCCGGGGGTCTTGACACTTCAAGGTTCTGGCACTGGCAGTAATAGTGGTTTTCAAGGTTTATTGGATGTTCGCCAAGGAACTCTTGTTGCAACGGTCGATGTGGGTTCAGGGACAGCCGCCGGAACAGTATCCATTTTAGGCACTCATCGTGGCTGGGCAGACGGCACGATCTTCCGCCAAGGCACAAACTTCCAAGCACTGCTAGGCAACGGCAATAACAACGGTGACTGGGCTATCGAAGAATTCATGACCTTTGAAGGTGGAAATACTTTCACCTACAATTCCTTGCTCGATACAACAGCTGCAGGTCAGGGAAATGGCGTCGCTAACTTGGGTAACCGCAGAGCGCTCAATTTAAATGGCGTCACCAACATCTCTGGTTCAATTACCTTTGATATTGGCGGTCTCGCAAATCCTGCGGGGCAGGTTTTCCCAAGCACTAATGGTAATCCAGGCACAACCAACTTGCCGATTGTTCGTCTTGCGAACAATTCGGGTTATCTCACCGGCAACGGAGACATCGTTAAGGATGGCCAAGGTCAGCTTGAGTTCCGTGCAAACAGCCCAGAATGGAAGGGTAATCTTATCATCAAGCAGGGAAATGTTTATGCAGCCAACCAGGCTGACGTTTTCGGCACTGGTTACACGACTGGAAAAACAATCACTTTAGGGGACGCTGAGCGCCAGGGGATGGCACAACTGCTGATTCAAAACCCAGACAACATTCAAAATTGGCTGTTTGATATCAAACACGATATCAACGTGGTTTACAATCCGACCCAAACCAAACGGATTGGCATCGATAATGTCGCTAATGGCAACCGCGTTTCCTTTGATGGCAATATCACACTGAATGATAACCTCATTGTGCTTCTTCAAGACGGCAGCATTTCTTCTGGTGGTGAACAAGCAATCTTGAACTTTAACGGACAACTCAGAGATGGCTTAACCACCAGTGGTAACATTACGATACAAAGCAATGACAGTGGAGGTCCAACTGCGGGTGGAGCCAGTGACAATACCAATGGTCGTATGGTAGGTTATGCATTACTCAATGCCAACAACAGTGCTTGGACTGGAGATGTCACCATCAGTGCCTTGAGTAGCTACGATCAAGACAAGACAACTGTTCTTCGTCTAGGACACGATTCAGCTTTGACCGCAGCCAACGATGTCACCATGAACTTCAACTCGATCTTCCAAGTAGGTGGCCGCACAGCTACCATTGGATCTCTGAGAACATTGGGTGGCAACGGTTCCTTTAATGGGGATGCAGGCACAATGTCTGCTAGCAGCAATGGAAGTTCTGAGATCATTGAAAACGCTTCTGAAACGGCTGCTGCTCTGACCATCATGCAGAGCACGCCATCGACTTTTGAAGTCGTCTGGGATGCTAAATTCCGTAACGGCACTCTCAATAGTCAATTCTTCTCGACTGGCACTAACACGCATCTGCCTGCAGCAGCTCTTAGTTTGGTTAAAGCAGGCTCTGGTTGGAGTGTGTTAACTCTCGACAATGATTACACCGGAACAACCACCGTGGCTGGTGGTATCTTGCAAGTAGGTCGCGATGGCGTGGGGGATACAGGTGCTAACAATGCAGCAGGAACCACCGTTAACACTGGCGCGATCCTTGCTGGAACAGGCTGGGTGCAGGGCGGACTTACGGTTCAATCCGGGGCCATCGTCTCACCTGGTGATGCCGCTGGTGCCGCTTTAGGGACTCTCAATGTGAACGGCACCGCTCTTTTTGCCGCTGGCTCTAAAGCTCTGCTTCAGGTGAAAGCCCCGAGCTATAACAACCCAGGTGTCGTGGATGCTCTTGATGCGAATTACAGCGCCTGGATCCGTTCTATCGGTAACGATGAATTCTCGCATGGTCTCAAAGACGTCGTTACCAAGGATCAGCATGATATGATTAATGCGGGTAGCACTGGCACGATCAATCTGGCTCTCGGCTCACAAATTGAGCTGGTCAGCGATGGGTACACACCCAAAGCCGGTGATATCTTCCATCTCTTCAATGCAGGCACTCTTGGAGTGAGTCTCAATCGTGGGTCTAATATTCGCATCGGCAATGAGACAGGCACAGATCTGACACTCTTTGAGCTGGGCGGTAATCTCCGCTGGGATACCAGCCTGCTGAATACATTGGGAATTCTCGCTGTTGTGACAACCGTCACAGATGTCGCTACTTCCGGTCCTACGGTTGTTTATGGTCCAACGAGCAGCGCGGGATCAACCATTTTGACCCCACCTGCAACTTTCATCCTTGATTGCAAAGTGAATTCATCCTCCACGACGCCCATTACGATCCAGTGGCTGAGGAACGGTATAGCGATCTCTGAAAGTTCTGTTTTGAATCCTGCGAATGGAATTCCTGCGGGGAACGGAGTGACCTCTACGCTGACTCTGACTGCAAGCTCCCTGACAAAAGGCGCTTACACCTTCATTGCAAGCAACGCCGGCGGCCAAGTCTTTAGCAATTCTGTGCAAGTCAATGTCAATGATCAACCGATAATTTCTAAGCAACCGAGTTCATTGACCGATCAAACACCAAGTATTGGCAGCGTCGCTGTGCCTGTTGAATTTAGTGCTGAAGTCACTGGACCTGGACCTTACACCGCTGAGTGGTTCAAGGTCGTCAACGGAGTGGTTTCAGCCTCGCCTATCTTTGTTGAAACGGCAGGCCTTGTTTCCTCCAACAAATGGTCATCCTCGCTCGCTATTCCGGCTGTGACCGAATCGGATGAGGGTGAGTTCTTCTGCCGATTTACCTCCAACGTGCTAAGTTCTCTCACTGCATCCACGAACAGGGCACAATTAACTGTCAACGATGCTGTATCGAATGTCGTCGCTACCCGCACGCGCCATCCTGACGTCACTTACCAAGGAGAAACCATCACTTTCAGTGTGACCGCGAATGGTGGCGCCACCCTACGTTATCAATGGTTTAAAAACAGTCAGCCAATTGCGGGTGCAACTAAATCAACCTTCGTTACCACCTACCCAGTCACCATTCCTTATGTCCCTATCGATGATAGCTATTTTGTGAGAGTGACTAACATCGTCAATGATCCAAATGGCATTAGCTTTACGAATGCCGTGCAGAGTAACACATTGAATCTTCCTGTGAGGAATCCAATTCCGGTATTGGTTAGTTCAACCGCTGTTCATAAAACACTGCTCGCTGGCGAAAGTCTGAGTATGGCCGTTGCTGCTGTCGGCCGCCCGGACATTCGCTACACCTGGAAGCGCTCTGGCACAACGGTGCTCGCGGACCTTACCGGTCTCTTTGTGGCCAACCCAGTTGCTATCGCAAATGGTGGAACCTACACATGCGAAGTCACCAATCTTACCACCACAAAACTAACAACAACTCCTGCTGAGATTGTCGTCGTGGACAGTTCTACGCGGATGGTTCCTGTAAAACTCGGAGTCAGCACCTTTAGCCTGACGGCCAATGTCGGACGCGGACCTAAAACCAATGTCAATTACAAGTGGTACAAACGGGTTGTAGAGCCTGGAGCAGAACTAGGGGACCCGCCGATCGTGACTGACACGGCTGTTTCCACAACCGACACAAGAATTACAGGTGAAGAACAGATCGGAACCCTAGTCAAACCATCGACAACGACCAATGTTCTGAAATTCACGGGATCTGCTTCCGCGCCGGTTACTCTGGCAGATGATGGTCTCTATGTCTGCAAAGTCACGGGTCCTGATGGGGTGGCTGTCGATGGCTGCTTCTATGATGTGCGGGTCTATAATGCGGCGCCTGTAAACATCACTAGCCCAACTCTTACACGTGGTATTGTGGGCGGTTTCTACACTGAGCGCGTTGTTGTGGATGCTGCCCGCAACTTGACTCCAGTGACTTATTCAGCCACGGGTCTACCCACGGGTCTGACTATTGATAAGACAACGGGTATCATCAGCGGTGTGCCAACCGCCAGTGGTCCGGTTGTCAATGGTGTTCCAACGGCTAAAATCTACACAGTAACCACTTGGGCCTCCAATTTGTCAGCGCCTGCGGATTCAAACAAGGTTGTTTCGACCATTCAAATTGATCCGATCCCGATGATTATTCCAGGTGTCTATGCCGGTCCAATCGAACGTCATCCCGTCTTGAATGGCAATTTGGGCGGTAGGTTTGACATGACTGTTACGGCTACCGGTGCGGTCTCAGGTAAAATCACGTTCGGTTCTGCTATCGCACGCAGTTTTAAAGGTGTCTTTGCTATGTCAGTAGGTAACGATGGAACCCCTAGCGCTCCGACGGCCAGCATGGTCATCCCTGCTACGGCGACGCTGCCTGCACTAACAGTAAACTTCGTCCTGAACTACACAGCAGGCTCTCCGAAAGGCACCTTGCTTACGAATGCACTCATTACTTCTGGAGCCAATAGTGTGGCCTTTACCGGTTGGCGTAACCTTTGGGCAGCTAAAGCCGTCACAGACTTTACGGCTATCCCGACAGCATACTCAGCAAAGACGACAGATATCTATAACTTCGCCTTCATGATGGGTGACGCCGATCCATTGCGCGTATCCGCCACACAGGCCGCGCCTCAGGGCGCTGGTTATGCCTCCTTTAAAGTGCCTACGACGGGCCTTGTCTCCGTCACTGGTCGCACGTCGGACGGCGAGATCCTGACCAGCTCCTGCCCGCTAGGCCCAGATGGACAGCTCTTCCTCTTCAAGACTCTCTACACCACAACGGTCAAAGGTTCCTTGCTGAGTAAGCCAGACTTCAAAATTGATATTCGCAACAATCTTGACCCTGTGGATAACGACATCACTGGCGGACTCACCATCGTGCGCCCACCGAATCCGGCAGCCGTCGCAACGGCTAGGACATATCGTTCGGGTTACGGAACAACACTGACCGCAGCAGGTGTTACACCCACAACGGTTACAGCTCCTGTCAATTATGTGGTCACGGGTGGTCGTTACATCGCTCCTCTGACTGCGAGCGCCACGGTTATCAATCCGACCGTTCTGCTAGATCTGCCTGCGGGTTCTAATAACGCGGAGGTTCTGTTTGCTGAGAATGGCTCTGGTGGTGTAGCAGCTGCTTACAACCCAGATATAACCATTGGTATTGGTGCGGCTAGTAAGTTGACGATACCGAAAAAAGCGCTCGTTGGCCTGACGGTCGTCAACCCTGCCGCCACGACGCTTCTCGCTACGGCTAGCACAGGTGTCTTCTCCGGCAGTTATACCCTGGAAGATACAAACCCTGTCCCACTCCAGACGCCGACGAAGGTCAAGCGCACCGTTCCTTACCAGGGGCTCGTGATCCGCAGACGGGAAGTGAATAACACCACCACCGTCTTTGGTGTTGGCTATTTTATTATCGATCAGCTGCCAAAAGTAGGCACGCCTAATACGACGACCACGACTGCACCGAAAGTCTCCGGCTTGGTGACCTTGAGGAAGAAGTTGCCTTAATCGTCGAGTTTTCAGATCGTCGGGAGCCTGAAGGTTTTTCAGGTTCCCGTTTCTTGAGGGTTGTCAGCGCCAATCAGGCTCGCTAGTTTGGGCTAGTTCAGGCGTGAGGCCTGTTCTATAAACTCACCGTTCTCTCATGTTCACGCTCCCGATTGTTAAGGTAGGTTCAGTTTCCGTCGATGGCTCAGAACCCTTGTTTATTCTCGGGCCCTGTGTCATGGAAAGTGAAGATTTCATCTGGGACATGGCCGAGAGACTTGGTGCAATCGCCAACAGTCTGAGATTGAAGTGGATCTTCAAGGCCTCTTACGATAAAGCCAATCGCAGTGCCATCAGCTCCTATCGTGGCATGGGAGTCAAAGATGGCTGCAAGCTGCTGGAAAAGATTGGCCAAAAGCTCGGCGTGCCTGTCACCACAGACGTCCACACCGAGGAGGAAACTAAAATCGCAGCTGAACACATCGACCTGCTTCAGATCCCAGCCTTCCTTTGTCGTCAGACGGATCTTATTCTCACCGCAGGTCAGACGGGCCGTGCAGTGAACGTCAAAAAAGGTCAATTCATGGCTCCCTGGGATGTGAAGAACATCGCCGATAAGCTAGCCAGCACTGGCTGCCAAAACTTTCTCTTCACCGAGCGGGGCACGACTTTTGGCTACCAAAATCTCGTCGCTGATATGCGCAGTCTTTATTGGATGCGAGAGTTAGGCTACCGAGTGATCTTTGATGCCACCCATTCCGTGCAACGTCCAGGTGGTCAGGGAACCACCACGGGTGGAGATGGAATCCTAGCCCCAGTCCTAGCCCGAGCCGCCGTGGCGGCCGGTTGTGACGGCGTCTTCATGGAAACTCATCCGAATCCCGCTAAAGCCCTCTCGGACGGTCCAAATCAGGTGCCACTTTCAGAGATCGCCCAAGTGATTGGTCAACTCAGGAAAATTCATGCGATCGTCCAGGAGGAGATTTGAGATGAGACGGCTCGCATTCTGTCGTTCCTGGAGGGTCGTTTTATGCGGCTTCACGGCTGTCGCTGTGACCACGCTGCTACTTTCTGAAGAAAAGCAGAAGTCTGGCGGCATGAGTGACTTTGGGAAAATGGTGCCAGAAGGGCTGATCAACCGTGGAGTGATCATTCCGTCCTTTAATCAAGAAGGTAAAAAGTCCTCTGAATTGCGGGCAGAAACTCTCACAAGGATCGATGATGAACGTCTTTTGGCTGAAAAAGTCACCATTGATGTGTATGCGGACACGCCAGAGAAGACTCTGCATGTCGACCTTAAAAGCGCCGTGCATCATCTGGCTGATCAGCTGCTGCGTAGTGGAGAGCGCAGTGTCATCACCCGCTCTGATTTTGAGACATCGGGAGACTCCCTCGTCTTTGATGCCGCCACCACCGTCGGTAGCATGAAGGGGCGGGTGCAAACATTGATCTTTGACACTGGCACGCTATCTGGAAAGAAGGAGTCAGCCAATCCCCCCAAGAAATGACATGAGATTTTTCGCCTACCTGATGCTTACCCACTTGAGCCTTCTTGCTGCCTTACACGGGCAAGAGGCCTCTAGGATTAGCACAACCATGTCAGATCAGAAAAAGCAGATCGATCAAGCCACTGAAAAACTACGACAGGCTCAATCCAATGGTCAGTTGGATCAGGTCAAAGGTGTAGCTGCGGAACTGCTGAAAAAGCTACCTGATGGTGTAGCGGGTGCAGCCAAAGAAGTTCTGAAATCCCCAGAAGCCAAGGTTAAGGCAGCCGAGGCAATGAAGTCGGCTGCTGAGTCCTTGCTGCCAAGGGCGCAGGAAATGCTCAAAGAAAAAGCGCTACAGAAAGGTGCCTTAATGCCAGCACCTGCCATTGAAGACCAGGCACCTGTTGTCGAAGGCCCGAAGCCCTCTGCTTTGGCAGCCCTGGCGGTTAATCCAGCCAAAAAGGCTCAGCCTATGGTCGTTATTGAGGCGGATAACTCCATGTTTGATCTTCATAAAGCCATCTTCATTTATACCGGCAATGTCCGTGCACGTCACCCTGATTTCTACATCGAGTGTGAAGAGCTCGAGGTTTATATGGTGAAAGAGGAAAGCCAGAAGGTTTCCGGTAAGGCTGCGCCGAAGGTCGATGCTAAAAAGTCAAATGACCCCGACCTGATGAAAAAGGCCCCCGATAAAAATCCCATCAAAAAAGCCATTGCTCGCGGTCCTATGGTCACCATCGAAAAGCGGGATGAGCAGGGGAACGTGCAGCAGGGTAAATGTCGTCGGCTCGATTATGATCAGGGCACTGGCGACATCATTCTCAGCGACTATCCGCAAGTTCAGCGTGGCAATGTACTGCACATCGCCACGCAGGCAGACACTACCATGGTCTTTGACAAGACGGGTAAATTGCGAACGAATGGTCGCCCTCGCACTGTCATTCTCAGTGATGAACCAGCACCTGCTCCAGGCGCTAGCGCTACGGTCAAAAAACCTTAATCTCGGTAATCTCGCCCGTGCCACACCCCAAACGCACTTCCTCCCAGACTGCCACTTTGCCTTTAATGGAAGAGCAGACGCGGATGCCAGGGCCTCAAGCGTTGCGTTCCGAGGCCGTTCCCCGCAATTCTTCAGAGCGGCTTCTCTACACACAGGGGCTCAAAAAAGTTTATGATGGGCGAGCCGTCGTCAACGGAGTCGATATTGAAGTCAAAGCCGGCGAGATCGTTGGTCTCCTAGGGCCGAACGGGGCAGGGAAGACCACCACCTTTTACATGATCGTCGGTCTCGTGCAGCCCAATGGTGGCAAAGTCTATTTTGATGGCAAAGACGCCACTCATCAGCCCATGTTCAAGCGTGCCCGTCTCGGTATGGGCTACCTGCCTCAGGAAGAGTCCATTTTCCGCCGACTCACGGTCAGAGATAACATCCTTGCCGTCATGGAAACTCAACCCTTTACCAGGAGGGAGCGCGAGGAGCAGACGCAGCAGCTCATGGAGAAATTCGGCATCGACCATGTGGCCGATAGCCTGGCGTTGACGCTCTCAGGGGGTGAAAAGCGCCGATTGACCATTGCCCGCAGCTTGGTCACCAAACCTAAATTGCTCATGTTGGATGAACCTTTCAGCGGAGTTGATCCAATCGCTGTCAGTGAGATCCAAGACATCATTCGTATGCTACGCAGCGCCGGACTCGCCATTCTCATCACAGATCATAATGTGCGTGAAACACTCAATATTGTGGACCGTGCCTATCTCATCTATGAAGGTCAGGTCAGAATTCATGGAACCAAGGAAGTCCTCGTCAATGACCCTGAAGCCCGCCGCCTTTATCTCGGCGAAGATTTCACCATGTAATCCCCATTTCCCCAAACAATCACCCCTTAAATAAGGAGGACACAAACCATGCAAAAGCACAACGTCAACCTACCAATCATCATCACCGGCCGCCATGTGGAAATCACGGATGCCATTCGTGAATACGCCACCAAAAAGATCGAAAGCCTGCACCTCGATTACCCGCGTATCATTGAGGCCAAAGTGATCCTCGACATCGAGCATCATCGTCAGATCGCTGAAATCATTCTATTCTGTGCTGATCACATCGTCATTGAAGTGAAGAGCACGACAGAGGACATCTACGCCTCCATCGACGAGTCCACTTCGAAGATTGCTCGCCGGATGCGGAAGTTTAAGACCCGCCTTCTCAAGTCACATCGCCCACGCAAGAACGGCAGCATCCGCCACATCGAAGAACAGGTCTTCCATGCCGATGATCTCCATGGCGAAGAAGAGACCATCGAGCCTGCCTACGTGCACAAAGAGCCTTATAAAGTCCGGCCCTTGTTCCCAGATGAGGCCATTCTCGACCTCGAAATGAGCGCCCGCCCATTCATTGTCTTTCACAATCAAACAACGCATAAGCTGGCCATCATGTTCCGCCGTAAAGACGGTGAATATGGTCTCATTGAGCCAGAAGATACTGCTGCTGCCAAATAACCTCCGTCGCGTGAGTTTCACTCACCATGAAATCTGTCTCCAAAGCACAACCAACTTCGGAGGCGGATCTTCCAGCGCTCGTCGCCATCTCAGGGGGGCGTGACAGCGTCGTAATGCTACATTGGCTGATTTCCCAGGGTCGCAAAAATCTCATTCTCTGCCATCTCAATCATAGCTTGCGTGGCTGCGAATCAGGTCAGGATGCGGCGCTTGTTCGTCGTCTTGCCAAGCAGCACGCTCTCATCTGCGAGATCCAAAAACGAGATGTTGCTGCCTATGCCAAACAGCATCAGCTCTCCCTAGAAACCGCCGGGCGCCAACTGCGTCATGACTTCCTGTTTGCCGTCGCTGAAAAACATGGCGCACACAGCGTCTTCATAGCCCATCACGCTGACGATCAGGCCGAGACCATTTTGGCTAATCTTTGCCGAGGGAGTTCCGTCTCTGGCCTCTCAGGGATGCATCGTGAAACTCAGCTCACTCGCGGATCACAGCAGCTCACCCTCCAGCGTCCCCTTCTGGAATGGCGCCGCGCTGAGATCGATGACTACATCAACCAGCATCAGCTCATTTATCGAGAAGATTCCAGCAATGGCTGCCTCCTATATCGGCGTAATCGCTTACGCCATCAGATCCTGCCATTGCTTAACGACATTTTTGGTCGGGATGTCGCGCCCATCATCGCCCGACTTGGTCGTCAGGCTCAGCGGGATGACGCCGCTTTGTCCAAAATGGCCACCCAGCTCGCCAAAACTCATTTTTCTTCAGATGGCAGCCTGCTCCTCACTCCGGCTCTGCGTATGGAGCCAGAGGCCATCCAAAGTCGGCTGCTGCAAACTTGGCTGGTAGAGCATCTAGGCCTTGCTGGCATTGAGAATGCCGACATTGAGTCAGCCCTAACCATGCTGGATCCGAAAGGCCCAGCAAAAGTCAATTTACCTAAAAATCGACATCTACGACGCAAAGCCAAACGTCTCTGGGTGCAATGAGTCTGCGTACTTGTTAAGGTTTCCTTTGCCAGCACCGAGTCACCTGCTAGGATCACTTTCCCATGAATCCAGAGGCGCAACAATTAGTCGATGCCGGCAAACTCACAACGGCAGATGCAGTCAAGCTTTCCACGCTTGAAACCGGAACCTATTGCCTGCATAAAAGCTGGGGCGTAGGACGCATCAGCAGTTGGGACATCCTGTCTGACAAGATCATCATCGATTTTGAAGGCAAGCCAGGCCACGGCCTGAAAATCTCCTTTGCTCTCACCAGCTTAGAGGTTCTGCCAGATACCCATATCCTTTCCCGTCGCCTCAGTGATCTGGCTGGATTGAAGGAGATGGCTAAAAAAGAACCCTCTGCCATTGTCGAGCTTGCGCTGAAATCCTCAGGCAGTCAGATGTCTCTCGACAAGCTCGAAGGCCTGCTCAAGCCACACATCATTTCCGAAGCCGACTACAAAAAGTGGTGGGAAGGTGCTAAGAAAGCCCTCAAGAGCGCCCGTCACATCGTCGTGCCCAGCAAGCGTCAGGACCCACTCGTGCTCCGTGATTCCGCTGAAAAACCCGGTGGCACCATGGTTCAGGGCTTCCTTGCTAAGCGCGACCTCAAAGGCAAATACACCGCTCTCCTCCTCATCCAAAAGGATCTGGATCTGTTTGAAACGCCAGCTAGTGAATTGACGCCAGTCTTCCAGGACATCTCGGACACTGTACGAAAAGCTTGGAGATTGCATCTCAAGGAAAGCCTCCAACTCCTCCTTGCCCGTGATGAACTCATTGAGTCCATCCCCGAGTGCGAAGCACCCATGGGCTCCATGAAAGTCTCTGACCTCGTCTGTGAAGCCAAGCCGCTTCTTGCAGAAAACATCGGTGGACTCCCAGTCGCCATGCTTGGTCGCATGTATCGCTCCTTCCCTGCAGCCTTCCCTGAGGGTGTCTGGATCGCTGAGATTCTCAATCATCTCACCCGCACCGGTGGTCGTGCCGTTGCCGAGATCGCTACCGTCCTTGATACCAATGGCGAGCTTGAAGTCCTTTCCGAGTTCCTCAAGAAAGCCGTCCGGAACCGCACTCTCAGCTCAGACCTCCTCATCTGGATCTGTAAAGAGCGCAAAGGCCTCGCCAAATCCGTCTTCAGCATCGACCTCGGCAATGCCATCCTCGACGCCGTCGAAGATGACCATGTGCAGGGCGGACCAAAACGCACCGGACGCCTTAGCGACCAGCTTTCTACTGACAAGAACCTCATTCAGGAACTCGTCGAAAGCACTGATAGCGAATCGCTCCGCCACTTTGCCAAGCGCCTCATGTCCACCTCTGTGCTGGACGAACTTACCCGCCGCTCACTTCTCGCCCGCGTCATCAAGGCCCGTCCAGAAATGGAGGCGCTCATGGAAGAGAATGCTGAAGCTCGTGAAGACAATAGTCTGATTGCCTCCTGGGAAAGCCTCGAGAAGAAAAAGGCAGAGCTCGATGATCTTGTGAACGTCAAAATTCCTCACAACAAGAGCGAAATTCAAATCGCCCGTGATGAAGGTGACCTTCGTGAAAACGGTGGTTACAAAGCCGCCCGCGACCAGCAGTCTGTGCTGAATCGCATGAAGGACCAGCTTGAGCGTGAAGTCGGCCTCGCTCGTGGCACCGACTTTGCTGGTGCTCCAACGGAAAAAGTTGGTATCGGCACCATCGTTGACTTCAAATATCTCGACGACAGCTCTGAAGAAACCTACACCATCTTAGGTGCCTGGGACGGTGACATTGAAAAGAATATCGTTTCCTATCTGTCTGAGATCGCCAAAGCTCTTATTGGTAAGGCTCCTGGTGAAGAAACTGACTTGCCAACCGACAGTGGACCCACTCGCCGTGTCAGCATTGTCGCCATCCGCGCCTTCAATCCAACCGCAGCTTAATTCGTTTCGTCGACCATCGAAAAACCAGCAGAGCCCACTGTGGCCTTGCTGGTTTTTTTTTGTTGTCACTTGAGCTTGGTATAGAACCTGATTTTCTACTCAAAAATGACTGATCCTTACAAACTCCTTTTCGTCTGCATGGGAAACATCTGCCGTTCTCCTGCCGCAGAGGGAATCATGAAAAAGATGGTCGCGGATTTAGCTCTAGAATCCCAGGTCCATATTGACTCTGCAGGCACAGGCGGTTGGCATAGCGGAGCCCGTGCCGACCATCGCATGAGGGCTGCCGCCATCGCTCGTGGTTACGACCTTACCAGCATGGCCCGACAGGTGAAAGAGACTGATCTTGCCAACTTTGATCTGATCCTTGTTATGGATCAACAAAATCATCGCGATTTACGAGCTTTTGACCGTGACCATTTGCATGACTCTAAGGTTCACTTTCTTGGTGAATACTGCACTAGGCACGACAGCAAAGAAGTGCCCGATCCCTACTATGGTGGAGAACAAGGTTTTGAAAACGTGCTTAATCTCCTCGAAGACGGCTGTGCCGGTCTGCTAAAACACATACAAACTGCCCTATCCGCCCGCCAAGTTTAATCCGACACTGCTCACACATCATGGAATGGCTCACAGATACATGGCACGCCATCGTTCATACCTTTGAGGCGGTGCCCTATCAATTTCTCAGTGTCTGGTTGCTGACAGGAAGCTTGCTTTTAGTTGGGCTTATTGGTTCAGTCGTTCCTCTGCTGCCAGGCCCCTTTCTCATCTTCATTGCAGGTATATTGCATTCCGTTTTGCTCCCCTCTGCAGGCATGAGCTGGCAGGGTATCCTTATCCTTTGCCTATTGTTAGTTCTGGCCTACTTCGTCGATCTCGCAGCCGGGGCCATGGGTGCCCGTTGGTTTGGTGCCAGTCGCTGGGGGATTGTCGGCGTCTTTGTCGGCGGCATCGTTGGCTTGTTCTTTGCTCCCATTGGATTCATCGTTGGTCCCTTGTTGGGGGGCTTGTTATTTGAAGTTCTCTTTGCCAAAAAGCGCATGGCCCCTGCTGTGAAGAGCACCTGGGGCACCCTCCTGGGGACCGGAGTCGGCCTTATTGTTCGAGTCTTTGTCAGCCTCCTCATGATCGTCACCGTTATCGTGGATTTAGTCTATTAAAGCCTGTCCCAATTGCGGTTAGGCAAGCTAGCCCATGGATTGGTGGGAGATCGAAAAAAGGTAAATTGGCTGCATGTTCTAAATTGGTTCACTGCATTTCTTTGTGCAGCTGCAGATGTCATGCTGGGTGGATAAAGCACAATTGATGTCCAAGATGTCATCGGTAATGACTGTATCAGGTTACTGACCATGAAAAGACTCGCTGCACTTCTACTCGCCCTCAGTTCAATCGCCCATGGGGCAACGGAGGCGGACGTCATTGTCTATGGAGCCACACCAGGTGGTTTTTGCGCTGCGATCGCGGCAGCTCGTGAAGGTGTCTCGGTCATCTTGTTGGAGCCGACGACGCACGTCGGTGGCGTGAACACAGGCGGGCTTTGCTTCTCCGATTCTAATCAAACAGTGCGTAGCACGGTGATGGGACTGTTTGATGAATGGCACACCCGCATCGAGGCGGACTATGTGAAGCGTGGCGTGACGCTGCCCTACAAGGTTAGTGAAAAGGATCACACGCCATGGACTTACGAGCCACATGTCGCGGCAAAGATCACCAAGGCGATGCTCGATGAAGCAGGTGTAACGGTTCTGACGAAGCAGGTGCTGAAATCGGTAACGAAAAACGGAACGTCCATCTCGAAGCTCATCACGAGCAGCGCTGAGTTTGAGGCAGAGGTTTTCATCGACGGCTCTTACGAAGGTGACCTGATGGCTGCAGCAGGTGTCAGTTGGACTATTGGTCGCGAGGGTAGAAAGGAGTTTGATGAGTCACTCGCGGGGAAGCAGTATCCCAAAAAAAAGTTGGAAATATCCGGTCTAGGATCTGATGGGAAAAGGCTGCCACTGATCACAACAAACGATGCAGGACCTGAACAGGAAGGCGACAAAAACGTGATGGTTTACAGCTTCCGGCTCTGTGTAACCAAAGACCCAGCCAACCGCGTGCCATTTCCGCAGCCCACGAACTATGATTCAGCACGATTCGAAGTGGTTCGACGTTACTTCGCTCAGGAAAAGCGGCCTGTATTGTTATGGGACCTCTATCCATTACCAGGGAACAAGTTTGATGCGAATAACGGCATCGGAAAGCAATTCTCGATGGGGCTTGTCGGTGCATGCAATGGCTGGAGCGAAGTTGGGGAAGCAGGTCGCGCCAAGATCTGGGAAGCGCACAAGCAATACACGCTGGAATTGCATCACTTCCTCAGCAATGACTCTGCGGTTCCCGCCGCGATCCGCGATGAATTTAAACAGATGGGTCTCTGCCGTGATGAATTCCCCGACAGCGATCATTGGTCGCCACAACTCTATGTGCGTGAAGGTCGCCGCATGATTGGTGAATACGTCGTTTCGCAAAAGGACATCATGGTACAGCCGCAGAAAGAGGGGGCCATCATTGTGTCGTCCTTTCCTATCGATTCGCACGACTGCCAGCGCATAGGCACCGCAGAGTTTGTCATCAATGAAGGCACGATCATGCCAGTGCGCATGGCCGGACGCAAACATGGTTACCCTTATCACATTCCTTATGGCGCCATCACGCCCAAGTCCGCTGAATGCACAAATCTTCTCGTTCCCGTCGCTCTTTCGTGTACGCACGTCGGATTTTCTTCCATCCGCGTGGAGCCCACTTGGATGATCCTTGGCCAGAGCGCAGGCATCGCCGCTGCCTTAAGTGCCAAACAAAACGTGGAGGTGCAAAAGCTTCCTTACAAGGCACTACGTGAGCGATTGATAGCGCAGAAGCAAGTGCTCGAAATTCCCGAACTCCCTCCAACAACGACCGAGACCATTGACAAAGATGGTATCAACCCGAAAACACTTCCGGGTATTATTCTAGATGACGCGGATGCCAAACTCGAAGGTGAATGGAAGCATTCTTCAAGTTTCAAACCCTACATCAACAGCGGTTATGTTCACGATAATAAGCGAGGCGACGGCCAATCCACCGCCACCTTTCGATTGAATGTGCGCAAGTCCGGCAGGTACGATCTGCGCATCGCCTATTCAGCCCACGAAACTCGAGCTAAAAACGTGCCAATCACCATCGAAAACGGTGGGCAGAAATTGGCGCTAACTTTTGATCAAACCCAGCCGATCTCATTGGGTAAAGCTTTTCGAAGTGCTGGGGTGATCGAGCTCTCTGCCAGTGGAGAAACGGTCATCGTGATCAGTAATGCGGGCACAGAAGGCTTTGTTATTCTTGATGCTTTGCAACTCATCATGATAGTTGAGTGAGGGGCCGTGGTTTTGGGCGCTTGCCATATTCCATGGAGTATTCACCGTTTTGATCATCTAAAAACGACACTCTGAAGTCTTTAGCCATTCAAGTGACAATGGATTCATTTTCAGATCCTTCCCAAAAGAGCTCCAATATAAACAGTGAAATACAAGGCTTTGGCTAATGTTGAAGAAAGTGATAATTTTCAGAAAAAGTTTCTTGGCAATGGCACGGCTAATGCTTTAGAATTAAATCTAGATGGTAAGTCTCCCGGGCCGACCACCTAAAACATCAACAAACCTAAATCGACCACATGAAATTGAAAAGCATGACCTCCGTGATCACTAAGTCAGCACTCGTTCTGGCAGCTTGCGCTAGCTTGAACGCCTTCGCTGGCACCTCCGCTCCTGCAAAGGGCGTTACCCCAACAGTCGAAGAGGGCGGTGCTCTCTTTGATACCCTGGGTGCAACTCTCGAAGTGGGCTATGACACTCGTTACTACTTCCGCGGCCTCTGGTTCGCAGACAACACCACATGGGCAGGCGCTAGCCTGAGCGTGCCTCTCACTGAGAAGCTCTCCCTTGGTTTCGGTGCACTCTACACCAGCACTGTTGACACACTTGTAAACACTGCTGCCGGTGAAGAAACTCTCGACTATTCCGAGCTCGATCTCTCCGCATCTCTGACCTATGACGCTGGTTTTGCTAAACTGGGTCTCGTTTACACTCACTATGAGTTCTTCGATACCTTCTCTGGCACCACCAATCCTTCCGGTGCTTTCGGCGCAGGTGAATTGGGCGTTGGTGGCGTAGAAGAAGTTGGTGCAACCATCGCTACTTCCGTCGGTCCAGTGAACCTCTATGGTGGTTTCTACTATGACTTCACCATCGGTGCTTCCTATGCTGAAATCGGTGCAGACGCTCCAATCGCGATCAATAGCTGGTTGAGCCTCGTTCCAGCTGTCAAGGCTGGCTACGGCTTCACCAACTATTACACCATCCCTGGTGGTCGCCAGAGCGGTTTGACCCACGTCATTCCTTCCTTGTCCGCTCCAATCAAGCTGACCAAGACTGCAACTCTGACTCCATACGTTGCTTACAACATCTCCCTCGACACTCGCCACCTGAACAACACTCAGGACAGCGAATTCTTCGGCGGTGTGAAGCTTGGCGTAAGCTTCTAATTCGTCGGGGTCTCAGTTGACTCCTTCTTTTAAACTCCCGATCAGTGCTCCTGATCGGGAGTTTTTGTTTTGATTCGTCTATTAAGACTATAAGCTACGCTAATGATTCATGGCTGACGTATCGCCCATTCCCATAGTAAGTGATCCCTTGGCCTCTGCTTTTATTCAGTTTATGGAGGTGGAGCGTCGTTCGTCACCGCGCACTTTAGATCTCTATGACCATGCTTTGTCCGAGTTCAGGCATCGGCATTTCGGCTTCACAACCTGGCAGGCGCTGACCTCGGATGATTTTCGCAAGTATCTGTTTGAAATGATGAAACGCGAGCTGGAGCGCTCGACCATTCGCCTGCATTTTGCGGCACTACGCTCCTTTTTTAAATGGCTGACCCGCCGTCAGGGTTGGACCACGAATCCGCTGCTCGATGTGCAGTTACCCAAGCAGGAAAAGAAGCTGCCGGTCGTCCTGACCTTAACTCAGGTCTTAGAGATGCTGGCGCTGCCATTAGCGCTACCGAAAAGCCCGAGATCACCCGAATGGGGGCCTGAACGTGACACGGCGATTCTGGAACTCTTTTATTCGACCGGCATGAGACTTGCGGAGCTGGCCTCCATCAATGTCGAGGATGTGGATGCCTATAGCGACACGGTGCGCGTCATTGGGAAGGGCCGTAAAGAACGCCTGCTACCCGTAGGATCACACGCCATGTTGGCGATCCAGCGCTATCGCCAAAAGACAGGCATCCAGAACGGTCCGCTTTTTTTGAGCAAGCTGCGAACGCGCATTACGACTCAAGCTCTGGCAGATGTGGTGGACAAGTATTGGAAGGCTAGCGGGATGCCTATCCATGTGACGCCTCACAAATTGCGCCACAGCTTTGCCACTCATCTACTGAACAATGGAGCGGATTTACGTAGCGTTCAGGAACTTCTGGGTCATGCCAGCCTCAGCACGACACAGATCTACACCCATGTCTCGACCCAGAGGATGAAAGAAGTCTATGAGGCTGCTCATCCAAGGGCTAAGTCCAACCACTGAAGCTAAGAGTGTTTATTTTCGGAGGGCTTTTCTAAGCACAGGCTCAAAGATATCGGCCTGCCGCATGAATCCAAGGTCACTCGCGTGGGAGGCATCGGTGGCACCTTCAGTATCGTCGCCATAAAGGTGATCTCCTGGGATGTAGGACAGATTCTTTACGCCTTCTTTGAGCAGAGTTTCATAGGCTGCCTTGAGCGCGGCATGGTTATCGGTGTGATGCTTCTGTCTTGCTGGGATGATCCAGTCATTGGTATTGCGTCGATCCTCGACAAGAATGATCGGCGTTTCCGGTTTAGCGGCACGCAGTTGTTTCACTAAGGGCACACATTTGGCCGTGACATCAGCAGGTCCCATGTTGGGTAAACAGTCGATGACATAACAGGCGGCATCTAGCTGCACCAAATAATCACCGACAGCTTGATCCATGCGGCCATTGCCAGAGAAGCCTAAATTCACCACAGGCATGTCTAACCGACGACCCAGAATGCCCGTGTGAACCATGCCTGGGCGGCTGGCGCAGGCGCCATGAGTAATGCTAGTGCCGTAAAAAACGATGGGCTGTTCCCGCGGTGCCAGTCCTTCAAACTGACTGCCTTTGGCCACGCCAATGCTCAGGGACTCGATCCCATTATAAAGCGGCAAATACGCCGCGTATTCTCGTGAGCCAGGTGCTAGGCCTTTAATGATCTCCGCCTTTACTTCCTGCGTAGCTGGCTTGGTGACCATCACCCACTTCCATTTGCCGTCAGTATCCCGGGCATAGAGATCGACACCGCTGACACCTGTCGCTGGCATGTGGGGTTGACCGAGTCGGTCTTTGCTCAGCTTATAATGCACACTGATGGCGGTAGCATCTGTCCTGAAACGGACCATCATGCCTGAGCTATCACGGCTGAGGCCCCAAACGGCAGGTGTCACCTTTCCCTCCGCACTGGCAGGCAGACGATCAAACCAGCGTTTCCTTTCTTGGTCTGGCAGGATGCGGCCCTCGACACCCCACTTTGTCACATCATGCCACTCCAAGTTTACAGCGGCCTCTTTATTGACTCCCATGGCCGGATCGAGCTTTGACACATCGGGGGCTTTTTGTGCCACGGCACAGGTAGTGAGGGCGATGAAAAGAAAGATCGTTCTGTGAATAGTCATGGTCATGGATTGATTCTGTGGAGAATCAAAGACGATGAAAAGCGGCCAACTATTTCATCTCATCCCACAACGGCGGAATAAGCAGCACAAAGCGTCCCAGGCAAAAGTACGCGAACGGGATTACCCTCTTTGCTGGCCAAGCCTGCGGCCAAAACAAGCTGCCAGGCACCAGCAGCCCCCATACCCTCACCAAGAACTATACGTGGTTGCAGGCGCTTTATCCGGTCTTCCTCGCATTCAGTCCGCATCTTGATTTCTGCGGTATCCAGGATGGTAATACCTGTTTCAGCCCCTATCCTGTGTGGATTTTTGGCTAGTTCACGTAATTGTTTGGAGCGCTCTGATTCATGATGAAAAGCATGTGCTGGTGTGTGGTCGAGCTGTAAACCATCTCCTTTGAGGGACAGCACGAGTGCTCCGGCACCCTCGGCGGCTTTTAAATCTGGATGATAATAGGATACAGCCTCTGCCGCTACCCAGTCACACTCTTCGGCACCGATGACGAGTACATGATCCACGAGATCTTGCAGTAGCCAAGTATGAGCGATGGATAGCGCCTCGATGATGGCGCTGGATTCGCCAATTAGCGTTGTGGCTGGACCATCAACACCTAAAAATGCGGCAACATGGGAGGCTGGCGCATTGTAAACCGTCTCTGGGAAAATCAGCGGACTGGCCAGCGCAGGGGTCTCGATGACTTCATGATAAAATTTGCCACTGAACTGAACGCAGCCATTGAACATGCACTGGACGATGCCGAGCCTGCCCGCGCCTTGGGCATTGGGAAATCCAGCTTGCTCTAGAGCTTCAAGTGAGGCAGCCAGAGAAAACTTCGTGATCGGGCTGGCACGGCGCAGACGTGGGAATTTGGGCAGGCGATCTAGAGGCACTGGTGGCACCTGGTGGACCTGACAGGACCATTCGCGACTAAAATAACTGCGTTCAGACTCAGTCGCAGGCAACTCCTGTCGTGTGGTCACGGCTGTGACCAGAGCCTCTGCACCCCATCCTGCAGGGGAGACGGCACCTACTCCGTGAATGCGCAACGTGCCTGAACGGTAAATCGCAGATGTCTTATCAGAAACCGCGTCATTATGTTTCAGAATCAGGGTCGCATTCGTGCCGCCAAAGCCAAAACTGTTGGTGAGTGCGACCCTGACAGGTGCCTCACGGAACTCGCGCACAAGATCAAAGCACACCGCCGAATCTGTCTCCCTTACATTGAGATTGGCTGGCATCCATTGACCACGTAGCGCCATCGCGCAGATGACAGCTTCTACCGCACCCGCGCCACCCAGTAGATGTCCCATGGCAGACTTCGTCGAGCTGACGGCGATTTGCGCGGCAGCCTCTCCTGCCCAGTCACGAATAGCACTAGCCTCAGCCACATCATTGTAAGGCGTGCCGGTCCCATGAGAGTTGATGTAGTGAATCTCATGGGGGAAGATGCCGGCCATTTGGCAGGCTCCGCTCATGGTGCGGATGGCGGCTTTTCCTTCAGGATCTGGCTGAGTGAGATGATGCAGATCCGTGGCTGTGGCGTATCCCGCTGCCTGACAGACAGCCTCAGCGCCACGTTCGGCCGCAGCTTCTTCGCTTTCCAGCAGTACGACCGCTGCGCCTTCACCGAGAGCCAACCCATCACGCGCGGCATCAAAGGGACGCGGAATACCGCTGGGAGCCAAGGCCCGCAGGGTATCGAACCCCGAAAAAACCAGCTCTGCAATCGCATCATAGCCACCTGCTAAAACACGCCTGGCTTTGCCGGTTTGAATCATCGCCATGGCATCGCCGATAGCGTTAGCGCCGCTGGCGCAGGCATTGGAGACGATGATCATCGGCCCATGCCAGTCATATTCAATGGCAATGGCATTGAGCTGCTTATGGGGCTGGTAATACTCAATGCGTGCCAGCTGGCCAGGCTGCCTTGATGGACTGCTGCGTGCGTGGCGGAAGTAATCTTGGCCAATGCTCATCGCTCCTGCTGAGGTGCCGATGATGATCGCGTCAATGCCTTGCATTCCAGGCATTTTGGCCATGGCTAAAGCCTCGCGGATCGCAAGAAGCAGCATCTTGGTTCCCCGGTCGATCAGCCCGTGGTGGTGGCTTGGTAATTTGGAAAAAAGACGCTCTTCTGGCAGGTCCACCTGGCAGGCCGTTTTAGCAAAGCGCTGGCTGACATCAAATTTCGTGACAGACGTGACGTTCATCCGATTGGCACGAAAAGAAGCCTCATTGGCCTGCCAATCCAATCCTAGTGGCGAGACAATGCCTGCCCCAGTGATGAAGATGCGTTTTGAAGATTCGGTTGCCACAAGCTGATTCATTTAAAACGACGGATGCGGCTTCATGGATTCCTGCGCTTGAACACTCTGCTTGGACTTGCCACTATCATATCGCGTGTCTCTTGGTTTAACGGAGCGCAGCAATGAGTGCAAATGTTTGGTGAACGCTGGCAGCAAATCCTCAAGACACAGGGTGATGAAATCGCCCTGTGGCACTCTGCCGAAGCTGTCACCTACCGTGAGTTAGAAAGGCTTGCTTGCCATCTGGCCCCGCAGATCTGTCCTCAGCTAGGCTGCTTCTATCTGGCTCAGGGAGATGGCTTGCAAATAATCACGGCTCTGCTGGCTGGGTTCCTCACCGAACTGCCGGTGCAAGTGGTGGAAAAAGATCGCCAGCGCCGCATTCCGGTCAGCCGCCCACCCGCAGGTACGGCACTGATCAAACAAACGGTCGGTAGCTCTGGGGTTCGACGCTGTCAGTTCTTCAGCTTTGCGCAAATTGCCGCAGATGTGGACCGATTGCATTCGGCACTGGGATTGGCTGCTTGTGATGCAGCCCTGGCACCTCTGAGTGTTGCGCATTCCTTTGGTCTCACGACCACGGTTTTGCAGACGCTGCTGCATGGCCTGCCGACCCACTGGCTGCCAACTCCTTTTCCTGCAGGCATGAATGAGGCGCTGGTAGATAAGGAGTGTGCTTTTCTTCCTGGCGTCCCCGCGATGTGGAAGGCTTGGCTCATCGCAGGTCTTGATCTCAGGAACGTGCAATTGGCCGTTTCAGCAGGGTCCATGCTCACGCTTGAGCTAGAATCCCGCCTGCGAGAATCCTCAGGCATGAAGCTTCATAATCTCTACGGCACCAGCGAATGCGGAGCGATTAGCTATGATTCAACGTCTTCACCACGCAGCCTAGTCTCTGATTTAGGGACACTTCTGCCAGGTGTTAGCGCTCAGTTCAGCGCCGAGAACCGCCTTCTTGTTCAGAGCAACGCAGTAGGGCTTGGCTATGATGAAAATTTGTCAGGCGAGCTTTTTTGTCCCCCCGACCATCTTACCTCAGATGTGATTAGTCTCGATGGCGACCGACTGCATTATGAGCGCTGTCTTGGCAAAGGAATCAATGTCGCCAGCCGGAAGCTCAGCCCTGGCGAAATTGCCGCCAAGATCAGTCAAAGTATGGGTGGACTCAGAGCTAGGGTCTCTGGGGCCCCGAGTCGAGATCCTGAGCGCGTGCAAGACATTGTTTGCCATCTCATCCTGCCACCAGAAGAATTAACGCAGGAATTTAAAGCCAACATCTGCGCCGCACTGGCCCCATGGGAAGTGCCTCGGCGCTGGACTACCCTTCCGGCTGACACAGCGTCAGTCTAATCGGGCACCAATCTTCAGGAGATGACCGCGCAGAAAATCAGCGGCTAAGAGGCGCTTTCCACCTTCAGTTTGCACCTCATCTAGGCGGAGGAGTCCCTGACCACAATTGACGATCAGGCCCGCTTTGGGGTCGATCGAAACGATGGTTCCGGGCAAGGGGCAGGCGTCTGCACCTTCGATGAATGTGGCCCGATGCACTTTCAGCGCTTTGCCATCTGGCAAGCCACAGCTGGTGCCGGGCCAGGGATTGTAGGCGGAAATCAGGCGCTCTAGCTCGGTGGCGGGGCGGGACCAGTCCAGGCGGCCATCTTCGCGCTTTAGCTTTCCGCAATGACTGGATAAGGCATGATCCTGAGGCTGGCGTGGTGGGTTCCCTGCCTTGATGAGATCCAGCGCCTTCTCCAGGCTGGCGGGCGCCGCCATGGCCAATTTGTCATGCAGGATGCCACCAGTGTCTGAAGCGAGAATGGGCAGCGTATCCATCAGCAAGACATCGCCTGTATCCAGTCCCTCATCCATGAACATAATTGTCACACCCGTCTCGGTGTCCCCTGAACGGATCGCCGCCTGAATTGGAGACGCTCCGCGATACTTCGGCAGCAGTGATGCATGAATATTTAGGCAAGCCAGACGCGGCACATCCAGCACACTGCGGGGTAAAATTTGGCCATAAGCTACGACGACCGCTACATCAGCCTCAAAGGCTTTGAGTTCATCGACGATGGTTCGAATCTTTGGCGGTTGCAACACCGTGAGACCTGCGGCTTGAGCGCGAACTTTGACTTCAGGTGGCGTCAGAACCAGTTTACGGCCTGCTGGTTTATCCGGCTGAGTGATCACGGCCACGACCTCATGTTTAGGCGTGTTTAGCAGCCACTCCAAGGAAGGAAGGCCAATGTCACCTGTGCCAATGAAAAGAAGACGCATGGGAGTCAATGAGGGCAAGCGCGGCATGAGGCAGACGCGACTTCATGCCTTTATTAGATCTTCAACTTTTCAAGATCGTGCCAGGCTTCCAGCGTCATAATACTACCTAAAATATCGTAGAGCACCTTAGCCGGCGGTTGACTGGCATCGATGTCCACAATGCGATCCCCTGAATAGTAGTCGAGAATGGGTTTGGTCTCTGCTTCATAAGTGGCAAAGCGCTGCTGAATCACGGTTTCACTGGCATCATCAAATCGATTATCCTTCAGCGCGCGCTTCCGCAGGCGCCGAGCCAGTTCCGTGCGGTCTGGGCAGCTTAAATGAAAAACCTTCAGCACCTCGATGTCCTTCTCCATGTATTTCGCCTGTTCGACATTTCTCGGGATACCATCAAGCACCAGGAAGTCGATCTCGGGCTTGAAGACATGGCCATCCGCGCGCTGCTTGATGTTGGCACGCCATAACTGGACCGTCAGATCATCGGGCACTAACTCGCCACGACTCGAGAACTCAACAAATTGTTGTCCTAAAGCAGTGCGTGTATCCAGTGATCGAAAGACATCACCACAAGCCAGATGATGAAAGCGTGGAATAGATCCTAGCACCTTGCCTTGAGTGCCTTTGCCGCTGCCAGGAGCACCAAGGATCAAGAAAGTACGAAAGCGTGGAAAATCAGACATAAAGAAAAAGTCATAGCACGTCACCGAGCCTAGGCCAGAAGTAAAACAGCCTCA
>Ga0164295_10000213_pt1 | contig 49043 bp, 46 predicted proteins | sample GEODES006metaG_FD_111798 | JGI IMG/M metagenome (GOLD analysis project Ga0164295, IMG submission 111798) | Oligotrophic lake water microbial communities from Sparkling Lake, Wisconsin, USA - GEODES006 metaG | ecosystem: Environmental > Aquatic > Freshwater > Lake | place: USA: Sparkling Lake...
CGGTCTTGGCAATGGATGACGGGTTGCCGGTCGGCCGACCGGCAACCCGCTTCACCGGCGTTACTTTCCTAGCCGAAACTCAACAGACAATCCCGGACGGCCCGAAGGGACGATCCGGGACCCAGGGGCCCCACCCGCACTGTCGCAGCCGCCGAGAGCGTACCCCGCAACCCTGGGCCCCGGCTCTTCGCTGCGCTTCGGCCGGGTTGACGCGGTGCGTTGGTCCGGTTGACTGACGACCCGGACGTGGGGTTCCGTCCTCGCTGATTAAGACAAGAGCGCTGGTCACGGACTGCAGGGGTTGGCTTGCAGCGGGCAGGGGCGTTCTGGTCCATTGCCGGGCCGGCATTGGCCGATCTGCGCTGGTCGTGGCCTGCGTGCTCCTGTCGCTGGGGGACCGGCCCGAAACAGCTTTCGCCCGCATCAAATCCGCCCGGGGCCTGGACGTGCCGGACACCCCGACCCAGACTCAATGGGTGGAGGCATTTGACGGGGCCTAGGAAACGGGCCGCTTGGCCTTCCTGCGGGTCGTGGTTGAGGTCCTGGCCTCCGATCCGTGATAGCCTGCTCCCGCATGCGCCAGTCCCCGACCCTCTCCCGCCGCCGCCTGATCGTCTGCTGGGTCCTTGGGCCCGTCTATGCCGCCTTCGGCGTGGTCCACCTGTTGGCCACCCAGGCCTTCCTGCCCATCATGCCGCCCTGGGTCCCGGCCCCGGTCCTGGTCATCCAGCTGACCGGCCTGGCGGAGATTGCCGGCGGCCTTGGCCTGCTGGTTCCCCGCCTGCGCCCCTGGGCGGGCCTTGGACTGGCCGCCTATGCCATCGGCGTCTATCCGGCCAACCTGCATCACGCCTTTGGCGGCATCGACGTCCCGGGGCTGTCAGGCGACCTCTGGTATCACATCCCCCGCCTGGCCCTTCAGCCGGTCCTGGTCTGGCTGGCCCTCTGGGCCGGCGGCTGGCGCCTTGGCAAACAGGCGGCCGCCCGCCCGTGAGGGCCAGCGAATTTGTTCACCCCATGTCTTCGGGAAGGACAGCCGCGGCGCGATGTCAGCCGGCCCGCGCCGCCCAGACCTCGCAGGCGCGTCAGAACTCCTCGGCCTCGATTATGAAGTCGCCGGTGCGGCTTTCCGGAGGCAGGGTTTCGGCGACCGTCAGCCCAAGGATCGAGTCCAGAAACTGGCCCAGTTCTTCGGCCGACACCGGCACGCGGACCCAGCAATTGTCGACGTAATGGGCCGCAAGGCCCCGTTCCTTCGCCCAGCCTGCCAGAACATAGGGCCCGCATTCCCGGGCAAAGCGGTTGAGGTTTGCAACAACCGCAGCCTTCAGGGCGGCCGATTCGAGCACCTCCGGCGCCAGGGGTTCGGGATAGGCGCGGAGGTACAGCGACATGGAGGTCATGGTGGTGTTTTTCCCATGCGGATCCTGGCAGACGCCCGCAGAGATGCACATTCAACGGCCGGCGGCCGCCGGGCCAGCGAAATCGCTGTCAGGACCTGATCACCTTCGGCGACCCGGCTCATCTGCCCGGCGCGCCGATCGGTGATCCAGACGCCGTCAGCCCGCCGGGCTCACCACACCGGGCTTGCAATAGACATAGCCCTCCAGCTCGACGCCCTGGCGCGAGCGCGACCCGATACCGGCGCCGCCCTGGACGTAAGGCGCATGGGCATAGAGTTCGTTGGCCTGGACCCGGAAGACATTGGTCCGTTCGACGCCGGCCGGACAGAGCTCGGCGGCCCGCCGGTCGAAGAAGCCCCTCAGGTCCGCAACCGACTGAAATCCGCCCATGACCACCAGGATGGTATGGCCGCCGTCGGGGTTCTGGCGATCCCTGTAGCCATAGGGAACTTCCGGCCCGATAGGTCCATAGACCGCCGGCGTGGCGGTCGCGCAGCCCTGCAGGAGCAGGGCCGCCGCCGCCAGACCCGCGCCCCGGACACTCCAGGAGGCGCGCCGGCTCACTTCCTGGCCTTCGGCGCCGCCGCTGCCTTGATGCCCTTGATATAGGTCACCGTGCCCTTGGCCACGGCGATGGTGTTGCCGTAGGTGGCAAAGCCACTGACATTGGCAGCCGAGTTGACATAGGAGCCCGTTTCCACGCCCTTGCCGATCCGCCGCACGGTCCGCTGGTCCGCCGCCGTTTCCAGCAGTTCGTCCTCACCCGTCAGGGAGGGGATGGCGGTCCGGTTGATGTCCAGGATCACATAGCGGGCGACGAATTCCTGGGCCCGCCGGACCTCGGCCTTGATCATGGCGCCATCATCGCGCAGCCATTCGCGGGTCAGGAACAGCGAGGTTTCATTGGGGGTCAGCTTGTCGTCCTTGGCCAGCTCGATCTCCCGCTGCATGGCCTTGTATTCGGTGGTTTCCGGCAGGGGCAGGGCGCCGCTGGCGTCCTTGGCGCTCTCCTTGATATTGGCGATCAGTCGCTCACGCAGCTCCGGCGTCAGGGTCGGGATCGGCAGGGGCGTCGAATAGTAGGTGAAGCTGTTGCGGTACAGCGGCCCCTTGGTCTCGCTCTTGGGGACCGCCTTGGTGAAGCTGTAGGGCGTCTTGTAGGGGATCGTCTTGTTGCTGTAGGTCGCCGTCGTGACGATCCGCAGGACGCTGGAATCCTCCGACAGGGTATAGGCCGTGGTCACCTCGACGGTGTCGTCCATCTCGCCCGGCGTCGCCGCCTTGTAGGTCAGCAGGATCTCGGGGAAGGTCACGCCAGGCCCCGCGGCGGTCTTGCCGGCCTCCTCCTTCAGGGTGGCGACCAGGGAGCCGTTCAGGGCCTCGACCGTCTGGACCTCGGCGACCTCATCGGCCTGCTTCTGCGCCCGGGCGGCCGGCGCCGCATTGATGATCGCGGCCGCGATGGCCCCCGCCACGGCGCCGATCAGTCCACCACCGCCGCCATTCACCTCGGTATAGAACCAGGCCTTGGCGACGCCGGTCTCGTTGCCGGTGACGCTCAGCCGGGTCGGCCCCATGGCCTCGATATGGGCCTGGGACAGGGGACGCGCGGTCGGAACCGGCTCGACGGTCGCACAGGCGGCGATCGCAAGGCAAAGCACTGGCGCCAGAACTCTCTTCATCACGAAATCTCCCGATTGCCCGCCCCACCGGCATTGCCCCGCCGTCGGGGATTCGGAAGGGGAAGTCAACGCAATAGCACGTTCCATTCTTGCCGCCTTTCGCCTCCCCCGGCGTCAGCATAGGCGGGGCCCGGCAAATCCGCTAAGCGACTGCGACGCACCCGGACGAACAGGGGCCTGAGGAGACGAGAGCCGCCATGACCGCCACGCCCGATATCCGCATGCCCGGCGAGGTTGACGCCGCCTGGCTGACCGCCGTGCTTCAGGCCGGCGGCGTCGACTCCGTGGTCCGGGGCTTTATCGCCAAGGGGGTCGGCACCGGCCAGATCGGCGACAGCGTGCGCTTCACCCTGGACTATGAACGCGGCGGCGAGACGGCCCCCGCCTCCCTGGTCGGCAAGTTCCCGGCGGCCGGCGAGGAAAGCCGCGCCACCGGCGTGTCCCTCGGCAACTATCTGCGCGAGGTGCGCTTCTATCAGCAGCTGGCCCCCAAGGCCCTGGTCCAGACCCCGCGCTGCTATTTCACCGATGTCGACGAGGCGACCAGCGCCTTTGTCCTGATGATGGAAGACCTGGCCCCCGCCGAACAGGGCGACCAGCTGGCCGGCGTCACCCTGGACCAGGCGCGGCTGGTGGTCGAACAGGCGGCAAAGCTCCACGCCTCCCACTGGGCCGATGACGGCCTGGACACCCTACCCTGGGTGTCGGGCTCCAGCGCCGCCCCGCCCGGGGTGGTGACCGACGAGCTGGTCGCCCAGCTCTGGGCCGGCTTCAAGGACCGCTACGGACCCCAGCTGCACCCCGACTGGGTCGGCGTCGGCGACCGCATCGCCTCGCAGTTCAGCCATCTGGGCGCCCGCCATGACGGCCCCCGCTGCCTGACCCACAACGACTTCCGTCCCGACAACATGATGTTCGGCACGGCTCGGGGCGGTTATCCGGTGACGGTCCTGGACTGGCAGTCCTTTGCCTATGGCGCCGGTCCCACCGATCTGGCCTATTTCCTCGCCGGCGCCCTGACCGCCGAAGAGCGCCGCGCCGCCGAGCCGGAACTCCTGGCCCTCTATCACGCCACCCTGACCGCCCATGGCGTCACCGGCTATAACCAGGCCGACCTCGCCCGCCACTACGGCCAGGGCGCCTATCTGCTGTTCCTGACCGCCTTCTTCGCCGCCATGGTCGTCACCCGCACCGACCGCGGCGACGCCATGTTCCTCCGCATGCTCAGCGGCGCCGCCCAGCACATGCTCGACCACGACCCCCTGGTGCGGTGAGGGGGGACTGGACGCCCGAAGGGGTCGGATGAGGGGCCGCGCCGGCCTTAGCCATTCGACCCGACGCAATCTCTTGACATTCGTCGCCTTGCGAAGACGCACCTCACGGTGCGTCGAGTTGGCTATTTAAGTTCGATATTGACGAAATTTCGTCAAAATGAGATTTATAGCCTCCCATTGGAGGCTCCATGATCTACCGTCTGGAAATTGAGAACTTCTATTCCGTGCGGGATCAGCAGGTCCTGGACCTGACCATCGCACCCAACGTTCCGGACCCCGACGGTCGCTTTGCTCCGCTGTTTCCGGGATCAGAGCTCCGCGCGCCCAAGGTGGTCGCATTGTACGGCCCCAATGCCTCCGGCAAGACCAATGTCTTGAGGGCGCTGGATTTCATCATGAATTTTGTACGGGACAGCAGCCAACAGACGGTTCCCGGCTTTCCCTGCGATCGGTTCAATGACGAGGCCTCAAGGAATCGACCCATCCGCCTGGCGATCGAGTTTGGCGGTGTAATGGACCTGTCGCCCGAGACGACGCAGCGTCTGGCGAACGGCGAGGCCGTCCAGTTCGGTCTTTACCGCTATGAGCTGTCCCTCTCGGTTGCAGACGGGGTGCCTACCTACGTCCGGAGCGAGGCACTCCGCCAAAAGCCCGACGGCAAAGGCAAGTGGCAGCGTGTCTTCGAGCGTGACGACAAGGGAGAGGTGCTGGCCGCCCGATCCTTCGGCATGTCCGGCTACCGCCATCTCCTTAATACCTTGCGCCCGAACGTCTCGGTGCTGTCATCCTTCGCCTTTTTCCAGCATCCAACGGCGAAACTGTTTGTGGACTTGGCCCGGACAGTGATCGGGGTGATGAACTCGCCCCAGGATGATCAGGGCCTCGTCAATTTCCTGGCCCAGGAACCGGATCTTGTCTCCAGGTTGAACCGTGATCTGCGCCGTATCGACCTGGGCGTGGAGGCGATGAAATTCGTCGAGTCCGCGTCTGGACCCATGCCCATGTTCCGGCATGAGGGTCTTGAGGTCGACATGCCTTGGCTTCTTCAAAGCCACGGAACGCGGGCCTTCATCCGGCTGTTTCCCCTGATCAGTCTGACCCTGCAACGCGGCGGCGTCGCGATCATCGACGAATTCGACACCTACATCCACGCCCTGGTCCTGCCGCAGCTGCTCAGCTGGTTCTACGATCGAAAGACCCGCAATCCGCAGGACGCCCAGATATGGCTCAGCTGCCATTCGGCCTCACTGCTTGACGACCTCGTCAAGGAAGAGGTCGTCCTGTGCGAAAAGGACAGCCTGGGTCGCACCCGTGCTTTCAGCCTGATGGACATGAAGTCGGTCCGGCGCGACGAGAACCTCTACCGAAAATATCTCAGCGGGGTCTATGGCGCGGTGCCCCAACTCGCATGAGCCGTCGCAAGCCTCATATCGCGCAGCGGACTCCCATCTATATCGGCTGTGAGGGGCAGTCAGAGGTCGAGTACGGCTTTCTGATCAGATCGATGGCCGAGGCTGCGGGACTGCCCGTCCACCTCCGAATCGAAGATCTACAGGCAGGCGATCCGCTTGCCAGGGTTGAGCGCGCGATAGCCCGGACCGCCTATATTCAACGCAGCCGTGAACGGTTCAGACACCGGTTCATCCTGCTCGACACAGATCAGATTCGGCGTTCGCCCGATCGCGCAGACCAGGCCCGCCGGCTGGCTGTTCGAAACGGCATCAAGCTGGTCTGGCAGGACCCATGCTTCGAAGCGCTGCTCCTTCGGCACCTTCCAGGCTGCGCCGCGCATCGACCGCCTGACAGCGACAGCGCCCTGCGTGCGCTCCAACGCGAATGGCCGGATTATCTCAAGCCGATGGAGCCGAAAGATCTTGTCCGTCGGATTGATCTGGAGGCTGTCAATCGGGCGGCTGTCGTAGAGACTGAACTTGCGGAAATGTTGAGGATCATCGGGCTGCTCACCTGACAGGCGCTCCAGCTTAGCGGTCATGAGGCGCGGCCGCATCCCGCCAACATGCGATAATCCCCCCAGCCGCTTCGACCGCCAGGAGGGTTCATGGCCGCCATCTCCGCTCGTTGTCTCCGCCGCTCTCCGCCGCCGTCGCTCGCGACCCGAAAGACCCGACAAGGACCTGACAACAGCGTTACCGAAACCTGTGACGAGCCGTATTTTTCCCGACAGTTTCTGACGCGCAAGCGCGACGATCCAGAAGCTCATCGCGCCGAGGACCAGGCCTTGACCAGCGCTGGAAAGCCACGAAAAGACAGCGATTTCAACGATATGAGCATGATCCCGTCCTCTCCGCCGTCGCGAACGCCAACGCCTGGACCCCCGCCACGAACCCTCAATTTTCGCGTTTCATTTTTCACGCCTGCGTTTTTCTGCGGAAAACCCCCGCAAACCACCCCTGCCGCCGCCCGCACCACCCCCGCCCGCCACCCGCCCTCTTGGCTAAGGACCCGAAACAGCGTCATTCTTCCGCTTCGGACCGAGGGGCGATCATGAGTTTTCTGACGCGGCGCAAGCCGATGGATGGCGGGTTTGTCGCCGAGCATCACCGCCTGAAGGCGACCCTTGGCTGGCCGCATCTGATCGCCCTGGGCGTCGGGGCCATTGTCGGCACCGGCATCTATACCCTGATCGGGGTGGGGGCCGGGCTGGCGGGGCCTGGGGTGATGCTCAGTTTCGCCATCGCCGGCGCGGTCTGCGCCTGCGCGGCGCTCGCCTATGCCGAGATGGCCACCCTGATCCCGGCGGCCGGCAGCGCCTATACCTACAGCTATTCGGTGCTGGGCGAGGGCCTGGCCTGGATCGTCGGCTGGAGCCTGATCCTGGAATATACCGTGGTCTGTGGCGCGGTGGCCGCCGGCTGGGCCGGCCATGCGGCGGAGTTTGTCACTCTGCCCGTGCCGCCACAGCTGATGGCCTCGACCTTCGCCCTGGAGAGCGGCCGTCTGGTTTTCACCGGCGGCTTCAACCTGCTGGGCGCCTTCATCGCCCTGGCCGTGGCCGGGCTGCTTCTGATCGGCACCCGGGAGAGCGCCACCATCAACATGGTGCTGGTGGTGGTCAAGCTGGCGGCCCTGGCCCTGTTCGTGGTCCTCGCCCTGCCGGCCTTCGACGCCAGCCATTTTGTCCCCTTCAGCCCCTTCGGCTTCAGCGGGGTCAATGCCGACGGCACCAAGGTCGGGGTCATGGCCGCCGCCTCGATCATCTTCTTCGCCTTCTACGGCTTTGACGCGGTCTCCACCGCCGCCGAGGAGACGAAGAATCCGGAGAAGAACCTGACCATCGGCATCGTCGGCTCGATGATCGCCTGCACGGTCATCTACATGCTGGTCGCCGCCGCCGCCATCGGGGCAGTCCTGCCGGGGGTGTTCTCCAGGGCCGACGCGCCCCTGGTCTTTGTCATGGAACAGCTGGGCCATGGCGGCGCCGCCAAGCTGGTGGCCGCCGCCGCCGTCATCGCCCTGCCGACGGTGATCATGGCCTTCATGTATGGCCAGAGCCGGATCTTCTTCGTCATGGCCCGGGACGGCCTGCTGCCCGTCGGTCTGGCCCGGGTGTCCAGCCGCGGCGCGCCCAGCTTTGTCACCCTGATCACCGGGGTCCTGGCCGCCCTGCTGGCCGGCATCCTGCCCCTGGGCGAAATCGCCGCCCTGGCCAATGCCGGAACGCTTGCCGCCTTCGTGGCCGTGCTGGTCTGCATGATGATCCTGCGGGTCCGGGCGCCGGACCTGAAGCGGGTGTTCAGGACGCCGCTCTGGCCGGTGGTCGGGGTGTTCGGCGTGGTCGGCTGCCTCTATCTGTTCACCACCCTGCCCAACACCGCCATCTGGGGCTTCTTCATCTGGAACGGCATCGGCGTCGTGGTCTATCTCCTCTATGGCCGCCGCAAGAGCGCCCTGGCGGTGTCGGGGTGAGCCAATCCACTCTCCCCGCGCACACCGCCACGCCCGCTGTTCCTCGCCGCCCCCGCCTGCGCTAAACCCGGCCCATGACCGTTGATTGCCGCCTCTATCTGATCACGCCGCCGGCTCTGGGCGATCTTGCGGACTTTGCCGGGCGCCTGGCCCGGGCCCTGGAGGCCGGGGATGTGGCTGCGCTGCAGATCCGGTTGAAGGATGCGCCGGAAGCGCAGATCGCCGCCGCCGTCGAGGCGCTGGCGCCCATCGCCCGGGCCCGGGATGTGGCGGTGATCCTCAATGACCGGCCCGACCTGGCCGCGAAGCTGGGCTGCGACGGGGTGCATGTGGGTCAGTCCGACGCCAGCTGCGCCGAGGCGCGGCGGATCATGGGGCGGGAGGCGATGATCGGGGTCACCTGTCATGACAGCCGCCACCTGGCCATGGAGGCGGCGGAGGCGGGCGCCGACTATGTGGCCTTTGGCGCCTTCTTCCCGACCGCCACCAAGGAGACACTCTACCGCCCTGAGCCGGAAATCCTGACCATCTGGCAGGAGACCATGCAGATCCCCTGTGTCGCCATCGGCGGGATCACGGCCGACAATGCCGAGGGCCTGGCGGCGGCCGGGGCCGATTTCCTGGCGGTCAGCGCCGGGGTCTGGAACCATCCGGATGGCCCGGCGGCGGCGGTGGCTGCCCTGAACGCCGCCATGGCCCGGGGTGCCGCCTCTCGCGCCTGATCAGGGCAAACCGGCCGCAACCTTGCTATAGCCATGCCTCATCGCTAGGTTCCGCGACCCTTTTTCGAGACCCCGCCATGCCTGCCACCTCTCCCCTGATGAACGTCATGATGGACGCCGCCCGCAAGACCGGGAAGGGCATGGCCCGTGACTTCGGCGAGGTCGGGGAGCTGCAGGTGTCGCGCAAGGGCTCGGCCAGCGACTTCGTCACTGCCGCCGATCTGAAGGCCGAACAGACCCTGTTCGAACTGCTGACCAAGGCGCGGCCGGGCTACAGCTTCATCGGCGAGGAGCGGGGCCTGGTGGAAGGCACCGACAAGACCCACACCTGGATCGTCGATCCGCTGGATGGCACCACCAACTTCATCCACGCCATTCCGCATTTCGCCATCAACATCGCCCTGCAGCGCGAAGGCCAGATCGTCGCCTCGGTGACCTACAACCCCATCACGGCCGACCTGTTCTGGGCCGAAAAGGGCAAGGGCGCCTGGCTGGGCGCCGAGCGGCGCCTGCGGGTGGCTGCCCGCAACCGTCTGGACGACGCCCTGCTGGCGACCGGCATCCCCTTCCTGGGCAAGCCCGGCCATGCGCAGTTCCTGAAAGAGCTGCACCAGATCACCCAGCGGGTGGCCGGGGTGCGCCGCTATGGCTCTGCCGCCCTGGACCTGGCCTGGGTCGCGGCCGGCCGCTACGACGGCTACTGGGAGCGGGGCCTGAAGAACTGGGACATCGCCGCCGGCCTGCTGCTGATCACCGAATCCGGCGGCAAGGTCACCGATCTCGACGGCGGCGAGACCATGCTGGACAGCGGCAACCTGCTGGCCGCCAATCTCGACCTGCATCCGCTGATCTTGGAAAAGCTGAAGGCGGCGGGCTGAGGGGCGTCAGCCCCCGTCCCTATGCCGTCAGGACCACCTTGCCGACATGGGCGCCGGCTTCCAGGTGGGCGTGGGCCTGGGCGGCCTCTGCCAGGGGGAAGATGGCGTCGATCACGGTCTTGACCTTGCCGGCGGCGATCCAGGGCCAGACCACCTGTTCGACCTCGGCGGCGATCCTTGCCTTTTCATCGGCGCTGCGGGGCCGCAGGGTCGAGCCGGTGATCACCGCCCGCTTCTGCATGATCTTCATGATGGGGACCTCCAGCATGCCCCCGCCGAGGGAGGCGATATAGACGATCCGGCCGCCGGTCTTCAGGGCCTCGAGGTTCTTTGCGAAATAGCTGGCGCCGACCATGTCCAGCACAACATCGGCGCCGCCATCCGCCTTGACCACGGCCTCGAAGTCTTCGGTGGAAGCGTCCACGGCGATATCGGCGCCGAGGGCCAGGGCCTGGGCGGCCTTTTCGGCGCCCCGGCCCGTAGCGATGACCCGGGCGCCCGCCGCCTTGGCCATCTGGATCGCCGTGACGCCGATTCCGGAGGTGGCGCCATGGATCAGCAGGGTCTCGCCGGCCTTGAGGGCGCCATGCTCGAAGACATTGACATAGACGGTGAAGACCGTCTCGGGCAGGCTGGCGGCCTGGACAAAGTCCAGTCCTGCCGGGATAGGCAAGGTGTGCCGGGCGTCCACGGCGACAAATTCCGCATAGCCGCCGCCGCCCAGCAGGGCGCAGACCCGGTCTCCCGCCTTCCAGCGCCCGGCGCCGGTGACGACTTCGCCGGCCGCTTCCAGGCCCAGCGTGGCCGGGGCGCCGGGGGGCGGGGGGTAGAACCCCATCCGTTGCAACAGGTCCGGACGGTTGACCCCGGCCGCCCTGACCCGGATCAGCACATCGCCCTCGCCAGCCACGGGAACTGGCGCCGTTTCAGGCCGCAGGGCCTCCGCCGGACCCTTGCCGCCCTCGATGGTGATGGCCGTCATGGTGGTCTGGGACATGGCTTGGCGCTCCTGAGGCTTGCGAAGGTCGGGTTCGAAGGCTCAGATAGGCCAGAACCCGGACTTTCGCGATAGGGCGCGGCAAGGAGAGAGGGCCATGATGGATGAACCGGCGGGCGCCAGGCCGCTACGGGGGGACGGGCTGAAGGCCCTGACCCGCGAGGATCTCGAAATCTACGGCGTTTCGGAGCTCGAGGAACGGATCGAACTGCTGGAGGCCGAAATCGCCCGCAGCCGGGCCCAGATCGCCAGGAAGCAGGCGACAAAATCGGCTGCGGACGCCCTGTTCAATTTCAAGAATGGGTAGATCCGCTCCGGACCCGGACCAGTTCCTGCTGCACCTTGGCACGGGCGTTGCAGTCAGATCACCAAGCGGCCTTGCCGCGGTTGTGTCGAGAGCTTTGGGGCGGACTGTCCATGAATGATCTTGGAGCGCTGGCGACTGCGCCATGGCGAGCCGGCGTGATTGCCGATTTTGCCCGGTCAGAGCTTTTCGAGCGCACCTTTCAGGAGGGCATGGACCTGGTCGAGGAGACGGCCGCCTATCTGGATGGCGGCGGCCGGCAGGAATCCAAGCTTCTGTCGCGCAACGGGGCCCTGGCCTATGCCGCCGAAAGCATGCGCCTCACCACCCGCCTGATGCAGGTGGCCAGCTGGCTGCTGGTGCAGAGGGCCGTGCGGGAAGGCGACATGCAGGCCGACGCGGCCTGTGACGAACGCTACCGGCTGAGCGCCGAGGCCGTCTGTTTGTCGGGTGCGCCGGAAGAGCCCCTGCCCATGGGCCTGCTGGACCTGCTGGACCGGTCCGCCCGGCTCTATGACCGGGTCCGGCACCTGGACCGCAAGATGTATCTCGAGGTTGGCGAGGCCGAGGCCCCCAATGCGGTGCTGAGCCAGTTCGACCGGCTGAGGGACGCCTTCGCCGGCGCCAACTGAACGACAGACTGAACGCCCGCCGCCTGCCTGCTTGCCTATTGCAGCGGCGGGGGCGCCTGACCTCCGGAATCAAGGCACGAAAAAGCCGACCCGCGTTTCCGCCGGGCCGGCTTCGTCAGGACTTCGGCGCTGCCTGGTCGCGGCAGCACAGGAAAGCCTATTTCTTGGTGAAGGCGCCGAACTTGGCGTTGAAGCGGCTGACGCGGCCGCCGCGATCCAGCAGATGCTGGTTGCCGCCGGTCCAGGCCGGGTGGGTCGAAGGGTCGATATCCAGGTTCAGGACAGCACCCTCCTTGGCATAGGTGGAGCGGGTCTGATAGCTGGTGCCATCGGTCATCACCACGGTGATGAAATGATAGTCGGGATGGGTGTCTTGTTTCATCGGGCGGTCCAACCGACTTAAAGCGGCATAAAGATGTGGATCGCGGGGTCGTCCGCGAGACGGGCGGCTATACATAAGGCCGAACGACAAGGCAAGGGGCCGGTATGAGTAGTACAGACGCGGGACAGGCCACGGTCGACGGCCGCCCGGGGGCAGGGGCAGAGTTGGCCCAGGCCATGACAGAGGCGGTCAACCGCCGGGAAAAATCTCGCGACGTCCGAAATCTGTCCCGGCTGCTGCCCTTTGTCCGCACCCACTGGATCTTTGCGGTCGGGGCGTTCTTCTTTCTCATCGGCTCGACCGTCGCCACGCTGGGCATGACGGGCGCAGCCAAACTGGTCGTCGACAGGGGTTTCCTGAGTGGATCGCACGCCGCCCTGAACACTGCCTTTCTGGGGCTGGGCGCCGTGGCCGTCCTGCTGGCCGTCACCAGCGCCTGCCGGTTCTATTTCATTTCCCGGCTGGGCGAACAGGTGGTGGCCGATCTTCGCAAGACCCTCTACCGCCACGTCCTGACCCTGGATCCGGCGTTCTTCCTGTCGACCCGCACCGGCGAGGTGCTGTCGCGGATGACAACGGACATCACGATCATCGAGACCCTGGTCGGGTCCTCGGCCTCGATCGCCCTGCGCAACCTTCTGACCCTGATCGGCGCCACGGTGGTCATGGCTCTGGTCAGCCCGAAACTGACCCTGTTTGTCATGCTGCTGGCGCCGGTCGTGGTGGCGCCCATGTTCCTGTTCGGCCGGCGGGTCCGCACCCTGTCGGTCCAGGCACAGGACAGGTTTGCCGACGCGGTCGCCTTTGCGGGCGAGAGCCTGGACGCCCTGGAGACGGTCCAGGCCTTCAACCGCGAGACCCTGGCCGGAAATCGCTTTGCCACCGCCGTCGACAACGCCTTCGCCAAGTCCATGGCCCGGCTGACCGCCCGGGCGGGGATGACCGCCGTGGTGATCTGCCTCGTGTTTGGCGGTGTGACCCTGGTCCTCTGGGCCGCAGCCCATGCCGTGATCAACCGCCAGATGACCCCCGGCGACCTGATCCAGTTCGCCTTCCTGTCCATCATGGCGGCCAGCGGGGTCGGCATGCTGGGGGAGGTCTGGGGCGATGTGCAGAAGGCCTCCGGCGCCATGCTGCGGATCTCCGAACTGCTGGCGGCCCGGCCCAATATCGCCGCGCCGGCGCATCCCGTCGCCCTGCCGTCGCCGGCCCGCGGGGCGGTGACGTTCGAGAAGGTCACCTTCGCCTATCCAGGCCGGCCTGACCTGCCCGCCCTCCGCGGCTTTGATCTGCAGGTCCGGCCGGGCGAGACCGTCGCCCTGGTCGGTCCCTCGGGGGCCGGCAAGAGCACCGTGTTCCGTCTGCTGCTGCGTTTCTACGATCCCCAGTCCGGCGTCATCCGGATCGACGGAGTTGACCTGACCGACGCCGATCCCGGCGAGGTTCGCTCGCGGATGGCCCTGGTCGCCCAGGACGCCGCCCTGTTTTCCGGTTCCGCCCGGGACAATATCCGGTTTGGCCGCGACGGCGCCAGCGACGAAGAAGTGGCGCAGGCCGCCGCCGCAGCCGAGGCCGCCGGCTTCATCGCGGCGCTGCCGGAAGGCTATGAGACCCCGGTCGGCGAACGGGCCAAGACCCTGTCGGGCGGCCAGAAGCAACGTCTCGCCATCGCCCGGGCCCTGGTGCGCGAGGCGCCGATCCTTCTGCTGGACGAGGCCACCAGCGCCCTGGACGCCGAGAACGAGCGGTTGGTGCAGAAGGCCCTTGATGAGGCCATGGGCGGCCGGACAACGCTCGTGATCGCCCATCGCCTGGCCACCGTCCTGCGCGCCGACCGCATCGTGGTCATGGAGGACGGCCGGGTGGTCGAGCAGGGCACCCATGGCGAACTGGTTGCCAGGGGCGGGCTCTACGCCAAGCTGGCGGGTCTGCAGTTTTCAGCGGATGCGGCCTGACCGGCTGCATTCCGTGCCGCGCCGGAATGTCGCTGCGTCCAAACCATGGCTGTCTGCGTTAGTGAAACGAGGCTCGGTCTGACGCCGGGCCCGAACGCCGGGGCTGCGGGATGACGGACTTCGATGCGCTCTTGCTGGCGAGACTGCAGTTCGCCTTCACGATCGCCTTCCACATCATCTTCCCGAGCTTCTCCATCGGTCTGGCCAGTTTCCTCGCCGTCCTGGAGGGCCTGTGGCTGGCCACCCGGCGCGAGGTCTTCCGCAATCTCTATCTCTTCTGGGTCAAGATCTTCGCCCTGAGTTTCGGCATGGGCGTCGTGTCCGGCGTGGTGATGAGCTACCAGTTCGGGTCCAACTGGAGCGTCTTCGCCCAGGTTTCTGCCCCGGTTCTCGGGCCCTTGCTGGCCTTCGAGGTCCTGACCGCCTTTTTCCTGGAGGCCAGCTTCCTGGGGATCATGCTGTTTGGCTGGAAGAAGGTGGGGCCGAAGCTGCATTTCACGGCCACGCTGCTGGTGGCTATCGGCACCCTGATTTCCGCCTTCTGGATCCTGTCGGCGAATAGCTGGATGCAGTTTCCGACCGGCTTCGCGGTTCAGCCGGACGGCAGCCTGATCGCCACGGACTGGTGGGCCGTGGTGTTCAACCCGACCTTCCCGGTGCGGCTGATGCACATGTCCCTGGCCGCCTTCCTGACCACGGCTCTGGCCGTCGGCGGGGCCAGCGCCTTTGTGCTGCTGAGAGACCCGGAACAGCCAGAGTCCCGCATGGCCCTGCGCATGGCCATCGGGATGTTGGCCATCGTCGCGCCGCTGCAACTGGTTGTCGGCCATGAGTCCGGGGTGCTGGTGCGCGACCACCAGCCCCTGAAGCTGGCCGCCATCGAGGCCTACTGGAAGACCGGACCTGACCAGCCCCAGAGCCTGGTCGGCATCCCCGACCGCACGGCCGGCAAGACTCACGCCGAGATCGCCATCCCCGGCATCGGCAACATGATCCAGGGCGTCCCCAAGGAAGCGGTGCTGAAGGGACTGGACAGCTGGCCAAGAGAAGACTGGCCGGTGGTCGGCATGGTCTATTGGGCGTTCCGGATCATGGTGGGCCTGGGCCTCGCCATGATCGGTCTCGGCGCCTGGGGCGCCTGGCGGTGCTGGCGGGGCGGGCCGGAGCATTCGCCCTGGTTCCTGCGGGCCTGCGTCCTGATGGGTCCCATGGGCTTTGTTGCGGTGATCAGCGGCTGGATCGTCACGGAGGTGGGGCGTCAGCCCTGGGTCATCACCGGCGTCCTGCGCACGGCGGACGCCGTTTCGCCGGTGGGCGCCGGACAGGTGTCGGTGACCCTTCTGGGCTTCATCGCCGTCTATGCCGTGGTGTTCAGCGCCGGCGCCCTCTACATCCTGAGGCTGATGGCGGTGGGCGCGGGTCCGCATGAACCTGCCCCGGACCTCGAGGACAGAGCGCCCGGCAGCCCCATGGCCGCTGCGCCGGACGAGCCAGAATCCGAGGACCTTTCGTCGGCGCGCCTTGAGGGAGACCGCTCATGACCCTCGACCTGCCGCTCATCTGGGCCGGGCTGATCGCCATCGCCGTGCTGATGTATGTCCTGCTGGACGGCTTCGACCTGGGGGTTGGCATCCTGTTTCCCTTTGCCAGGGGGATGGAGGAGCGGGACGCGATGATGAACTCCATCGCCCCCTACTGGGACGGCAACGAGACCTGGCTGGTCCTGGGTGGCGGCGGACTTTTCGCCGCCTTTCCCATGGCCTACGCCATCCTGGGACCGGCCCTCTATCTGCCGCTGATGCTGCTGGCCCTGATCCTGCGGGGCGTGGCCTTCGAGTTCCGGCTGCATGGCCGCAAGCGGGGCAAGGCCCTGTGGACGGCGGCCTTTGCCGGAGGATCCCTGACCGCCGCGCTTGCCCAGGGCCTGGTGCTGGGCGGGTTTGTCCAGGGTATCACCGTCAAGGCGGGCGTCTTTGCCGGCGGCCCCTTTGACTGGGCGACTCCCTACAGCCTGCTGGTCGCCGTCGGACTGGTGGCCGGCTATGCCCTGCTGGGCGCCGGCTGGATCATCTGGCGCACCGAGGCGCTGCTGCATGAGGATGCGCGCCGTTGGGCGAGATATGCAGCGGCGGCGACAGCCCTGCTCCTGGCCGCCGTCAGTCTGGCGACCCTGCTGATTCATCCCCGGGTGGCCGAGCGCTGGGGCTTTGCTGAGGGTGGCTTCGAGGCTTCCGTGTTCCTGGTCCTTCTGCCCATACCGCTGCTGGGCCTGGCCGGGCTGGGCGTCGTCGCCTGGGGGCTGTGGAAGCGGTCGCACCATGCTCCGTTCCTGGGCGCCCTGCTGGTCTTCCTGTCGGGCTATATCGGCCTGGCCGCCGGCTTCTTTCCCAACATCATTCCCTATGACGTCACCTTCCGGATGGCGGCCAACGAAGACGGCGCCCTGGCCTTCATGCTCTGGGGCGTCGGGATCCTGCTGCCGGTGATCCTGGGCTACACGGCCTGGGTCTACTGGATCTTCAGGGGAAAGGTGGCCGCCGATGCCGGATATCATTGAGGGCCCGCCCGAAGCCGATGAGCCGCTGGCGCCGCTGATCCACAGGCTGGCCTGGTTTGTCGGACTGGCGATCATCGGAACCCTGGCCACGGCCATGGTCGCCTATGGCCTGAGGGCGCTGCTCAAGCTTTAGCCAACTGCCCTTGCATGACGCAGGGGACCGTCCTCCAGTCTGGTCAGAACAGAACGAGGAGGAACGCCATGGACCTGGGACTCAAGGGCAAGACCATCTTTGTCGCCGGCGCCAGCCGGGGCATCGGCCTGGGGATCGTCGAGACCTGCCTTGCCGAGGGCGCCCGCGTCGCCATCACCGCCCGGGGGGCGGAGGCCCTGGAAGAGACCCGGGCCCGGCTGGCAAACAGCTACGGGGCCGACAGCCTGTGGTCCATGGCCGGCGACCTGCGCGAGACGGCGGTGATCGAGGCGGCCCTTGCCGGGGCAGAAGAAGCGCTGGGGCCGATCCATGGCGCGGTCGCCAATGTCGGCCTGCATCCCTGTCCTCCGGGAGCGGAGGTCGATGACGACACCTGGGACGCGGGCTTTTCCCAGAACCTGGGCTCGGCCTGGCGGCTGGCTCGGGGCGCCTATCGCCGGATGCAGCCAAGGGGCGCGGGCTCCATCCTGTTCATCAGTTCCATCGCGGGCCTGGGCGCCCTGGGCACACCCCTGACCTATGGCACCGCCAAGGCGGCGGTGAATCATCTCACCAAGGAACTGGCGAAGATCACCGGGGCCTCGGGCGTGCGGGTCAACTGTATCGCGCCAGGCAACATCATCTTCCCCGGCGGGGACTGGGAGGCCCGGTCGACGGGCGAGCGGGCCGACAACTGGAACCGCTGGATCCGGCGCGAGGTGCCCCTGCGCCGCTTTGGAACGCCCGAGGAGATCGGGACCATGGCGGCCTTCCTGATGAGCGACCGCGCCAGCTTTGTCCACGGTGCCGTCGTGCCGGTGGACGGCGGCCAGACCCGGTAGGAAGGATCCGGCTTGACCCTGCCGCCTGCCTGAAACAAAATGAGAACATACAGGAGGCGACATGCGTCAGGACGGCAGGATCGACTATGTGGAACTGCCTGGCGGCAATCTGCCCGGCGCCAAGGCCTTTTACACGGCCGCCTTCGGCTGGACCTTCATCGACTATGGGCCGGACTATGCTGGCTTCGACGAGGGGATCGACGGCGGGTTTGACGCCAGTCCGGACGAGGCGACCGACCGGCCGCTGGTCATCCTCTATGCCCATGACCTGGAGGCCATGGCGGAAAGGGTGACGGCGGCGGGCGGGGAGATCGTCAAGCCGATCTTCAGCTTTCCCGGCGGCCGGCGGTTTCATTTCCGCGATCCGGCCGGCAACGAGCTGGCGGTCTGGTCGGAGACCTGACCAACGGCCTCAGGGAAAGGCCCAGACGCTGGTCCGCTTGACCTCGAAGTCTTCCAGTTCGCGGGTCGTGGGCACCTGGTATTCGGCCAGCTTGATCAGGCCCTCGCGGGGAAAATAGGTCCGCATGGGATCGCCGATCAGCACGGTGCGTCCCTCTGCCCTCGCCCGCGTCAGCCAGGCCAGGACCCGGCCCGCCAGGGGCTGTTCATAGCAGATGTCGCCGGCCAGGATGACCTCGATCCTGTCGGGAACCGGGCCCTCCAGCAGGTCGCTGGCGGTATAGCGGACCTGCACGCCGTTGGCGGCGGCGTTCAGGGCGACGGCGGGTCCGCAGAAATCATCGACATCGCTGGCCAGCACGCCTTTCGCCCCCGCCAGCATGGCGGCGATGGCCACCAGGCCCGAGCCCGTGGCGAAGTCCAGCACCTGGCGGCCGGCCACCAGCTTCGGGTTATCCAGCACATGCCGGGCCACGGCCTGGCCGCCGGCCCAGGCAAAGGCCCAGAAGGGCGGCGGCAGGCCGATCTCGGCCAGGCGCTCTTCGGTCAGACGCCAGATCGGGGTGATCTCGTCGGCCAGATGCAGCCGCAGCTCCGGCGTATGGGGCGGAACCTGCAGCCGGGTGTTTTCGAGGATGAAGGCCGTCCGGTCCTGGATCAAGCGGCGGCCGGCCGTCCCGCCGCCAAGTCCAGCACGGCGCCATAGCCGGGCGCCGTCAGCATCCCGTCCGTCACCCCCTTGGCCGCCAGCAGCCTGTGCACCTTGGGCAGGTTCCAGCAGGGCACATGCATGAACATGTGATGCTCGCAGTGATAGTTCACATAATAGGGGGCCAGGAACAGGCGGGCGATGGGGCCGGCATGGGTGGTGCGGGCGTGGCGCAGGGGGTCGGGCTCGTCCTTGGCGACACAGGCATGCTCTGCGATGTTCCGCAGCCGGGTGATCATCGGATACCAGGTGGCCATGGGCACCAGCCAGAGGGCCGGCCAGACCCACCAGAGCCCGGCCAGGATCAGGCCGGCCCACATCAGGCCGTTGAAGATCAGGAAGGGCCGCCAGAAGGCCAGGACCCCGGCCGCTGTCTTGCCAAACGGAACCCCCTTGCGGGCACCCTGCCGGAAGGCGGCGATGGAGGGGGCGATCCTCTGCTTGTAGAAGGTCTGGCCGGTCAGGTCGCGGACCAGCTTGCGGTACAGGGACTTGCGGGTGATGGGAAAGGGCGCCGACAGGCCAAGATCCGGGTCCTCGGCCTGCTGGGCATATTTATGGTGGCCCAGGTGATAGTCCCGATAGCGCGACAGGTCGGCATTGGTCGGGGCGCCGCAGAGCCAGTTTCCCACCCAGTCATTGACCTTCAGGTCCGGATGCAGACAGCCATGGGCCCCGTCATGCATCAGGATGGCCAGGCCCAGCTGCCGGCCGCCGATGATCATCACCGCCAGCAGCCAGGTCAGAGGGTTGGGCAGCAGCACGACCAGGGCCATGGCGGCGGCGACGGTCAGCCAGGCATGGGCGACCAGCCACAGGCCCATCCAGCGGGACCGCGCCGCCAGGGGCGCCCATTCTTGGGGCGTGAAATAGTCGGTGGGTTTGACTCGGGCGGCGACGGCCATGGGAGTGAATATCTCATGCCCCCCTCCGGCTTGAAAGGGGCGCCAGACTTGAAGGGATCGGGGTTTCAGAACCCCGCCGGTCGCCAGAGACCGGCGACCAGGGCGGCGACCAGCAGCAGGCCGGCCAGGGTGTTGGACTTGAACAGCCGAAGGGCCAAGGCCGGATCGTCCAGCCTCAGCCTGGCCGCCTGCCGCGACAGATGCAGCCCGAACAGCGCAAGCGGCAGCAGCGCCAGGGGCCCCAGGCCCCCCAGGGCGCCGGCCATCAGCACCAGGACGAAACACAGGCCATAGAAGACCAGCACCCCCCGGGGGGCGGCTTCCCCAAGCCGCCGGGCCGAGGATTTCACCCCGGCAAGGGCGTCGTCCTCCAGGTCCTGGACGGCGTAGATGGTGTCATAGCCCAGGGTCCAGAAGATCAGGGCGCCATAGAGCAGCACGGCGGGCCACGGGCTGAGGGCCACGAACGGCGTTGGCAGTCCCAGGGGGATCAGGCTGGCGCCGCCCAGCGCCGCCGCAAACCCCATGGGCGCCCCCCAGTTGAAGGTCAGGCCCAGCCAGGCCTGGGGCCACCAGGTGATCCGCTTCATGAAGGGATAGGCGGCCACCAGGACCGTCGAGGCGATCCCCAGACCGACGGCCCAGACATTCAAGGTCAGCAGGATCAGGAAACTCAGGCCGCAGCAGCCCAGCACGAAGGCCCAGGCCTGTTTCAGGCTGATCTGCCCCGCCGGGATGGGCCGCAGGGCGGTGCGGGCGACCTTGGCGTCGATATCCCGGTCGACAATGTCGTTATAGGCGCAGCCCGCCGCCCGCATCAGGGCCGCCCCGGCCAGGAACAGGACCATCAGGACGGGGTCCGGCCAGCGCTGCTGCATGGCCCCGGCCAGGGCGATGCCCATCCAGCCCGGCAGCATCAGCAGCCAGATCCCCGCCGGCCGGTCAAACCGCCCCAGCTTCAGCCAGGGCCGCAGCCCCGCCGGCGCATGCCGATCCACCCAGTTGCCGGCGGCGGCGTCGGGCAGGGGAGCGTCGGGCAGGGTCGGAGCGCGAGTCATGGGGCGCATCTTCGCCGGAAGGGGCAGGCAGGTGAAGAGAGTGTGGAGGGCCGGGTGCTTGTTTGGAATTCTAAGATTTTCAATCTTTCTCCACCCTCCACGGAACGCTTGATCTGGAATGGAAAGCTGCCAACCGGAGCCGCAGCGATTACATCGGTACCGTTTCTGAATAAACGGACCGCCCAGATGAGCGTCAATTTCCGTCAAAACCCCGCTGTCTAACGCATGATTAAGCTTCTTCTCGAAATCCCAATATGCGGATTCAGCCCCAAAGGCTCCGTTGTGAAGGACACAAGAAATGCAAACCACGGCAGATTGATCCCTTAGCGTGAGGCCGTTCAATCGGGGACCGAGCGAAAGCTACCGTCATCCAGTGGTCCACGCCACCGTCTCACCTCTCTCAGAAGAGTTGGGCCGAGAATAGATTTCTTACAGTCCTGAGGTTACGGTCCACACAGGTAAATTTCGGCGCCCATGTCACCCGCAATCCCGATCAGAGGCTGACCTTCGCAACATAGGTCACACCCGGCAAACCTTCGAAATGCGCGTCGCAGGTCAGCAGATCGGCGCCGTGGTCCAGGGCCGTGGCGTAGATGATGGCGTCGGCGGTCGCGAGCCTGTGCCGGCCGCACATTTCCGCTGCCGACAGCGCGATCTTTGTATCGAGCGGCGCGAGGACGCACATCTGGGTATAGGCGATCACCTGATCTGCCCTGTCCTCGCCCACCTCGCGGGCAAGCCATTTTGCAAGTTCAAGCTGGACGATCGTCGGGACGAGCCAGTCCTCGCGGGCTGGAATTTCCGGTTCGATCGCCCGGCCCGTCGGAGACGCGATGAGCCACTCGATCCAGGCCGAGGTATCGACAAGGCGCATCAGACCCGGTCTTTGCGGTCGCGATAGTCTTCGGGGTTGGCGCCCTTGGCGATGCCCATGAGATCTGCCCGTTCGGGAACCGGCACGAGCAGGACGCCGGTTCCCTTTGGGATGAAGGCGAACGACTGGCCCGCCTTCCACTGGCGCGCGTTTCGGACGGCCTTGGGGATCGAAATCTGGAACTTTGCAGACAGGGTTGCTGTATCGGACATGGGCGCCACCATCCTTGATCGATCGCGATCTGGTAAGAAACTAGCACGGAAGGGTCTTGGTTCGAAGGCCGAAGAACGGTTCCGAAAGATCAAAACGCAGCGGACCTGCCGGCGGGGACCCCTTCCACCATCGCTTCGCGATGGTCCCCGTTCGCCGGAGGGGAAGGATTAATGAGCACGCTTCCCTCGGCCGCCTGGTCGGGCCACAAGGGGAGCAGGAGAACAGCTGACCATGCGCATGACCCTTTTCGCCGCCGGCACGGCCTTGGCATTCGTCCTTCTTACGCCGGCCGTGGCCCAGGAGTCGACGGTGCTGGGACGGTTCGAGGCGACCAATTCGGGTCAGGCGATCCTGCTGCCCCAGGGCCCGGCGGCGGTGACGGTCAGCCGGGTGGTGATCGCGGCGGGGTCCAGCCTGCCGGTCCACAAGCATCCCCATGCGCGCTACGCCTATGTCGAGTCCGGCCAGCTGCGGGTCAGCAACCTGGACACCGGCGGGTCGAAAGAGTTCGGCCCCGGCGACACCATCATCGAGGCCCGGGGGCAGTGGCATACCGGCACGGCCCTGGGCGCGGCGCCGGTGGTGCTGCTGGTCATCGACCAGGCGCCGCCCGGCGAGATCAACACGATCCGCCGCGAACCCTGAACGGCCGGAATCACGGCTTCCCCTCCCTAGCGGAGGGCCTGTTAGACTGCCGACAAATCACCGCCCCCTGCGCCATCCGGGACGAAGGAGACCGCCATGAATTTCGAGCTCGACGAAGACCATCGCATGCTGGCGGACCTGGTCCGGCGGTTTGTCGAGGACGAGCTGATCCCCATGGAGCCGGCCATCCTGCAGCGCGAGGCCAGCGGCCAGCCGGCCGTCCTGACCCATGAGGAAAAGGCCCGGATCGACAAGGTCTCCAGGGATCTCGGGCTGTGGAGCCTGGACGCCCCGGTGGACATGGGCGGCTATGACCTGCCGCATGTGGCCATGGTGGCGGTCAACGAGGCCCTGGGCCGGACCATCACCGCCTATACCCTGCCGCCGGACAGCCCGAACCTGCGGATGCTGATGACCACGGTCAATGAACAGCAGAAGGCGGCCTATCTGGCCCCCTATGCCCGGGGCGAGACCATTTCCGCCATCGGCATTTCCGAGCCGGGGGCCGGCGCCGATCCCTCCGGCATGCTGACCCGCGCCGAGCGGGACGGCGACGACTGGGTGATCAATGGCCGCAAGATCTGGATCACCCGGGCCGCCGAGGCCGATTTCACCATCCTGATGGCGGTGACCGACAAGGAAAAGGGCAGCCGGGGCGGCATGTCGGCCTTCCTGGTCGACCGCGAGACGCCGGGATTCAAGGTGCTGCGCGCCATTCCGATGATCGGCACGGAGGTCACCTATGAGGTGGCGCTGGAAGATTGCCGGGTGCCGGGCTGGAAGCTGCTGGGGACCGAGGGCCAGGGCTTTGCCCCCATGCAGGTGCGGCTGGGCACCCGCCGCTGCGAAATGGCGGCCTGGTCGGTGGGCCTGGCCCAGCGGGCCCTGGACATGATCATCGACTATGCGCCGCAGCGGAAAACCTTCGGCGTGCCCCTGTCGGAGCGCCAGGCCATCCAGTTCTGGGTGACGGACGCGGCGACCCGCATCCATGCCGCCCGGCTGATGACCTATGACTGCGCCTGGAAGATGGACCAGGGCCGGGACGTTCGGACCGAGATCTCGATGATCAAGGCCTATGCCACCGAAATGGCCTGGGAGGTCATCGACCGGGCCATGCAGACCTTCGGCGCCATGGGCATGACCCGCGAACTGCCGCTGCATCTGATGGCGGCCAAGGTGCGGACCATGCGCATCTATGACGGTCCGACCGAGGTCCATAAATGGGTCGTGGCCCGCAACCTGTTGGGCACCCGAAAATAGAATCGTCCCCCGGCCGGAGCCGACTGTCTTGAGCCTGTCCTCGACCCCTGCGTCAGAGACTCCGCAGCCCGCCACCGGGTTCGGCGCCTATCTGTTCAGCCACGGCGCCTGGTACCTGGCGTTCGGGGTGCAGATGGTGCTGTTCCCCTACATTGTCCGGATCCTGCTGCAGGAGAGCGAGGTCCGGTTCGGCCTGGCCCAGATGTGCCTGCAGCTGCCCACCACGGTGCTGATCCTGATCGGCGGCTTTGTCGCCGACCGGGGCGACCCCAAACGGATCGTCACGCTGGCCTGCGCCCTGACCGTCGTGACCTTCCTGGCCCTGGGGTTGATGGTGACGACGGGTCACCTGACCTATGGACTGACCATCGCCTATGCCCTGATCGTCGGCTCCATCGGCGCCTTCGCGATTCCGGCCCGGGACAGCCTGCTCAGCCTGGTGGCGCCGCGGCAGGACGCCGCCGGCATCCAGCAGGCGGTCAGCTTTGCGGGGCTGGCCCAGTTTGCCGCCCAGATCCTGGGCATGATCTTCGCCATCGCCGCGCCCTTTCTGGGCGTTGGGCCGTTGTTGCTGGCGCTTGCGGGACTGATGGTCTCCGCCACCTGGGCCGCCGCCAGCCTGCGGCCCCGCATTTCCGAGCATCGCGCCGTGGCCGGAGACGGCAATCTGCTCGGCCGCATGGCGGGGGATATCGCTGGCGGCCTGAAGGCGGCGGCGGATACGCCGGTCATCGCCGCCGTGGTGATCTGCGCCGTGGCCATGGGAGTCTGTTTCATGGGCAGCTTCTATGTATTGCTGCCCCTGATCGTGGAGAGCTATTTCACGGCTGACCCGGACAAGAGCCATGTCGCCTCGGCTCTTGCGCTGTTCAGCCTGTGTTTCTGGTCCGGATCGATGATTTCGGCCCTGGTGCTGGTGCGGATCGGCCATATCCGCCGCAAGGGCCGGGTCTATCTGACCGCGCTCGCCACCGGCGGATGTGTGCTGCTGGCCTGCGGCCTGACCCTGCCCTTCTGGGCCTTCTGTGGCCTGAACTTCATCTGGGGCCTGGGCGGCGGGGTGGCCATGACGCTGGGCCGGGGGCTGGTGCAGCACCATGCGCCGGCTGCCAGCCGGGGGCGGATCCTGTCGATCTTTACACTCGGCCTGATGGGCGGCGGCCCCCTGGGCGCCGTGGCCTATGGATTCCTGGCCAAGGCCATCGGTCCGCACATGGCGGTCCTGGCGCCCGGGGCGCTGATGCTGGCGATCCTGGCAGCCGTCTATGCGATGTCGCCGCTGAGACATCTGGACGACGACCGGCCGGGCGGCTGACGGGCCTGCACGACATCTGCATTCTGTCCGGCTCAGGGCTGCATCCGGAGGGGCCATAGTGCGCGCTGCATTGACCCAGGGTCCCGTTTCACAATGATGCCGTCCATGTCCCGCTCCATCCTGATTGTCGATGACGACCCCCATATCCGCGAACTGCTGGATTTCGCCCTGACCAAGGCCGGCTATGCCACCCGCCAGGCCCAGGACGGGGTCGAGGCGCTTGCGGCGGTGGAGGCGTCGGCCCCGGACCTGGTGGTGCTGGACATCAACATGCCGCGGCTGGACGGACTGGAGGTCTGCCGGCGCCTGAGGGCCAAGGGTCAGACGCCGATCCTGTTCCTGTCCTCCCGCGACGACGAGATCGACCGGGTGCTGGGGATCGAGCTGGGGGCCGACGACTATGTGGTCAAGCCCTTCAGCCCCCGGGAGGTCACAGCCCGGATCGGCGCCATCCTGCGCCGGGCGGGAGGAACCCCCGCAGCTGCGTCGTCCGAGACTGTCGCTGCCCGGGGACTTGTCCATGGCCAGCTGTCTGTCGACCCCGAGGCCTGGACCGCGCTCTGGGCCGGCGCCGAAGTGTCCCTGACCGTGACGGAGTTCGGAATCCTGTCGGCCCTGGCCGCGGCGCCCAGCCGGGTGTTCAGCCGCGACGCCATCATCGACCGGCTGCATGGTCCGGGCTTCGCCATCACCGACCGGACCGTGGACAGCCATATCCGCAACCTGAGGGGCAAGTTCGCGGCGATGGGCGGGCTGGACGTGATCGAGACCAAGGCCGGAGTCGGCTACCGCCTTGGTCCCTGCAGCGGCGGCAGTCCGGCTTCGTGATCAAGGCCGTCAAGGACTTCGCCAAGCGATACTGGCCGGCCCTGAGGCTGCGGACCATCCTGCTGGCCGTGCTGTTGCTGGTGGCGGCCATGCCGGTCGCGGGGGCCCTGTTCCTGCGGGTCTATGAGAACACCCTGATCCGCCAGACCGAGGCCGAGCTGGTCGCCCAGGGCGCCGTCCTGGCGGCCGTGGCCACGGCCGACTGGCCCGGCGCCCCGCCCCAGGGCCCCATCGACACCCGGGCGGAAGGCTATTACCGGCCAGAGCGCACCACCATCGACCTCAGCGCCACCCCGATCCTGTCCGAGCGGCCGGCCGCCATGACAGGGCCGGCTGCCGATCCGGCGGCCGTCACCGCCACAGCCCTGATGGCGCCGGTCATCGACCGGTCGGTCCAGACGACCCTGGCCTCGGTCCTCGTGCTGGACCGCCAGGGGGTGGTGGTGCGGGGCCATGGCCAGGGCGGCTCCCTGGCCGGCCTGCCGGAAGTCGTGACGGCCCTGGGCGGATCGCCTCGCACCGTCCTGCGCCGCAATGGCGACTACCGGCCGCGCTACAGTTTCGAATGGCTGAGCCGCGCCTCGGCCATCCGCATCCATCATGCCCGGCCCATCAAGGTCGCTGGCAAGACCGTGGGCGTCCTGCTGCTGTCGCGCTCGCCCCGGGCCCTGTTTCGCGGGCTCTATGAGGACCGGATCAAGTTTGGCCTGGGACTGGTCCTGACCCTGGGCCTGCTGGTGGTTCTGGCGGGTCTGGTCTCCCGGGGCATCGCCCGGCCCATCGAGGCCCTCAGCCGGGCGGCGAAGGAGGTTTCGGCCGGACGCGGGACCACGCCCGACACCCCCGTCACGGCGGCCATCGAGATTCGCGCCCTCTATGACGACTTCCGGGAGATGGCCACGGCCATCGACCGGCGGTCCCGCTATCTGCGGGATTTCGCGGCCGCCATCAGCCATGAGTTCAAGACGCCCCTGGCCAGTATCGGGGGAACCGCAGAACTGCTGCAGGATCATTTCGAGACCATGAGCCCGGCGGAACGCCGTCGGTTCCTGGACAATATCGCCGCCGACAACCGCCGCCTGTCGCGGCTGGTCACCCGGCTGCTCGATCTGGCCCGGGCCGACATGGCCAGGCCCGAGGCCGGTGTGGCGGCCGATCTGGCGGCCAGCCTGCGCCGTTCCGTCGACCTGCAGGGCGAGTCCGGCCTGGAGATCAGTCTGGACCTGCCCGATGACCTGCCCGCCGTGTCCGTCCCGGAAATGACCCTGGAGACGGTCATGTCGACCCTGCTGGAAAACAGCCGCCAGGCCGGGGCCAGGCGGGTGGCGATCAGCGCCAGGCGGGCGGAAGGCCAGGTCCTGATCGCTGTGCAGGATGACGGACCCGGCGTGGCCGAGGCCGACCGCGACCGGTTGTTCGAGCCCTTCTTCACCAGCCGCCGGGCGGACGGCGGGACGGGTCTTGGCCTGCCCATCGCCCGGTCCCTGCTGGCGGCCAGCCAGGGCGCCATCCGGTGGACGGCCTCTGACACCGGCGCCCGATTCGAAGTCCGGGCGCCCCTGGCCTGAGGCCTGGACCCGGAGCCAGGGTCCTGATTCCCCGGTGCGGGTTTTCTGCACCGAATCGGCGCCGCGACGCCGGTCATGGCTGCACGGGCGCGCGTCATGGTCAGGGAACATCCTTGCGGAGACTGTCCCATGATCCCCACGTCGCCAGCCCAGAACAGCCAAGGCTACGCCCTGTTTGTCCGTCCGGAAAACGCCCGCTGGACCTGGACCGTCATGACGCTCGACGGCGTGCCGGCCGCCCGGGGGGAGGCGCAGGACCGCGCCACCGCCTGGCGGACCGGCGAGTTTGCCGCCGCTTCGGTGGGCGCCCTGAGCCAGGCCGCCCGCCGCCGGTTCTGATCAGCAATAGGCGACGCCGCCATCGACGGTGAGGGTCGCGCCGACCACATAGTCCCCGGCCCGGGAGGCCAGGTAGATAGCCGCGCCGGCCATGTCCTCGTCCCGGCCGATGCGCTTGGCGGGCACCCGGGCGGCGACCGCTTCGGCCTCGTCGCGGGCAGCGATGTTCATGTCGCTGGCGAAGGCGCCGGGGGCGATGGCGCTGACCACGATATTGTCGGCGATCAGGGTCTTGGCCATGCGGCGGGTCAGATGGATCAGGCCGGCCTTGCTGGCCGCATAGGGATAGGTTTCCTGCGGATTGACCGAGATCCCGTCGATGGACGCAATGTTGATCACCTTGGCCGGCCGGTCTGCCGAGGCGCTGGCCCGAAGCATCGGCGCCAGGGCGGCGGTCAGGTAGAAGGGAGTCTTGACGTTCAGGTCCATGACCTTGTCCCAGCCCTTTTCCGGGAAATCGTCGAAGGGGGCCAGCCAGGCCGCGCCGGCATTGTTGACCAGGATGTCCAGGCTGGACTCATGGCGGCCATAGGCCTCGGCCAGGGCCTTCATGCCGTCCATTGTCGAGACATCCGCAGGCAGGGCGACGGCGCCGATCTCCTCGGCGGTCTGCTGGCAGGCCGGGGCCTTGCGGGCCGAGATATAGACCTTGGCGCCCTGGGCGATGAAGCCGGCGGCGATCATCCGGCCAATGCCGCGCGAACCGCCGGTGATCAGGGCCGTGCGGCCGGCGAGGGAGAAGAGGTCGGTTGTCATGGGTGGTGTCCTCAAATCTGTCTTTCGGGCATGCTATGCGCCTGGCGCGATTGTCCCAATCGGATTCGACGCCCGAAGGACAGACCGGCCTGCCGGAAACACCTGTTGATGATTTGGTCTGGGGAAGACATGGACTGGAAGCCGGCGGTGATGCTCGCCCTGACCCTCGGTTGGGTTTCCCTGGCGGCCACAGCGGCCCATGCCCAGGCCAGGCCTTCGCCCTGGTCCGTTTCGGCGGCGGCCGGACTGCCGGACGATGTCACCCTGTCTTGCAGCTTCCGGGTCAGGCAAGAGTACCTCGAAGGTCAGCCCCGGCCCGGATTCAATGAGTCAGACAGCCTGACCAGCATCCGCTCAACCCTGTTGGCGGAGTATCGGCCGGGTCCCTGGCGCTTCGGGGTCGAGATCTTCGACAGCCGCGCCTATGGGGCCGACCGCGGCACCCCGATCAGCACCAACGAGGTCAATACCTTCGAACCGGTTCAGGCCTATGTCGGTGTCGATCTGAAGGACCTGCTGGGTCCTGGCAGCAAGACCACCCTGCAGGCCGGCCGACTCGTCGTCAACCTGGGGTCCAGGCGGCTGGTTGCGGCCGACGACTTCCGAAACACCACCAATGGCTATACCGGCGTCAGGACGGATGTTGCGCTGGCCGAAGGGCTGAAGGCGACCGCCCTCTATGTCCAACCCCAGACGCGACGTCCGGATGACCTCGACTCCATCCTGGACCTTGAGGGCGCTCCAGACCGGGAAAGCGACGATCTGGCCCTGTGGGGCGCAGTGATCAGTCAAACAGGGCTATTGGGTGGGGCTGTTGGCGGCGCCACGGGCGAGATCTCCTATATTCACTTCGAAGAGCAGGATGCGCCTGGTCGACCGACGCGGGACCGGTCCCTCGATACGGTCAGTCTGCGGCTCATCCGGGAGCCTGCGGCCAGGGCCTGGGACTTCGAGATCGAGACCATGGGCCAGGTCGGCAGTCTGCGGACGGGACTGGCGGCCACGGCGCCGTCCGCCGATGTCTTGGCTTATTTTGTCCATCTGGATTCAGGATACAGCTTTGATGCGGCTTGGAAACCGCGCCTCTCGGTGGAATTCGACTATGCCAGCGGTGATCGTCCGGGAGGCCGGTTTGGCCGGTTCGACACCCTGTTCGGCATGCGTCGGGCGGACCTGGCGCCATCGGGGCTGTATAATGCCGTGGGCCGGGCCAATGTCCTGACGCCAGCCGTCCGGCTCGAGGTCGCGCCGACCAGTCGCCTGGACGGCTTCGTGGCCTATCGGGGCCTGTGGCTGGCCTCACGAACCGACAGCTTCTCGACCACCTCTGTGCGAGATGTGAGTGGCGGTTCGGGCAATTTTGCCGGTCAGCAGATCGAGGGCAGGGTCCGCTACTGGCTCGTGGCGGACGCGCTGCGTCTCGAGGCCAATGGCCTGGCCCTGTTCAAGGGCCGTTTTCTGGAGACAGCCCCCAACGCGCCCCGCAGCGGCGACACCCTGTTTCTGACGTTCAGTCTGATCGCCTACTTCTGACGCCAGCCTGCGGCCAGGCGCCGACTATCAGTTCCGCGCCTTGCGGGCGGCGTAGCGGGCGTCGCGCTTGGCTTTTTGTTCAGCCTTGCTGAGGGCCTTGCGTTCCTTGCGCTCGCCGCGCTTGGCTTCCAGGGCGGCTTCCTCAGCCTGGCGGGCGGCCTCGGCTTCCAGGGCCTTGCGGGCCTCGGACTCCTGACGGGCCTTTTCCTTCTCGGCTTCGTGCAAGGCGCGCTTGGCGGCCAGCTCTTCAGCCTTGCGCGTGGCGCGGTCGACAAAATTGGGGTCAGAGACCGTCGGCTTGGGCTTCATCCGGGCCAGCATGGCCTTCTTGGCTTCAGCGGCGGCGGTGAGACGGTCCGTAAAACCCGTCTTCAGGGGATCTTTCATTCAGTCCTTCGGTGTTCATTCTTGGTTCGCGCCCGCGTAAAACCCCAGATCGCCGCCGGACGCAAGCGAAGAGCTGTGACGGTGATGTCCGAAAACCGCGAGACGCGAGCTCTGGTTCCATGGATCATGCCGAAATGGACCTCGATCATGACGCCTGCTACCGCGCCATCGCCAGCCGCGACGCCCGTTTCGACGGCAGGATCTTCACGGCCGTAGTGACCACAGGCATCTACTGCCGTCCGGTCTGCCCGGCCAGGCTGCCGCGATCCGAGAACGTGCGATTCTTCGCCTCGGCGGCGGCGGCCGAGGACGCAGGCTTTCGGGCCTGCCTGAGATGTCGGCCGGAGACGTCTCCCGATATCGGCGCCTGGCGCGGCGCGTCCAACACCGTCAGCCGGGCCCTGGCCCTGATCGAGGCCGGCGCCCTGGACGAGGGCGATGTCGCGGGCCTGGCGGATCGGCTTGGCGTCGGCGACCGCCAGCTTCGCCGGCTTTTTCGCCAGCATCTGGGCGCCTCGCCTGTCGGGGTCGCCCAGACCCGCCGCGTGTTGCTGGCCAAGCAGCTGATTCACGAGACGGCGCTGCCCATGGCCGATGTCGCCCTGGCGGCGGGCTTTGGCAGCGTCCGGCGTTTCAATGAGACGTTTCAGGCCCTGTATCGCCGGCCGCCTGCCGCCCTGCGCCGAAGATCAGCCAAGGAGCCGGATGCGGATGGCGTCACCCTGAAGCTGCGGTATCGCCCGCCCTATGACTGGGACGCGATGATCGGATTTCTGCGGCTGCGGGCCATTCCGCAGGTCGAGCTGGTGACGGAAGGGCAGTATGCCCGGACCATCGTCATAGGCGAGGACATGGGAACCGTGGTCGTCCGACCGGCCGGCAGCGACCAGCTGGCCGTGCAGGTGCGGTTTCCCCGGATGGACGCCCTGCCAAATATCCTGTCGCGGGTGAAGCGGGTGTTCGATCTGGGGGCCGATCCCGCTGTGATCGGCGCCCATCTGTCGGCGGATGCCGCCCTCGCGGACCGGATCGTCGCCCGCCCAGGCCTTCGGGTGCCGGGCGCCTGGGACGGATTCGAACTGGCGATCCGGGCGATCCTGGGCCAGCAGATCACGGTGCCCGCGGCCGTGCGGCTGGCGGGCAGGCTGGCGGCGCAACATGGCCAGTCCCTGCCGGAGGCCTGGGCGCAGCCCGGCCTCACCCTGGCCTTTCCGTCCGCCGAACGGCTGGCGGGCGAAGACCTGTCGACCCTGGGTATGCCCGGCGCCCGGGCCCGGGCCCTCACCGCAATGGCGGCGGCGTCCCTGGCCGATCCGGCGCTGTTTGGCCCGCGCCAGGACCTGGACAGCGCCATTGCCGCCCTCAAGGCCCTGCCGGGGATCGGGGAATGGACGGCTCAATACATCGCCATGCGCCAGCTGCGTGAGCCCGACGCCTTTCCGGCGGCCGATATCGGCCTGATGAGGGCCCTGGAAGACGCCGCCGGGCAAAGGCCGACCCCGGCGCAGCTTCTGGCCCGGGCCGAGACCTGGCGACCCTGGCGGGCCTATGCCGCCCTTCATCTCTGGACCGCCGATGCGGCGGCCCTTCAGGAAAAAGCCGATGCCAAATCCGCAGCCTGAACCTGTCCAACCGCTGACTCCGCCGCCCGCCCAGCCACCTGGAAGGCTGACCCTGGACCGGATGACCACGCCGGTCGGACAGGCCATCCTGGTCACCGATGACCAGGGCCGGCTGAGGGTGCTGGATTTCGGCGACTACGAAGACCGCATGGAGCGGCTTCTGACCCGCGCCTATGGTCCGGTGTCCCTGGCGACCGGCACGGCGCCCTCCGACATCCGTCAGGCCCTGGAGGCCTATTTCGCCGGGGCGTTTTCAAGCCTCGCAGGGATACGCTGGGCCACGGGCGGCACGGATTTCCAGCGGACGGTCTGGCAGGCCCTGACCACCATCCCGCCCGGCGAAACCCTCAGCTATGGCGCCCTTGCGGCCCGGATCGGCCGGCCCAGGGCAGTGCGGGCTGTCGGTCTGGCCAACGGCGCCAACCCCGTGGCGATCGTGGTGCCCTGCCACCGGGTGATCGGCTCGGATGGCTCCCTGACCGGCTATGGCGGCGGCCTGCCCCGCAAGCAATGGCTCCTGACCCACGAAGGGGCGGCCTTTGCGGGCGGGCAGGCGAGCCTGTTTTGATTCCGACGCCCGAAGGCGCTATGCGAAGGCCGAGCGGGTCCGACGATCCGGGCGCCCCAGGAGCCGAGACCATGACCAATTCCGCGTCTCCGGCCGCCAACGCGGCCCAGATCGACTACTGGAACGCCCTGGCCGGCCAGACCTGGGTTGCCTTCCATGACCAGCTGGATCGCCAGCTGGAACCGCTCGGCCTGGCGGCCATGGATCTGCTGGCGCCGGCGCCGGGCGAACGGATCCTGGATATCGGTTGCGGCTGCGGCCACACGACGGTTGCCCTGGCGGAGCGGCTTGGACCGGCGGGCCGGGCGACCGGCGTCGATATCTCCCGGCCGATGCTGGAGGTCGGGCGCGGTCGCTCGGCGCCGCAGGGCCTGGCCGCCATGGCGTTCCGTGAAGCGGACGCCCAGCAGGATGACCTGGGCCAGGGCCAGTGGGACGGGGTGTTTTCACGGTTCGGGGTGATGTTCTTCAGCGATCCGGTCGCCGCCTTCGCCAATCTGCGCCGGTCCCTGCGTCCCGGTGGACGGCTGGCCTTTGTCTGCTGGCGGCCCTTTGCCGAGAATGACTGGATGCGGGTCCCGATGATGGCGGCCCTGCCGCTGCTGGCGCCGCCGGTCCCGGCCGATCCGACTGCCCCCGGACCGTTCGCTTTCGCCGATCCCGAACGGGTCATGGGTATCCTCAAGGATGCCGGTTTCGCCGAGATGGCGATCACGCCCTTCGACACCCGGATCGGCGGTTCAGGGCTGGACCAGACCGTCGCCCTGACCCTGAAGGTCGGGCCGCTGGGCAGCGCCCTGCGCGAGTCGCCCGATCTGGCTGAGCCTGTCGCGGCGGCGGTCAGGACGGCGCTGGAACCCTATGAGACTCCCGAGGGCGTCCTGATGCCTGCGGCGGTCTGGCTGGTCAGCGCCCGGGCCGGCTAGCGGCCGGGATCTGGCGGTATTGTCCGGACAGCTCGATGGCGGAGCCGGCCGGAAGACCTTCGGATTCCGGCCTGGACGCTATCAAGAGGATCGGCCCTGATTGGACGTTTGCGTCGGCCGTTGTCGGGCGGGACAGTCGTGGGCCCCTATGGCTGGCCAACCAAGGTCTGGGAGTTCAGGTTCTGTCTTCTGGACGATGAAGTCAGGTGGAGCCATGGCGCTGAATCAGGACCTGTTGGGTCGCATCGTGGCGCGCCTGCGCGCTGCAGAGCCCATGCTTCAGGCTGTTGTCCTTTGCGGGAGCCACGCACGCGACGAAGGCGCGCTCTACAGCGATATCGATATCATGGCGTTCACTGACGGCCCTCCCAAGCGGCAGGATCGGACATGGTTCGAGATGGGGAATGAGGGGCAGATGGTTCATGTTTCGGTCGGCGCCGAGCCGTTGGAGGATGGCGAGGAGGCGGCGGCGGAGCCAGCGAGCTGGGCGCTGGGCCTGCCTGTGGAGGACACCATGAGGCTCGTCTGGGCGACGGCCAGGGGACGCGCCGTGCTTGGCGACGATCCAAGTGAGCGGCTGCCTGCCGGGACTCCAGAGCTTGAGGACTTCGTTGAGTTCTACATGAAGGTGCGTCGCGCCGAGGCGACAAATGACCGCCTGCTGCTTCGCTGGGCAGCGCGGAACCTGGCCGAGTATTCCGCTGGACTGCTGCGGCCGTTCAACTCGAACGTGACCGTCCGAACGCCGATCGAAGCGCTGAGGGTTGCGCTGAGCTTCGAGAAAGCGCCGGCCCACTATCGCGAGGACGCGGAACTATGCATGGGCCTTTCTCCTGGATTGGAGCCGCAGATTGCGCAGGCGGCGAAGCGGCTCGTGGCTGAAACCCTGACGTTCCTGCGCGACAGGCTGAACGGCGAGGCCTTTGTACAGGACGACATCAGAACCGCGCTGCTGGATGGAACGCTGGATGCCTATGTCTGGTCGACCGATCCAGGCGCGCTCCAGAGCATGTTCCGATAAGTGCGAAGCGGTTATCGAAACATGCCCTAAACTTTTGAATTATAGCCTGTTTTTCCGTTATGATCGGTTCGATGAAACGGACCAGGCTCTAGCCGCCTTGCCTCTGCATCGCAATAACGGCCCTGTCAGTCGGCGAGAGCGACCGCAACTGCCGAGTTGTGTGATGACCTTGAGACGTCTCAACGCGCTCTGGCTGGCCGTTTCGGGCTGGGGGCGGCAAGGTCATGGCTGCTGCGAAGGCGCGCTTCGATATGGGGCCAATCGGTATCTGAGGGCGCGACGTCCATTGCAATCCATCCTGACGGACCGATATAGGCCGGCCAGCTGTAGAGGCAGGGATCCTGTTCCAAGAGCATGTCCTGCTCATCCTTGCCGGTGGTCCTGACGCAAACCACAGTGCGGCCATCGCCATGATGGTTGTGCCGGAAGTAAGCAAACATCCGTCCGGCGACGTGAAACGCCGGGATGCCATGCGAAACCTTCTCCCCGGTCTTGGGCAAGGCAAGGCAGAGTTCGCGCAGTCTTTGAACGATGAGGTCAGGGTCTTCCGCAAGCATCCCCAAGGCCCATGCCTCCTGTTGTCGGCCCCCCTTGACCGTCAGATCCGGCTGTCCCGAGCCAGGGCCGCAGCTCGGCCCTTCTCCGGCGCTGGACCCTATCCAAGCCTGAAAGCCCTGGGCAAGGGAAAGGTGGCCGGGGCGGGCGCGAGGCGTCCGATACCATCCGTCAGTTGTCTGACGGGGATCAGGCGGCGGCGCGGACCCGGGCGGCGTCCAGCTGGAACTGGCCGACCAGTTCCCGTAGGTTGGTCGTCTCGGATTTCAGGGAATGGGCGGCGGCGGTGGTCTGTTCCACCATGGCGGCGTTCTGCTGGGTGGTCTGGTCCATCTGGTTGACGGCCGTGTTGACCTCTCCCAGGCCAGAAGCCTGCTCCTGGGAGGAGGCGGCGATCTGGGAGACCAGTTCGTCGATTTCCCCCACCCGCGCCACGATGCGGTTGAGGGCCTCGCCGGTGCTGCCCACGAGCCGGACACCCTGTCCGACCTGTTCAGCCGAGGTGTTGATAAGGCCCTTGATCTCCTTGGCGGCCTCTGCGGAGCGCTGGGCCAGGGCCCGGACCTCCTGGGCCACCACGGCAAAGCCGCGGCCGGCGTCGCCGGCCCGGGCGGCTTCCACCCCTGCATTGAGCGCCAGCAGGTTGGTCTGGAAGGCGATCTCGTCGATCACCCCGATGATCTGGGCAATCTCCGCGGAAGACGACTCGATGCCGCTCATGGCCGTGACGGCGCCGCGCATGACCTCGCCCGAGTCGCGGGCTTCGTCGCGCGCCCGGGCGACCAGTTCGGCAGCCTGTTTGGCGCCCTGGGCCGAGCGTCGGACGGTTGCAGTCAGCTGATCTACGGCCGCTGCTGTCTGTTCGAGGGTGGCGGCCTGTTGCTCGGTCCGGCGGGACAGATTGTCCGAGGCCTGGGAGATTTCCTCTGCGCCAGCATTGATGTGACCGGCCACCCCGGTGACCGAGGCCAGGACTCCGGACAAGGCGTCCAGGGCGGCGTTGTAGTCACTCTTCAGCCGTTCGAATTCCGGCGCCACGGGGCCATTGAGGCGCGTGGTCAGGTCGCCCCTTGCCAGCTTCGCCAGACTGGCGGCAAGGGTCTCGACCAGGCCGGCCTGATCGCGGTTTGCGGCGCTGAACCGCGCTTCGGTGTCCCGCAGCCTGGTCTCGTTCTCGGCGTTGACCGTCGATGCGGCGGCCTGGAGCCGGTTGCGTTCAAGGATTGCGGCCAGAAAGTCCTGGGCCGCCCGGGCCATGGCGCCGATCTCGTCCCGACGCGCCGTTCCGTGGATCGACAGGTCGGTCTTTCCTGAAGCCAGTTGCCGGATATCGGTGTTGAGGCTGAGCAGAGGCGTGACAATGAGTTTGAAGCCTAGAAAGATCAGGCCGGCGCAGGTGAGGACCGAGACCCCCAGGACCGCAATCAGGAAGAGGTTGGATTGGCTGGCGGCGTCTCTTGCGGCCTGGTTCTGGGTCTTGGCGGCGGACTCGATTCGATCGGTGACGGCGGACATCCGGCCTTCCAGTGTCGAAAAGGCGGCCATGAAGTCAGGCAGATCGGCCGAGGCCTGGGCGGGATTGGTGCTGGCGGCGCCCACCAGCCGTCCGGCAGCGTCCTCATAGTCCTTGAGGCTGCCCTCGACGCTCTTCAGCGCCTCGGATACGGGCCCAGGCGGGGCGAGGGTCCGGTTTTCGGCAACACTGCTGCGGAACAGGGCGGAATGCTCGGCCAGGTCGGCCTTGACCTCATCGATCTTGATGTCGGTGCGGCCGCTCGCCACCAGCAGGGCGCCATAGACATCGGCCCGCAGGGCGTCATGCATCATGTCGGCGGTCAGATGATTGCGCAGCAGCGCAGCGGTGCGATCGCTCTCGACCAGCTGGTCGCTGAGGCGGCTTGCGGCCCAGATCCCGGATCCGGCCGATCCAGCGCATAGCACCAGAATGAGCATTCCTGCGAGGATGAAGCGGCTCTTGATCGATGACAGCATTGAGGATGTCCCGTGATCGAATTCATCGGACGGGCAGGCGGCTGCGCCTTCGGGCGCCAGTCGACAGCCATTCCGCGCGTGGTCGGCAAGGCGAGCGAGTCTTCCGTCAGCTTTCCGTCCGACCCTTGCCATCAGGCACGATCGTTCGGTCCCAATGGCGGGAGGGTCAAGGGATACGCCTATGTCAGCCTGCGGGGATGCAGCATGCAGACACCGGCCGGCCCCCCGACCTTCTCCCCTATGGTTGCGGGGTTTGGATAAGAAAAGGTTAGCAAAATCAATATACAGCGTTCATCGAGGCCAACTGCCGCGTGCAGGCCCCACAATTCCCTTGTGCTGAACGGAATTTGCGCAAAACAACTGGGGTTGTGAGCTGGCCAGATTTCCCGTTGGGGCCAGACGGCTGCCCCATGATCAGCCAAATTCCGCGTCCCGGGGAACCCTGCCTATTGGCAGGCGAGGCATTCCTCGTAGTCGGTCGGGGCGGCGGCCTCGGCGCTGACCCGGGCCTCGTCCTCGCCGGCATGGGCCGCCCGCTGAACGGACTTGGAGCGCAGGTAGTAGAGACTCTTCATGCCCCGCTCCCAGGCGGTCCAGTGCAGCATGTGCAGGTCCCACTTGTCGACGTCGCCCGGCAGGAAGACGTTGACCGACTGGCTCTGGCAGATTTCCGGCGTGCGGTCGGCCGCCAGTTCGACGATCCAGCGCTGGTCCAGCTCGAAGGCGGTCTTGAAGACGTCCTTGTCGTCCTGGCTGAGGAAATCCAGATGCTGGACGGACCCCTCATGGCTGAGGATGGAGTCCCAGACCTGCGGAGTGTTCTGGCCCTTGGCCTCGAGGATGCGCTCGAGATAGGCGTTCTTGACGGCGAAAGTGCCCGACAGGGTCTTGTGGGTATAGATATTGGCCGGGATCGGCTCGATGCCGGCGCTGGTGCCGCCGCAGATGATGCTGATCGAGGCGGTGGGGGCGATGGCCAGCTTGTGGCTGAACCGCTCCATCACACCGCGGTCGGCGGCGTCGGGGCAGGGGCCCTTTTCCTCGGCAAGCTTGATCGAGGCCCTGTCGGCCTCGCGGCGCAGATGCTTGAACAGCCGCATGTTCCAGCTCTTGGCCAGGGCGCTCTCGAAAGGCACGTTCTGGGCCTGAAGGAAGCTGTGGAAGCCCATCAGGCCCAGACCAACCGATCGCTCGCGCCGGGCGGCATAGACGGCGTTCTTTGCGTCCACCGGCGCCCGCTGGATGAAGTCCTCCAGCACATTGTCCAGGAACCGCATCACATCCTCGATGAACAGCGGCTCGTCGCGCCATTCCAGGAAGGACTCGGCATTGACCGAGGACAGGCAGCAGACGGCGGTCCGCTCGACGCCCAGATAGTCCTTGCCGGTATGCAGCATGATCTCGCTGCACAGGTTGGACTGTCGGACGCTCATGCCCAGTTCCCGCTGGTGGGTCGGCATGGCGCGGTTCACGGCGTCAGAGAAGATCAGGTAGGGCTCGCCGGTCTGCAGCCGCAGTTCAAGCACCTTCTGCCACAGGGTGCGGGCGTCCACCTCGCGCAGGACCTCGCCGCTCTTGGGCGATTTCAGGCCGAACTTCTCGCCGTCGCGCACCGCATGCATGAACTCGTCGGTGATGTTGATGCCGTGATGCAGGTTCAGGGACTTGCGGTTGAAGTCGCCCGAGGGTTTGCGGATCTCGAGGAACTCCTCGATCTCGGGATGGTGGATGTCCAGATAGACCGCCGCCGAGCCCCGGCGCAGGCTGCCCTGGCTGATGGCCAGGGTCAGGCTGTCCATGACCCGGATGAAGGGGATGATGCCGCTGGTCTGGCCGGCGCCCTTGACCTTTTCGCCGATGGAGCGGACGCCGCCCCAGTAGGTGCCGATGCCGCCGCCATTGGCGGCCAGCCAGACATTCTCGTTCCAGGTGTCGACGATGCCATTCAGCGAATCGCCCACGGCGTTGAGGAAACAGCTGATGGGCAGGCCGCGGGCCGCGCCGCCATTGGACAGGACCGGGGTCGAGGGCATGAACCACAGGCGGCTCATATAGTCATAGACCCGCTGGGCGTGGTCGGCGTCGTCGGCATAGGCCGTGGCCACCCGCGCGAACATGTCCTGGTAGGACTCGCCCGGCAGCAGATAGCGGTCTTCCAGGGTGGTCTTGCCGAAATCGGTCAGCAGGGCGTCGCGGCTGCGATCGACCTCGACCTTGCGCACCAGCGCCAGCTGCGGCCGTTCTGCAATCCACGCGTCCTTGCCGGCACCTTCGCCGAGAGGAATCTGTCGTGCTGCATCACCCATCATGAGCCAAAAATCCGTTACCTGACAGCGACTTCGTGACGTGGATACCCGTCCGAAGACCCCATATCTTGTGGGCGAAGCGCCCCCTGAACCCACTATATAGCGCCATGACGGCTAACAGTTCGTCAACGGGTCGAAACGCCTCGCAGGCGACTTTTTCGTTAACAAACTGTTGACGACCCATCGCCGGACTGTCGCAAAGTCAAGCGGGCCGGGGGTTTCAGCGCCAGCCAATTCGCGCTCCTGAAAGCGAAAATAAATCCCTCCGCAGGCGACGTTTAATGGTTGACGAAGGCGCGCCTCCTCAAGCGATGAATCGCATGTCTGCGCTTCGATCCCGTGACAGGCGGTCAGCCGGATTCCCGGCCTCTCAGCCGAGCTGTCGGGAGCGGGTCACGGCGGCGGCGACGGCCTTTTCCAGCAGGGGCGCCAGGCCGCCTTCGCCCAGCAGGACTGTGAGGGCCGCTTCGGTCGTGCCTCCCGGGGAGGTGACCTGCCGGCGAAGCTCGGCGGGGGGCTCCAGGCCGCCGGCCATCAGGGCCGCGGCGCCGATGACGGTGGAGCGGGCCAGGGATGCGGCCTGGGCAGGGTTCAGGCCAGCGGCGACGCCGGCCGCCTCAAGCGCCTCGACGAAAGCGTAGAGATAGGCCGGTCCGGAGCCCGAGACGGCGGTGGCCGCGTGCATGTCGTCCTCGCTGGCCAGGTCGACCACCTGGCCAAGCGGCGCGAACAGGACCCGGGCCCGTTCCCGCGCCGAGCCCTGATCCGCATGGAGGCTGCAGACACCCTGGCCGATGGCCACGGCGGTGGTGGGCATGACCCGAGCCACGGGACGCCCGCCAAAGGCCTCTGACAGGGCGCTGCCGGCCACTCCGGCGGCGACCGAGATGATCACCGCATCGGGCGCCAGGAAGGGCGCCACGGCCTGCGCGGCTTCACGCCAGATCTGTGGCTTGACGGCCAGGATCACCGTCCGGGCCCGGGCGAGGGTGTCGTCAGGCGGATTGAGAACCAGGCCCTCTATGTCCAGCGGACCGGGGTGGGGGTCGCGCACGAGGATATCGGCGCCCGCCAGCAGGCTGCTCTGCACCCCTGCCCGCCGCCAGCCGGACAGGATCGCCCCGCCCATGCGCCCGGCGCCCAGCATCAGGACCGGGCCGATTTGCTGTTGCGCCAAGGACATGGGTCCTAACGGCGCTTCAGGCTGCCCAGCACGCCGCGCAACAGTTCGCGGCCCACCTGACTGCCTATGGAGCGCAGCATGGACTTGGCAAAGGCCTCGCCGACACCTTCGCGGCTGGAACTGCGGGCGCGGGGGGCCGGCGCCCGGGTCCGCTCCTGGCGTTCGCGCTGGGCCTGCTGCTTTTCCCAGGCCCTGTCTTCGGCCTCCCGGCGGGCCTCGGCCTCGGCGGCCGCCATGTCGGCCTCGGCCTGTCTCTGGCCTGCCTCGGCCCTGGCCTTGAGCAGCTCGAAGGCCGATTCCCGGTCCTTCAGGGTGTCGTAGACGCCGCGCAGGGGGCTGGCGGCCTGGGTGGCGACTCGTTCGGCGGGCAGGGCGGGGCCCAGCCTTGAGGCCGGCGGCCGGATCAGGGTGCGGGCGGTGATGGTGGGGGCGCCCTTTTCATCCAGCACCGAGACCAGGGCCTCGCCGACGCCAAGGCCCTGGATGGCCTCGGCGGTGTCAAAGGCGGGGTTGGGCCGGAAGGAGGCGGCGGCGGCCCTCAGGCCCTTCTGCTCGGCCGGGGTATAGGCCCGCAGGGCATGCTGGAACCGGTTGCCCAGCTGGCCCAGGACAGTGTCCGGCACATCGGCCGGGTTCTGGGTGACGAAATAGATGCCGACGCCCTTGGAGCGGATCAGCCGAACCACCTGTTCGACCTTTTCCAGCAGGGCCTTGGGCGCATCGCGAAACAGCAGGTGGGCCTCGTCGAAGAAGAAGACCAGCCGCGGCTTTTCCGGATCGCCGACCTCGGGCAGGTCCTCGAACAGTTCCGACATCAGCCAGAGCAGGAAGGTCGCGTAAAGCCTTGGGCTCTGGATCAACCTGTCGGCCGCCAGGATCGACACCACGCCCCGGCCCGATCCATCGACCCGCATCAGGTCCTTCAGGTCCAGGGCCGGCTCGCCGAACAGATGGGCGCCGCCCTGTGTCTCCAGGCTGAGCAGGCCGCGCTGGATGGTCCCGACCGTGGCGGCAGAGACATTGCCGTACTCGGCGTCGATGGTCTTTTCGTTCTCGGCGACATGTTTCAGGATCGCCTGCAGGTCTTTGAGGTCCAGCAGCAGCAGGCCCTGGTCGTCGGCCAGCTTGAAGGCGATGTTCAGCACGCCTTCCTGGACCGGATTGAGCTCCAGCAGCCGGGCCAGCAGCAGGGGGCCCATGTCGGAGACCGTGGTCCGGATCGGGTGGCCCTGTTCGCCAAACAGGTCCCAGAACACGGTGGGCGGGGCGTCCGGCCGCAGCTCCAGCTCCATGCCGGCCGCCCGGGCCAGCATCTTTTCATTGGGCGTTCCCGGCTGGCTGATCCCGGACAGGTCGCCCTTCACATCGGCGGCGAAGACCGGCACCCCGGCGTCGGAGAACCCCTGGGCCAGGATCTGCAGGGTGACGGTCTTGCCGGTGCCTGTGGCCCCGGCCACCAGCCCATGCCGGTTGGCGCGGTCCAGCCGAAGCCCCTGGGGCGCATCCGACTTGCCGATGAAGATCAACCCGTCCGCCATATCGACCATCGCCCTGGTTCCCCTGTCTGCAGACTCACCGCTTAGCGCGGCGGGGCGAAGCCGCCAACCGTGTTGGGATTCATGTGGACGCTCCCCCGGGCGCGAGGGGTCGGTCCGGAGGAGATGTCCGGCGCGGAACGCCTGGCTGTAGGGGCCACCCGCAGGCGGCTGCGGCCCGAAGTGTCTCGGCGCGCCCGCCGGTGGGGACCCCTTCCGCCTTTGCTACGGGAATGTCATCCAACCGGTTGACCAGGGTTCTTCAGGCCCGTCGCCTCTGGCCAGTTCGCCGCCCTTCGGGCTAGAAGGCCCCATGCCGACACAACCTGCTTCGGACGCCGTTTCGCGCAATGCCCTGGTCATCCTGGCGGTCATCGCCTGTGGCGCGACCCTGTGGCTGCTCAAGGGCGTGCTGACCCAGCTGGCCCTGGCGGTGTTCCTCGCCGTGATCATTGACGGGTTTGCCCGGGTGCTGGCCGAGCGGACGCCCCGGTTCCCCAGGGCCTTCGCCCTGCCAGTGGCCATCCTGCTGACCATCGCCCTGCTGGTGGCCATCGCGGTGATCATCGCCGACAACGCCGGGGGCTTCGCCGCCCAGATCGTTACCTACACGCCCAAGCTTGAAGGGCTGCTGGCCCGGGGGGCCGCGGCTGTGGGGATGGAGGCGCCGCCCAGCCTGGCCCAGATCGTCCGTCAGCTGGATCCCGCCAAATACGCCGCCACGGTCGCCCAGAGCCTGCAGAGCGTCGCTTCCGACACCTTTTTCGTCCTGATCTATCTCGCCTTCATCATCGCCTCCCGCCGGGGTTTCCGGCGCAAGATCGTGGCGATGTTTCCGTCCAACCGCGAGCGGGACGAGGCGGTGCAGATCTTCCAGCGGATCCGCGACGGTGTTGAGCAGTATCTGTGGGTCCAGACCATCACGGGCCTGATGATCGCCGTGGGGTCCCTGGCCTGCATGCTGGCCTTTGGCCTGGACAATGCCCTGTTCTGGGCCTTCCTGATCTTCCTAGCCTCCTATATCCCGATCATCGGCGGGGTGATCGGCGTGGCCCTTCCGCCCCTTTTCGCCCTTGTGCAGTTCGATACCCCATGGCCGGCCCTGTTCATCGCGGCCATCCTGCAGACCGTGCAGTTTGTGGTCGGCAACCTGATACAGCCCAAGATGCAGGGCGACAGCCTCAACATCGATCCGGTGGTGGTGCTGCTGTCCCTGGCCTTCTGGGGCCTGATCTGGGGCATGCCGGGCATGTTCCTGTCGACGCCCCTGACGGTCATGGCGATGATCATCCTGGCGCAGTTTCGCGGCTCTCTCTGGATCGCGATCCTGCTTTCGGCCAATGGCGACCCGGCCGGCCGCCATGGCCATCAACCGGCGCAGGCCAAGACTGTCAGAAAACCGTAACCTACGGACCAGTATGGGCATTCCGCCCCTTGAAGCCGGGTCTGTGGTTCCTATTTCTTGTCTGTCGGCGGTCGATCCCCCCAAGACCGCCGACCGTAGCGGCGCCCTTCTCCCCCCGAAGTCGGCGCCCTCATCGAAGTCTGGTTTCCTCCTGACCAGGCCCAGCGCCGCCGGACCCCCTCCGGCGGCGCTCTTCGTTTCTGGTCCCCGCTGAATCGAGGGCGCTGGCCAGGGATGTCGGAACCACTTCTTCACCATAAATTTGCCGGATCGGTCCAGGTTCAGGCGAAAATCGACGCGAAACAGGCTAATGCCCGCACCAGCAGCCTGAAAATGATCGAAAACCAGGGAAAAATGCGATGAGCGGCGCCAAAACCGATCTGCCGGCCGGAACCACGGCCGAGGCCCTGTCCCAGGCCTTTGCGCGCCGTCTGGACCTCAAGGGCCCGCCAGGCTCGGCCCAGGCCTCCTTCCTGGCCCAGATCGTCGGCGACCTGGAGGCAGAGGAACTACCCGCCGTCTCGGTCGACAAGCTGGCGGCCATGTTCGCGCAGTTCTGGCAGTTCGGCGAACAGGCAAAGGACACAGATCCCGCCATCCGCATGCGCCGCTGGATCGATGCGGACGGGATAGACCTGGGCCGCGACCTGCTGGAGATCGTCCAGGCCGACCGGCCTTTTCTGGTCGACAGCATCATGGGCCAGGTGGCCGAGTCCGGCCTGCCGGTCCGGGCCATGTTCCATCCGGTGACCCAGGTCGGCGGCAAGACCCGTTCGATGATCCAGGTGCATCTGGACCCGGTGGGCGAGGACAGAGCCCAGCCGCTGATCGAGGCCATCTTCGCGACCCTCGCCGATGTCCGTAGCGCCGTGGACGACTTTGCCGCCATGCAGGCCCTGATCCGCCGGTCGATCACCGACCTGGCGGCCGCCCCGGTCCGAACAGCCGATGCCGATGAGCGAGCCGAGCACCTGGCCTTTCTCGAGTGGCTGGAGGGCGAACATTTCGTTTTTCTGGGCGCCCGCATCTATGACTATCCCCGCACCCCGGACGGGGGCTACGCTGCCGAGGAGCCGCTCTATCAGCCCGAAGGCAGCCTGGGCGTCCTGCGGGACCAGAACCGCGCCGTCCTGCGCCGGGCCAGCGAGCCGGCCATCCTGACGAGCCAGATCCACCGCCACCTGGAGGGCGGACCGGCCCTGACCGTCGCCAAGTCCAACCTGCGGTCTCTGGTCCATCGCCGGGCCTATATGGACTATGTGGGGATCAAGCGGTTCGGGGCGGACGGCCTGCCCTCTGGCGAGGTGCGGTTTGTCGGGCTGTTCACTGCCGAGGCCTATGAGACTCCCGCCCATGAAGTGCCGCTGATCCGCCGCAAGGTGCGGCTGACCCTGGACCGGGCCCGGGTCATGCCCGGCGGCTACAATGAAAAGCGTCTTCGAAACATCATCGAGACCTATCCCCGGGACGAGCTGTTCCAGATGGGCGAGGATGAGCTGCTGACCCAGTCCATGGGCATCCTGCACCTCTATGACCGACCCCGGGTGCGGCTGTTCGCCCGCCAGGACCCGTTTGACCGGTTTGTCTCGGTCCTGGTCTTCATTCCTCGCGATCGCTATGACAGCGGCGTGCGCGAGCGGGCCGGCAAACTGATCGCCCAGGCCTGGCAGGGGCGGATCTCGGCCTACTACCCCAGCTTCTCCGACGCCCCCCTGTCGCGGGTCCACTACATCGTCGGGGTCACCCCCGGCGCCCATGGCGACCCGGACCTGCAGGCCCTGGAAGCCGATATCGCCGACTGCGCCCGCACCTGGGCCGACCGGTTCGAGGCCGCGGTCCGCAGTTCCGGCCTGGCCACCACCCCGACCCTGGCCCGCTGGGCCGGCGCCTTCAGCGGCGGCTATCAGGACTATTACCCGGCCGAGGAGGCCCTGGCCGATCTCGCTGAGATCGACGCCATGTCGCCGCAGGAATCCTTCCGGGCGCGGGCCTTCCGGCAGGTGGGCGACAGCGCCAAACAGTTCCGGTTCAAGCTCTATCATCGCGGTTCGCCGGTGCCCCTGGCCGATGTGACGCCGATCCTCGAGGCGATGGGCCTGAGGGCCCTGATCGAGGACGCCTTCGAGCTCAGCCCGATCGGCGCCGCCGGACCGGAAACGGTCTGGGCCCATGAGTTCATGATCGAGGACCATGACGGCGAGCACCTGGTCTTTGCCGATGTGCGGGACGCCTTCGAGTCCCTGTTCACGGCGGTCTGGAACGGCCAGACCGAAAGCGATGGCTTCAACCGGCTGGTCCTGGAACTGGGCATTCCCTGGCGGGAAGCGGCCCTGATGCGGGCGCTTGCCCGGTATCGCCAGCAGTCCGGCCTCGACCCCAGCCAGGCGGTGCAGGAGGCGGCCCTGTCCGACCATCCCGGCGTGGCGCGATTGATCCTGGATCTGTTCCGTACAAGGTTCGACCCGGCCATCGCCGCCGATCCGGCCGCGCGGCTGGTGCAGTCGGACCGGGTAATGGCCGAGATCGTCGCCGCGCTACAGGCCGTGGAAAGCCTTGACCATGACCGGGCGCTGCGCCGCCTGGCCCTGCTGGTCCAGGCCATCAAGCGGACCAATTTCTACCAGCTGGGCGAGGACGGCCAGCCAAAACCCTATATCAGCTTCAAGGTGGCCAGCCGCGAGCTGGAGGACCTGCCGGCCCCCAAGCCCTTCCGCGAGATCTTTGTCTGTTCGCCCCAGGTCGAGGGGGTGCATCTGCGGTTCGGGCCGGTCGCCCGGGGCGGCCTGCGCTGGTCCGACCGGCGCGATGACTTCCGCACCGAGGTGCTGGGCCTGGTCAAGGCGCAGCAGGTCAAGAACGCCGTCATCGTGCCCGTCGGCTCCAAGGGCGGCTTCTATCCCAAACAGACCCCGCGCGGGGCGACGCCCGAGGTGGTCCGGGCCGAGGGGATCAAGGCCTACACCACCTTCCTGAGCGGCCTGCTGGACATCACCGACAATATCGGCCCGGACGGCAAGGTGATCCGGCCGGCCGGCGTCATCGTCCATGAGGGGGATGATCCCTATCTGGTGGTCGCCGCCGACAAGGGCACGGCCACCTTCTCGGACATCGCCAATGGCATCGCCGAGTCCTACGGCTTCTGGCTGGGCGACGCCTTCGCCTCCGGCGGCTCGGTGGGCTATGACCACAAGGTCATGGCCATCACCGCCCGCGGCGCCTGGGAGGCGGTCAAGCGCCACTTCCGGGAGATGGGCAAGGACATCCAGGCCGAGCCCTTCACCGTGGTCGGGGTGGGCGACATGTCGGGCGACGTGTTCGGCAATGGCATGCTGCTGTCGCGCCAGACCCGGCTGCTGGCCGCCTTCGACCATCGTCACGTCTTCCTGGACCCAGACCCCGATCCGGCGGTCAGCTTTGCCGAACGCCAGCGGATGTTCGCCCTGCCGCGCTCGTCCTGGGACGATTATGACCGCGGCTGCATCAGTCCGGGCGGCGGGGTGTTTCCCCGCTCCCTGAAGACCATTCCGCTCAGTGACGAGGTCCAGGCCATGCTGGACCTGACCGCCGACCATGTGACCCCGGCCGAGCTGATGACCGCGATCCTGAAAGCCAGGGCCGAGCTTCTCTATCTGGGCGGTATCGGCACCTATGTGAAGGCGCGGCGGGAGAGCCATGCCGAGGCCGGAGACAAGGCCAATGACGCCGTTCGGGTCGATGGCCAGGACCTGCGCTGCAAGGTGATCGGGGAGGGCGCCAATCTGGGCCTGACCCAGGCTGGCCGGATCGAATATGCCCGGCTTGGGGCCGGCGGCGCCGGCGGCCGGATCAATACCGACGCCATCGACAATTCCGCTGGGGTCGACAGTTCCGACCATGAGGTCAATATCAAGATCCTGACCGGGGCTGTCGAACGGGCAGGGCAGCTGACCCGCACCGACCGCAACAGCCTGCTGGCCTCCATGACCCATGACGTGGCCAGCCATGTCCTGGCCCACAACTATGACCAGACCCTGGCCCTGTCCCTGCTGGAACAGGACGCCGCCGCCGAGCTGGACAACCATGGCCGGTTCATGTCGGCCCTGGAGGCCGAGGGTCGCCTGGACCGCAAGGTCGAGGGCCTGCCCTCGGCCATGGCGCTTCAGGACATGGCCAAGGCCGGCCAGGGCCTGACCCGGCCGGAACTGGCCGTGCTGCTGGCCTATGGCAAGCTGGACCTGTTCGACGACATCGTGGCCGGCAAGGGACCCGACGACCCCGCCTTCGTCCAGACACTGGAGGACTATTTCCCCGGTCCCCTGCACAGCTATCACGAGGCCATCCAGAAGCACCGGCTGCGGCGCGAGATCATCGCCACGGTGCTGTCCAACCAGATTGTCAACCGCTGCGGCCCGACCTTCCCCATCCGGTTGCGGGCCGCGTCCGGCGCTGACACGGCCGCCCTGGTCATCGGCTTCGAGGCCGGTCGCCAGGTCCTGCATATCGACGCCCTGTGGGACGAGGTTGCCGCCCTGGATGGCAAGGCCCCCGCCGCCGGCCAGCTGTCGCTGTTCCGGGCCCTGGCCCATGTGATCCGCAGCCAGACCTACTGGATGGCGCGCCGGGCCAAGACGGGCGAGGGGGTCCAGACCCTGGTCGACCGCTACCGGCCGGTGGCCGATGAGCTGTCGGCCCTGACGCCCTCGATCCTGTCGCCCTTCGAGCAGGACATCGTGGCGCGGCGGGTACGGGCCTTTGTCCAGGACGGGGCCCCGGAGGCGCTTGCCAGGGAAGTTGCCGCCCGCCAGCCCCTGACCACCTCGGCGGATCTGGCGGACCTGGCCCTGTCCATGAACTGGCCCGCGGCAGCGGCGGCCAGGCTCTATCACCAGGTCGGGGCGGCCTTCAGCTTTGACCGGCTGCGGGCGGCGGCCGGCGAAAAGCGCGGCGGCGACCATTATGAGCGGATGGCCGTGCGCCGGCTGATCGAGGACATGCTGGTCGAACAGACCACGGTCACCCGCGCCATCATGACCTTTGCCGCCAATCCGGAAGCCGGCGCCACCTCGGAACAGGCCCGCACCACGGTCAACAGCTGGGCCGGGCTGCATTCCGGGCCAGGCCGCGAGGTGCGCCGCACGGTGGAAGAGATCGAGGGCGCCGGCGGCGGCTGGACCTTCGCCAAACTGACCATCGCCAACGCCGCCCTGCGCGACCTGGCCGAAACGGCGGCGCGGGGCTAGAGCATGGTCCGATAAGTGTGAAACGGTTACCGGATCGAACCATGCTCTAAATATTTGAATCAGAGCCTGTTTTTCCGTTTTGATCGGTTCGATCAAAACGGAACAGGCTCTAGGTTCTGTGGACTCTAAGGATTCCCATCCGGGCCGAAGCGTGATTCAAGACTGCTTTTTGGGAGGCGGTCTTGGGTGTGATGGATCGTTTGGTGTTGAGCGATGGGGACTGGGACC
>Ga0164295_10000214_pt1 | contig 48828 bp, 42 predicted proteins | sample GEODES006metaG_FD_111798 | JGI IMG/M metagenome (GOLD analysis project Ga0164295, IMG submission 111798) | Oligotrophic lake water microbial communities from Sparkling Lake, Wisconsin, USA - GEODES006 metaG | ecosystem: Environmental > Aquatic > Freshwater > Lake | place: USA: Sparkling Lake...
AAATGTGGGTTGGATTGGAGGCGTCTCGGGGGTGGGTTGGGGGACGATTAAATCGGGTGCCATCGATGCCTGACCGCGCTGAAGGATGGTGGTCTTTTGATTTTCGTCGACGAGCACCGTGGTGACTACGGCGTCCGTTAGAGGGCGCGTGGGTTCGACGGGCGCGGGCGGCACGAAGGGCGCGACTTCGAGCGAACCTGGGATGTAGGTGTCTCCATCGGTGAGAGGATGTGTTCGAGCAAGCTCCTCTGCATGGAGGATCGCTGTGATTGCGAGGACGCCGAGGAGTAGATGAATTCGGCTCGGTTGGACGAATTTTGATCCGTGGGGGTAGATTGTGGGAGGATGCATAACATGAGGGCCGAACCGGTTTGAAGGCTCAGACGAGGGGAAGTGGAAGGTGTCAGATATTTGACGGCGGTGAGGTAATGATTCTGCGGATTTTCGTCAAACTAAAATCAGGCGATGGTGGATGTTTCATGAAGTTGCAGGTCCGGTGGGGAGGCTGTCGTTGCGATGGACTGGCTTCGGGCCGGACCTCGATGACTTGGTTCCGCAATTGTTTGGGATACCACCGGAATCCTCCCCTCGAATCGCTTCACTTTGTGTGGAAAATTGAATTCGAAATTGAATTCCTGCTGGACCACCTCAATCGGCTTTGCAACGGCACAGCGGACGGATTCCGCTGCTCCATAGGGAAGAGGGAAGCTACAAAGCTGGAGGCACAGTGATTTCTGTAAGTGGCTGGAGGTAGCTGATTTACACAGGGGCGGCTTGCGGTTTTACACGCACCTAGGGTGAGTTTACACATACCTCGTGCCGTTTTGTACAAACCTAGAGGCGCATTTACACGCACCTTGGGCCGTTCTGTACGAACCTTGGCACGAACTCGCATGGACCTTGGGCCGTTCTGCACGAAGGTGGAGCCATCCTGCAATCACCTAGGACAGCGCTGCCACGACCTTGGGGAGGACTTGCACGCACCTTGAGGCGTTTTCGCATGCACCTTGGCACGTTCTGCAAGCACCCTAAGGTCCGCTACCATCACATTCTAACAGACTGCACTCACCTTGGGCGAGGCTGTGATGACCGCGCTTGGGAGTGGGAGATAGGTGCTAGCGAAATTTTTTAACCTCCAATGCGCGGCGATCGTTGCGTGGCAGCCAGTCACCATCAATTTTCTCAACCTGCGGACTGTAGCAGACTCATTCCTCGCTTGTCCCTGAATGCCTAACCCATCACTCTTTCCGAAAGTTTTAAGCCACTCGACGATCCAGCCCAATACCACCTTACCGCCCTGCGATCGCATCGATAAAATCGGCATCAATAAAATGAGCAATCTACTGATCAAAACCGCAATCCGCACGCTTTTCACTTTCACAAGTCGCGAAAAAGCGCTGGCCAAGAGCGAAGTGATCTTGCGCCAATACCTAAAGCTCGCCGAGGGCTTGACGAATGAAGTTGGCCAGCTTTGCGTTGAAGTCCCACCCATGCGGGGAGTGGATGAAGATATGCGACGTTGGTCATTTTTCATGATTTTAGAACACAATGCCATCGTGAATCGGAGCATCACCGCTACCGTCGTTCAACTTGCGAGAGGCGAGGCGCTAAGTGGACCCGCCGCACTTGATCCAAAGAAAGATGTCATGCCAACTTCGTTAGCAGGCGAGATACAAATCGCGAGCTTTGCCGAATCCGTTACCAACCATCTTGAAGCCGTTAAGAACTTGAAGCAGCTTCGACACACTGGAACTTCACCCCACCCGATCTTTGGAAAGTTTGATGCGCATAAGTGGAACTGCATGTTTGCATTTCACCTAGGCCTGCACTTGCCACAGGCGGAGTATGTGGTGGCTGAGGCAAGGAATCGAATCATTCGTGGATGAAAATTCCTCATGAACTCGTCCCGTCCCCATTGAGTTAGAAGGTCACGAAGCGATTCGAGCAAGTATTCGACTTGTCATCGCGTAACATTCACCAGTCCGGCTAGGGCGAGCCGCCAGACTCAAGCTGCACCGACTGGAAAACCGCACCGCCGAAAACCCATGATACCTCACACGTCTGGGTTTAGGGTTGGTAATCCCTGCGATTCTGACAACGCAGCTTCATCCTTGATTCGCAGCCAGTGCTCGCTTACCCATCTCCTAGGCCCTGTCACCGTCGATCGGCCATTCCAAATCCGGACAACTGCACCAGAATCCATGAGCTACAGCGTTGTTTGGTTTAAGCGTGATCTGCGGGTCCATGATCACGCGGCCCTTCATGAGGCGCTCAAAAATGGCCCGACGCTGTGCCTCTATCTGATCGAGCCGACCTTGTGGTCCACCGCGTGCGTCGCGACCCAGCACTATCAATTTCTTTTAGAAAGTCTTCGAGACCTTTACAGGGAGATCAAACACCGTGGTAGCGTGTTGCATGTTGTCACTGGAGAGGCCGTCGACGTATTCGACCGTCTTTACCATCTCGCGCCGTTTCACCTTCTGTGCTCTCACGAGGAAACCGGGGATGCCGTCTCCTACCAGAGGGATCGCGCAGTCGCACGCTGGTGCAGACAGCACTCCATCGGGTGGTCTCAAAGCCAGCAGTTCGGCGTCACGCGCGGGCTGAAAGATCGTGACCACTGGAAAAAATTCTGGGACCAGCATATCAAGCAACCCTGCATTCCCGCACCAATCGCCATCCAAGGCACGCCCTTGCCATGGCACGAACCCCCGCCGCCAAGCGCGGCCGCGATGGGGCTTGACCCCCACGATCCTCCGCTTCGGCAGAAGGGCGGCAGACAACTCGCGCTAGCAGTCCTCGGAAGTTTCTTAAATGACCGGAGTACGAAATACCGCGGTGGCATTTCATCACCCCTATCTGCCCCGACCGCCTGCTCACGCATCTCGGCCTATCTGGCCTTTGGCTGCCTGAGCCTTCGCGAGGTCATGCAGGCGACCACTCAAAAAATGCACGACCTCAAACCGGGCGACGCGTGGCAGAAGAAGGGTCTAGCAGCATTCACGAGTCGGCTCCATTGGCATTGCCACTTTATACAAAAGCTCGAAAGCGAACCAGAGATCGAATTTCAAAACATGCATCGAGGATACGACGGGCTGCGGGAAAACGATTGGAATCCAGAACATTTCGAAGCACTCGTCGCCGGCAAAACAGGATGGCCACTTGTCGATGCCTGTGTCGCAATGCTGCGTGAAACGGGCTGGTTGAATTTCAGGATGCGCGCGATGCTCGTGTCAACCGCGGCCTATCCGCTGTGGCTGGACTGGCGCCCTGTCGGTCAATGGCTTGCCCGCCAATTTTTAGATTACGAGCCAGGCATCCACTGGAGCCAACTGCAAATGCAGTCGGGCACCACAGGCATCAACGTGCCGCGAATTTACAATCCACTCAAACAGGCACAAGACCACGACCCCAACGGAATCTTTGTGAGACGCTGGATTCCAGCGATGCAGCGCGTCCCCAATTCGTGGTTATTCGAGCCATGGAAGATGCCCATTTCCCTTCAGCAGCAACACGGTGTCGATGTCGGCAAGGATCTGGGACAGCCGGTGGTCGACCTCGCGACTGCCACGCGTGTGGCGAAGCAAAAACTCTTCGAGCTAAGGGCCCAAAAACAGGTGCGTGCTGGGAAAGGTGCGATCGTTCGCAAGCATGGATCACGCAAGGGCCTCCGCACTACCAGAAAACAGGCACCCATCGCCCAGCCTCCTCAACAAGACCTACTAGACTTATAATAGCCCGCGAATCTCGCATGCGAAATGTAAGCAAACAGAACCTGCCAAGCAAAGTCTGCGTGACCTGCATGCGACCCTTTTCGTGGCGGAAGAAATGGGAACGTGACTGGGAGAACGTCAAATATTGCTCCGAACGTTGTCGGCGCACCCACACGGAACCAAAACCATGAATGCGATATACTGGTTTCGCAACGACCTGCGGTTGATCGATCAACCTTCGCTGAATCGCGCCTGCGCGCTTGCGGATGCGGTTGCACCCGTATTCATCCATCCGGTCGATTCCCACACGGCATGGGGATTCGAACGAATTGGGCCACACCGAAAGCACGCGCGGCGCGCGGCAGTGCTCGCGCTCAAGCGGCAGTTGATCGAAAGTGGAAGCGACCTCTTCGAATACAGCGGCGACCCCTGTGACACACTCATCAGGCTCGCGCACACTTGGCATATCCAAACCATTTTTTGTGAAGAGATCGCAGCACCCGAGGAGCAACGCCAAATTGAACGACTCAGGCTCGCGGGACTGACGGTCGTCACCACATGGCATTCAAGTCTGTTAGACATCGAGGACCTTCCGTTCGAGATGAAACACCTTCCACTGGTCTTTACAGATTTCCGGAAAGCCGTCGAGAACGCGAAGATGAAAGTAAGGAGCCCCGAAAATTTTGTTAGATACACAACTCCCCTACCCGCTGAGGTCACGCACCCTCAACTAGCCATGGCTGAGTGCCAGCCGCTCGACTCATGGGACACGCGAACATCGATACCCTATTTTCAAGAACCCGAATTCGCAGGAACAGCCTTCGGGCTGAAGCACATCCAGCAATACTTCGACCGCAAGCTTGCTCATGACTACAAGAGCACCCGCAATCAATTGACGGGTATCGACTACTCTACCAAGTTTTCAGTTTGGCTGGCATCAGGCGCGGTCTCTGCCAGAGGGATCTTCGAGAAACTACAGGAATTCGAGCACGATCACGGCGCGAACGACGGCAGCTATTGGATCTGGTTTGAATTGCTTTGGCGGGACTACTTTCGATTTTTACACCAGCGCTTTGGCACTCAGCTGTACCGTCGCTCAGGCCTGCGCGGCACCGGTCAGGCGCGACCTGGCGGTGCCGTCATCAAAACCTCCGCGCAATTCGAAAAATTTGAGCGCTGGTGCCAAGGCAACAGCGGCGAGGCATTCGTCGACGCCGGAATGCGCGAGTTGAGACAAACCGGCTATCTTTCCAACCGCATGCGACAAGTGACCGCCAGCTATTTGGTCTATGCACTTGGGCTGGACTGGCGAGCAGGAGCGGCGTGGTTTGAATCGCAGTTGATTGACTACGATGTTTACAGCAACCAAGGAAATTGGCTTTATCTTGCGGGTTGTGGCACTGATCCTCGCGGAGGCCGAGCCATGCGACCGGACAAGCAGGCGCTTGAACATGACCGACTCGAAACTTACCGAAAAAAATGGGGCACCCTGTGACGACATTAAAACTCATTCTTGGAGATCAACTTAACCCAGGACATTCATGGTTTGCAGCAACCGACCATCATGTGGTGTTTGCCTTCATGGAAATGCGCCAAGAGACCGATTATGTATTGCACCATGCACAGAAAGTCATTGGGATTTTTGCGGGCATGCGCGACTTCGCCAAGCTACTCCAAGCGGATGGGCATCGCGTGCATTACTTGGCCATCGACGATGCCGAGAATCGTCAAACGCTCGCAGGAAATCTCGACGACTTGATCGAGCGATACGGATGCACCGTCTTTGAATATCAAGAGCCGGATGAATGGCGCTTGGACCAACAACTGAAGCACTATGCGGCGGCAAGTAAGATTGCCTGTGCTGCCGTTTCGAGCGAACACTTTTACACGACACGCACGGAAGTCGCTGACCTTTTTTCAGGCCAGAAATCATGGCTGATGGAGCGCTTTTACCGGCAAATGCGCACCAAGCATCAAATCTTAATGGTCGATGCAAAGCACCCTGTCGAAGGCAAATGGAACTTCGACCATGACAACCGGAAATCATGGCCAGGAACCCCCGCAGAACCCAGTGACCCGCGAGTGAAGCACGATCACTCGGATCTATGGCAAGCCATTCAATCGGCGGGCATCAAGACGTTTGGCGAGCCGAACGCCGAGCAATTCGCTTGGCCGCTGAATCGCGCTGAGGCACTCATCTGTCTGGATCATTTCATCGCCGACGCGTTACCACACTTCGGTGATTTTCAAGACGCTCTTAGCACAAAAGGCTGGCGGCTATTTCACTCGCTCTTGTCGTTTGCCTTGAATACCAAAATGCTCAACCCACGCGAGGTCGTCCAGCGGGCGCAAACCGCGTGGCAGAACCAGCAGATTAACATCGCGACGGCGGAAGGATTCATTCGACAGATTTTAGGTTGGCGCGAATACGTCCGCGGCGTGTACTGGGCGAGAATGCCGGACTACGCCGAGCAAAACCATTTCGGTCACGACACACCGTTGCCGTCTTGGTTTTGGACGGGACAAACCAAGATGCGTTGCCTGAGCCACTCGATCGGCCAATCGCTCGAGCACGCCTACGCACATCACATTCAACGGTTGATGGTCATTGGTAACTTTGCTCTATTGGCCGGCATTCATCCTACCGAGGTTCATCAATGGTACCTGGGCATCTACATCGACGCCTTCGAATGGGTTGAGCTACCCAACACCCTCGGGATGAGCCAGTTTGCCGATGGGGGCGCGTTGGCGACAAAACCCTATGTCTCAAGCGCCGCGTACATCGACCGCATGGGCGACTACTGCAAAGGTTGCTATTATGACAAAAAGAAACGTAATGGCGAGCGAGCCTGCCCATTCAACGCCTTGTATTGGGATTTCTTCGATCGGCACCGCGCGAAGCTTTCTACCAATTTTCGATTATCCATGGTGTACCGCACCCTTGATAAAATGAATGAAGAGGCGCTCACCGCATTGCGCATTCAGGCCAACCAGACACTCTCTCAAATCGAGTCATTATAGATTGCCGATTCTTCTATTAACGCAATTTGCATGTGAGGGCTCTACGATAACCCATTCATGGCAATTGCCAGCAGATGCAGGTCAAAACAAATTTAAGCTTGGATCAATGAAGTCATGTCATAGAGTATCGAACGTTTTATCCGCAGAATTCTCTGCAAAAGCCCAATAAAAACCTCTAGTTCATGCGTTACACATCACTTGCCATCTTCATCCTTACCGCGATTTCCTCCTGCATTCACGCAGAGTCGCCGCGGCAGCGCATTTCACTCAACGCCGGTTGGCGATTCACCAAGGAAGATCCCGCTGGACTCGGTGACTCGCTGGAGTCTCCGCAGATCCGTGCGGCTTTGATTAAATCCTCTGCGGGATTTCTAACAGCAAGTGGTGAAACCCCTGGACCTCTGCAAGACGCGCCGATTTCTGGTGGGCCGTATGCCGCCCAAGTGTATGATGACTCGACATGGCGACTATTGGATTTACCGCATGACTGGGGCATCGAGGGCCCATTCCAGCAAAGCCTGCCCGGTGAGACGGGCAAACTGCCGTGGGCGGGCATCGGCTGGTACCGCAACTCGTTCGAGGCATCCCCCACCGACCTCAAGGGAAATACCTTTCTCCAAATCGATGGGGCCATGTCCCACTCGATCGTCTGGCTCAATGGCAAATTGGTGGGCGGATGGCCATTCGGCTATGCATCCTACCAACTCGACCTAACGCCTTATCTCACCACGGGCAAAAACACGCTCGCAATCCGCCTCAACAATCCAGCAGGCTCATCACGCTGGTATCCCGGTGGCGGAATCTATCGAAACGTCTGGCTCCTCAAGACCCAGCCGATTCACTTCGCGCACTGGAGCACCCAAATCACCACGCCAGAAGTCAGTGCATCATCGGCAAAAATTCACATCACCACCCACTTGGTTAATCCCAAGGAAGAAAATGTGACGCTTAGCGCCACGATCTATCAGGCTGGGCCCGATGGACAAAAAACCGGCAAGCCAATCGCCACTGTACGTTTTTCAGAACGCCAATCGACCGACTCATCAGGCACGCAGAGTGCCACGCTCGAACTCAAGAGTCCACGGCTTTGGAGCAATGAAAACCCGCAACTTTACATCGCGGTAACGGAGGCGCGGTTAGGCTCAGTCATCGTAGATCAGGAAGAAATCACCATGGGAATCCGCAGCATTGAGTTCAATGCCGACAAGGGTTTTCTCCTCAACGGCAAGCGCGTACCGATCCAAGGGGTCTGCATGCATCACGACCTTGGCGCACTTGGCTCCGCCATCAATCGACGTGCACTTGAGCGGCAGCTCGAAATCCTAAAAGAGATGGGCACCAACGCCATCCGCACCAGCCACAATCCACCCGCACCTGAGCTGTTAGAACTTTGCGACCGGATGGGCTTGCTGGTCATGGATGAGTTCGTTGATTGCTGGAAATCAGGGAAGACCACGGATGACTATCACACGCTCTTCAGCGAGTGGTCAGAAAAAGACCTCCGTGCCTTGGTTCGCCGCGACCGGAACCACCCAAGCGTTATCCTCTGGAGCATCGGCAACGAGATCAAAGAACAATCCACCAAGGATGGCCCTGAGATTGCGAAACAATTGTCCCGCTATGTCGCCATGGAAGACAAGACCCGTCTCACCTGTGTAGGAGCCAACCTGATTCAAGCAGGCTACAACGGCTTCCAAAAAGGTGTGGATGTCTTTGGATATAACTACAAACCGCAGGAGTATGCGAAGTTTCACAAGGCGAACCCAAGTCAGCCACTCATCGGCAGCGAGACATCATCCACCATCAGCTCTCGCGGCACCTATGTTTTTCCATTCACCGCTGCACCCGACCAAGGCAGGTCGGACTTCCAAGTGAGTTCGTATGACCTCTACACGCCAAAGTGGGCCACCACGCCAGATACCGAATTCAAAGGACAAGAACAGAACTCGTTTGTCGCTGGCGAGTTTGTGTGGACTGGATTCGACTACCTCGGTGAACCGACGCCTTACAACAAGGACGAGACCAACTTGCTAAACTATTCAAATCCGGAGGAGAGAGCGCGTGCTGAGAAGGAACTTGCCGCCCTTGGAAAAATCCAAGTCCCGTCGCGGAGCTCGTATTTCGGCATCATCGATCTGGCAGGATTCAAAAAAGACCGCTTCTATCTCTATCAATCCCATTGGCTTCCGAATCATCCGATGGCGCACATTCTGCCTCACTGGAATTGGCAAGGCCGTGAGGGCGAGGTCACCCCAGTCCACGTTTACACCTCGGGAACCGAAGCCGAACTTTTTCTCAATGGCCGTTCGCTTGGAAAGAAAACCAAGGGACCATTTGAATACCGTCTCCGCTGGGATGAGGTCAAATACGAGCCTGGCACCCTCAAGGTGGTTGCTACTAAAAATAGCAAACCTTGGGCCACGAATACCGTCAAGACCACTGGGCCCGCAGCAAAACTCATCGTGAAGGCCGACCGCTCCAAACTCCTCGCCGATGGCAAAGACCTCTCGTTCATCACCGTCACCATCGCCGACAAAGATGGACTGCTCGTTCCACGTGCGATGAATCTCGTGAAATTCGAGGTCACCGGTCCCGCGGAAATCATTGCAACCGACAACGGCGATGCCACCAGCCACGTTTCCTTCCAAGCGAAAGAACGTCAGGCATTCAACGGGCTTTGCCTTGGCATCGTCCGGACCACGAAAGGCAATGCTGGCAGCATCAAGCTCCGCGTGACCTCTGGGGATCTCAAACCGGTCGAGATCCCGCTCACCAGCGCCAAGGCCCCTTAGCGTCGCCCATTTTCCTTGCGCTCTCACCACCAGTGACATCTGCTCGCTTGCACCAACTCAAACCCACCACCGATGAAGTCACTACTAACCTTTTTGTCGCCAGCCTTGGCGTTCACCTTTGCTCTAACAGCATCTGCCGCTCCGACAACAAAGCCACTCAAAGCCCTTCTCGTGATCGGCGGGTGTTGTCATGACTACGCCACCCAAAAAGATCTATTAGAATTCGGGATCGAAGCGCGCGCCAACATCCAAATTGATGTCTGCTTCTCAAGCGACAAGGGCACGAAGCCGTCGTTCCCTTGTTACGAAAAAGAGAATTGGGCCGAGGGCTATGACGTCATCATCCACGACGAATGCGCCGCGGACATCGCCGACCCCGTCATCGTCACCCGCATTCTGAAAGCACACCGCCAAGGCGTACCCGGCGTGAGTCTCCACTGCGCGAACCACTCCTTCCGCGTTTCTCCCGACTTCCGCAAGCCGCTCGCGGCTGGAACCGACGGGGCGATTTGGTTTGATTACCTCGGGCTCCAATCCAGCGGGCACGGAGCGCAGCTACCCATCGCGGTCACCTACACCGACGCCAGCCATCCCATCACTCGTGGTTTCGAAAACTGGACGACGATCCAAGAGGAGCTCTACAACAACGTCATGGTTCATGCTGGAGCCAAGTCCCTCGCCAAGGGTCGTCAGGGCGATTCGGAAAACACGGTGGTTTGGACCAACGAATACGGTGAAAAAAAGACTCGGATTTTCTCCACCACCCTCGGTCATCGCAACGAAACGATTGCGGATGCCCGCTACCTCGACCTCGTCACCCGCGGCCTGCTTTGGACATGCCACAAGCTCGGCGACGACGGGAAGCCGGCGGCTGGTTATGGGCCGGCAGCCCGCTGATCCCAACGAATTTTTCCCTCTGGGAGAGATTTTTGGTCGATATTCAGAACTTCTTAAATAGTCTGGGCCATGCCGAACGCGCAGGTGTCTATCATTATCCCGTTTTTCAACGAAGAAGAAACTGTCGCTGAAGTCTTGTCCGAGATCCTAAGAACGAACCCTGGTGCCGAAGTGATCGCGGTGGATGACGGAAGCAGCGATGGCACGGCCGCAATTCTCGACGGCATCGCCGGGGTACGGGCACTTCATTTCGCCAAAAACCGTGGCCAATCCGCAGCCATGTATGCCGGACTCAAGGCCGCCACTCGTCCGATCTGCGCTCTAATGGACGGCGATGGCCAAAACGACCCCGCAGACATTCCCAAGCTTGTCGAAGCCCTGCAGCTCGGCGGAAACGATGTCATTTGTGGCTACCGCGCCAACCGCGTGGACACTGCAAGTCGCCGCTACGCCTCGAAGTTCGCCAACTCGATCCGCCGGAAATTCCTCCACGACGGCGTTCGGGACACCGGCTGCTCCGTGAAGGTGTTCCGCAAGCAAGCGGTCGACCATTTGGTGCCGTTCAATGGCATGCACCGCTACTTACCCGCCATTTTTCTCCAAGCCGGATTGAAGATTGGGGAAATCCCAGTGAACCACCGTGGTCGCATGGCGGGGCAATCCAAATACACCAACTGGGAACGAGCGCTGCGTGGGATCTATGACCTCATCGGCGTCCAGTGGTTACTTCGCCGCAAGGTGCAGTGGGACGCCAAGGAAGGAATCTAATCACTCAACGAATCGCTCATGGATATGCATTGCGCAAACTGGTTGGCAACGGTCGACGGCTCGTTCATGAACCGTCCGATCTTCGTGATCGATCTCTTCCAGCAGCACGTGGTCATCACGGCATGGAAGATGATCGGCTACCTCGGTGTGATTCTTTTTGGCGGGCGGTGGTTACCGCAATTGATTGCATCTCGTAGGGCAAAAATGGTCCGGATGCCACGAATCTTTTGGGTGATGTCGGTGGGTGGCAGCATTTGTTTGTTGAGCTATTTCACCTTCGGCAAGAATGATTCGGTGGGTGTTCTAGCCAATTTATTTCCGACCTGCGTGGCGCTTTACAATCTCACCTTGGACATCCGCAATAGCCGCAGGAGTGGCAGCGATGGATCGACCAACCGCGACGAAATGTCATCATGAGCGAACTGATCGCCAGATTTCCACGTCTTGCTCTAACCGCACTGGCCATCCTCTGTCTCATGCCCGGGACGTGGCTATTGCCCCTCATGGATCGCGACGAACCAAGGTTCTCGCGCGCCACAGTGGAAATGAACGAGCGCGGCAGTTGGGCCGTTCCCTTTTTCAATGGCAAATACCGCTTCGACAAGCCGCCACTCACCTACTGGAGCATGGAGCCCGGCCTTGCTTTGTTAGGAAAAACAGAGATGGCCGTGCGCCTTCATTCCGTGGTGTCGTCGTGGTTGATCGCGTTGATCTTATTTGAGATCGCCGTCTTGCTTGGAGCTACGAATTTGCGCGGCTTCGTCGCAGGGGCCGCTTGGTTGACCTGCCTCCAAGTCATGCAACACGGACGCTTGGCCGTCGCGGACGTGTTGCTAGTTTTATGGGTTGCCGCCGCGATGCTCTGCCTATTGAAAATCGGCGTGCGGGCTGGATCGCAACGTTTGCAGTTTGACCGCTGGTTTTGGGGACTCGTGGGGAGCTTGGCCTTGGGCTTCCTTGCCAAAGGGCCTCTGGCATTTCTCATCCCGGGCTTAGCGCTTGCGGTCGGCGGATTGGCACTTTGGAAAAACAAACGATCGGTTAGGCCGCTGTCGGGAATCGCCCTTCATTTTGGGGTTGCCATCATTCCAGCCTTAGCATTGGTGGCCTTGTGGGGGATTCCCGCGTTGTTAGAGACGAAGGGGGCCTATTTCAACATCGGAATCGGCAAGCACGTGGTGGAGCGAGGTACGGTCGCATTTAACAAACGAACCTCTTTGCCGGGGCTATACTACTTGCTCGTGATGATCCCGTTCCTTCTGCCTTGGACGTCGGCCATGCCCAGGGCACTCCGCGATACGTGGCGGGCACTCGACTGGCAACGCGCACTGATGCTCGGCTGGTTCGCTGCACCCTTTGCAATTTTCAGTTTCTACGCGACTCAACTGCCGCACTACATCCTGCCAGGCTATCCGGCCCTCATGGTTCTCATCGCATTGCTCCCCGCCAAGACAAGCAACCCGCTCAAGTGGACCGGCAAGGTCTGGTGCGGCATCGCGGCGGGCGTCCCATGGGTATGCGGCATTGTGGCATTCGCCATTGGACTAATTGGGTTGAATCGAGTCGGCGACCACGCGCTCCCGACCGTCGCAGTCGGGCTGGGGGTGATGTTTCTGCTGCTCGGCACCGCAAGTTTGCAAATCTCGCGAGGTCGGCAGCTGTTAGGTATATTTCTGGCCACCGCCAGCTGCGTGGTTTTGTGGCCAACCTTTCAAGCGGCTCGGAATGCCCATTTGACGGTCCGGCTTCAGGCCGCAGTGGGCGAACCTGAGCCTGGCCCACTCAACGCCCACGGCTTTGCAGAACCCAGTCTGGTCTGGTATTTCCAGCGGCCGTGGAATTTTCTCACCACCGACGATGATGCCGCGCTGACGGTGGTATGCACCCGGCGCTGGCGGCTCGATGGCCCATGCTTGCGCGCCTTGATCAACCGCGAGGCGCTCACTCCGGTCGATGACCGCACAGTGGAGGCCTTGAAGAAATTACCAAGTGATGCGGGTGCTCCAGAGTTCGTGCAAGGGTGGAATCCGGGAACAAATAGCTGGCTGGAACTCGCATTCGTGAGAAAGCGAAAAAACTAATTTAGCCTTCGTCAACTTTTGGCAGAACAACCGCCGACTCCGGAAAATCCGCCGCCACTCCCAGTGCCTCAGCCGGGGACCTCTGGCGGGTCCAGCCCATGCTCACATAGCCAAAAATCAGCCCAAGACCGCCGCCGTGAACGGTATCGATCGGAAAATGCGCGTTCTGAAACATCCGTGACCAGGCCATTCCCAAACTCAAAAGAATGCACGGAACAATCAACCGTGGGAAACCAATGGCAACCACGGTACACGCTGCCACCGTGGTCGCCGTGTGCCCCGACGGGTAACTGTAAAAACGACGATTGAGCGTGGGCCCCGCAAAATCCAGCGGTCCGAGGTTGCGGCTAAAACAATGTGACGGCCTTGGCCGCCCCACCAGTGGCTTGACCACCTGAACCGTCACCCCAGCCAAAATCCCTGCCAGCAGAAAGCTCAATCCGATCCGCTGGATCCGCTGGCTCTTCGCCAAAAAACCCCAGACCAACAGCAGAAAAGTGCCGATGAGATTGAGGTAATGAAACTCACCGACCGTCGAGAGAAACTTCAGCCCAGATGCCGACCAACTTGGGCTGTCGTGACGGACGATTTTCAAAATCATCAATTCCCTTGGCAGTAAAATGGCCACGGACACCCCAAGAAACGCAAGAAACACCACCCAAAACCACAACGGCATCGCCTTAAAGGCCCGGTAGGTCGTATGGGAAACGTATTTCCAGTCGTGCTTCAACGGCATGGCTCAGCAAAGTGAGTCCACGGACGCATGAAAAGCCTAAATTCGCCTGAAGTCATCTAACCCTCGGTAGCCAGCTTCGCGCTGACACAATCCTAGTTTTACTTGGCGGAATGAGTCGGCGTGATAAGAACAAGCATGAGCAGCACCACCACGCAGATTTCCGAAGACATCAAAACGGCGATGAAGGCCAAGGACACCCTCGCCCTGAATGCGCTGCGTGCGTTGAAAAGTGCCCTGACTAACGCGGCGATTGAAAAAGGTGGGCTTGGCACCGAGCTTGAAGAGTCCGAAGTGCTAGCGGCCGTTCGCAAACAAATCAAACAGCGCATTGATTCCTGCGAGCAATTTGAAAAGGCTGACCGCCCCGAGCTGGCCGCCACCGAGAAAACTGAGATCGAGATCCTCTCACGCTACCTGCCCGCCGCACTCGGCGAGACCGAAATGCTTGCCGTCATCGAACAAGCGATCACCGAGGCGGGCGCGACTGGCAAGGCTGACATGGGCAAGGTCATGAAACGGGCCCAAGAACTGTCCGATGGCCGAGCCGAAGGCAAACTACTTTCCTCTGCGGTGATGAAACGCCTCGCTTAACCCAAGCCGAGTCCAGCCCCCTACTGGATCACCTTGCGGTCAACCAGCCCCTCCTCCATGGCTCGGAGCGAACTGAAGATATCAACGGTGAAATAAACCAATGAAATACCGAGGCATGTCATGCTCGCAATCAACAAAAACGAGATGAAGAGTGCCGCATCGGTATTGATGAAGATGGAGATGAATAAAACAGGAATGAGCAGCGCCGTCAAAAACATCGAAATGACGTTATACAAAATCGCAGATCTGATCCAGCGGGCACGCCGCACCAAAATGTGAATTTGTGATTCACTACTGGCCCCTGATTCTTGAAAAAGATTTCGTGCGCGATCAATCGCACGGCCTAACCGATTGGTCATGCTCATCAGAAGCAACCCGCAGGCGGAAATGAGAATCGCCGGACTCACTGCCAACTGGAGCGCTTCGAATACTGTGTGAGTTTGCATGAAAATTTGATCGCAAGGGTCAAGCCTTCTCAAAAACCAATCCCGATCTCGATGGGCAATACATTTTCATCACGCCATCACCGTTCACGGGGTACTGGCACGTCGAGTCCACCCGACCATGACCACCCGTGTCAGAGCGGTCGGTGTCCAATACCAGATGGCGAGTCTCAACCCCAGGGACATGAACCGGGTAGTCAAACAACGATTGCGCGACGGAAAAGTTGAATACAAAAATCCGGTTCGCTCTCTCCGCGATGAGAATCTTCGCACCATGATCGATGTGAAGGCATTGCGCCGGAGGCGTGGCAAGCAAATCGGATTTCCTAACGAAATCCATCAGCTGACGATCAAATTCCGCAAGCCAAGCATATTTCAATTCTGGATTATCGACGAGTGACCACTGGCGGCGGCAGTAGTGAAATGACCAATCATTCCCCTCGCGAGGAAAATCCAGCCACTCCGGATGGCCAAACTCATTGCCCATGAAATTGAGCCACCCTTCACCACCCAGCACCAGCGTCACCATCCGGATAAGCTTATGCAACCCAATCCCACGCTCGATCACGGGATGCGGATCCGCTTTATTCATGTGCCAATACATTTCTTGATCCATCAGCCAGAACGCCAGCGTCTTATCACCGACGAGCGCTTGGTCGTGGCTCTCCGCATACGCGATGGTTGCCTCTCCACGGCGCCGGTTCGCCAGCATCCCCCAAAGTTCACCGATGTCCCAGTCCTCGTCGCGGCTATGCTTGAGCAGCTTGATCCAGTAGTCTGGGATCCCCATCGCAAGCCGATAGGAAAACCCGATACCACCCTCATCGATCGGTCGGCAAAGACCGGGCATCCCGGACATATCTTCCGCAATCGCAATCGCTCCAGGCTTGATCTCTTGAATGAGTTTGGACGCCAATTTCAAATAGAGAATCGCATCCTCATCGGCATCACTGCCGAAGTAATCCTCATAACTCCCAAACGCCTTGTTGCCCCGCGAATGATAGAGCATCGAAGTCACCCCATCGAAACGAAATCCATCAAAGTGAAATTCTTCTAACCAGTAGCGGACATTAGACAGCAGGAAGTGCCGGACTTGCGGACGACCGTAGTCGAAGCATTTCGAGTCCCAAGCGGGATGATTCCCCAGCGGCCCATTGTGAAAATACTGGTGCCCAGTGCCATCGAAGTCGTTGAGGCCCTCCGCGATGTTTTTCACTGCATGCGAGTGGACGACATCTAATAAAACCGCCAATCCAAGTCCGTGGGCGGCATCGATGAGATACTTCAAATCCTCCGGCGTGCCGAAGCGCGAGCAAGGAGCGAAAAACGATGAGACATGATAGCCGAACGATCCGTAATACGGGTGCTCCTGGACCGCCATCAACTGCACGGTGTTGTAGCCAAGGGCGGTGATTCGAGGCAAAACGGAGTCCGCAAATTCGCGGTAGCTATGGACGCGTGGCTCTTCACCCGCCATGCCCACGTGGGATTCATAGATCAGTGGCGCGGCGATCGATGCCGGGTCAAAGGGGTTTTTCCATTCGTACGGCTGAGGCGGATCCCACACTTGTCCCGAGAAATCATGGGTTACTGGATCCTGCACCGCGCGGCGAATGCTGGCAGGGATGCGGTCGCGCTGCGTGCCGTCCGCCCCGACGATGTGGAGCTTGATCAATTGCCCGTGGGACATCGCGTCCTGTGGCAACTCTAACGACCAGATGCCGCTTTCCGACGGAACAAGCGGATGGCTCGAGCGACTCCAATCATTGAAATCTCCAAATACCGACACCGCATGGGCCCCAGGAGCCCACTCGCGTACCGTCCAGCGCTGGAGATCGGGGCGATAGTGAACCCCCACATCTTCGTGCTGCTTCGCGTACTCAGCGAGCGAACCTGAGCGCGCTTCGATGGCCGCCAGCGTATCGGAAAACTGCCTCATTCGGCGTTCGATCACCCCTTGGTGAGGTTCCAGCCATGGGTCATCAATTACGAGTTGGGGGATATCCATCATTGCGGCCGAAGATGCAGGATTTTCTTGATTGGGAAAAGCCAAATTCACCGAGAACCCTCAAATCTGCGGGCGCACCCTCCGATCTGGCGCGATGAGTCACCATGAAAATTGCCAGCATGTGCTTGATTCCATTCTCAATCGAAAGAATCATGGGAAGTTGCCACGAGGGGGCATCATGACCGACAAGTTTCCATGAGCCATCACAAGTCACCACCCGACAAAACCCAAATCGCCGAACTGGAGGCCTATGCGGGGCTGGATCTGGAACAAGTCTTCGTCGTGACCAACGAGCGCCAGGCCAACCTCGCGATCGATGAGCTGACCCAAGTGAAGCTGGTGGGTTTCGACACCGAGTCCAAGCCAACCTTCGCCAAAGGCCAGAAATCGGAAGGTCCCCATGTGCTGCAATTTGCCACAAGCGAGAAGGCCTTCATTTTTCAGGCGCACGTCACCGAGAGCCATCCGGTGATCATGGAATTGCTCAAGTCGGCTACCATCACCAAGATCGGCTTCGGCCTCGGCGGCGATCTGAGCCAAATTTCCGACCGCTTTGGCATCCGGCCAAATTCAATCGTGGATCTTGACCGCTCGTTTCGGCAACTTGGCTACCGAAACTCCATCGGCGCGAAAACTGCCATTGCGATGCTATTTAACCGCAAGCTCAATAAGTCCAAGTCGGTCACAACTTCGAACTGGGCCCAACGCGAGCTGTCGGATCGCCAACTGCTGTATGCCGCCAATGACGCTTACGCCGCGCTGCAGGTTTACCACGCGCTCGAGGCGAGCAAGTAACGACAACCTCGCCAGCCAGGTCAGGCACTCGCTCATTCGGGTTCTTTGAAGAGGTCGAGAAACTGGTCTTCGTATTGGTGAAATACGTGAAGTCGGTCGAGTTCTTGCTTGAGCTCATAGGCTCGCGAGCGGTCGGCACGGGCCACCGAAAAGAGGCGGCTAATTTTCTGCTTCTCGGTCTTATTAATGCTGGGCGGCAGAGCGTCGGATTCCGCCTCATCGACCACGGATGCAGCTCCACTGGGATTTCCCACTGAGCTCTCCAGACGGTTGAGAAACTCTTCAAGCCCATTCTCGACTTCTTGCGCCTGTGCCTGCAACTCCTTGAAGTCGATCGTGATTTCCGCCAGTCGCTTGAACCCCTTGAGCACCGCGAGCGAAGCTTTTGGAAATGGAAATTGAGAGAAAACCTGAGGCATCTCGCCCAGCAAGCAGCCACCTTTCATGCCGTAGTCGGCGGCGACTCCCAACAACACTCCATTCAGCCCGCTGATTTGGCCTTTCTCTAACACATGAATGTCACAACGCTTGAAATGCTCGAGCGTCTCAGGGTCGATGGCCGCGCCAAACACCCGCGAGGCATTCTTGGGCCGCATCTGAGTGCCCATGGCGGCAAAGGTGAAAACCTTGCGCACCCCAAGTTGGCGCGCGTATTCGATCAATTTCCCGCAGAAGGCGGCCCCCTTCGAGGGGGGTTGTGCCTCGCCAATAAACACGACGAGATCGTGAGTCTTGTGAGGGTCTAACCAAACGAAAAATCGACTGCGCGGGAGCGGGCCGGTGAGGATCAGTCCATCCTTCACCTCGATGCTTTCAAGATCGAAAAACTCGCGGGCCGGAAATTCTTCTAACAAGCGCATGCCAAGTTTGGCGATGAGGTAATAACCGGAACTGCTCGCGACAGCGCCCATTCCTGGCCATGCAGCGATGAGCCACGGGTCGTTGAGAGGGGGTTGGTTTTCCATAGGTGCAGGGGCTTCGGGTTTGATGGATCAATGCTTCCAGCCACCTTTGGACGGGAAAAAAAATCGCTGCTCTAACTCAGCGAGGGGCAACTTCGTCCAATCGCCCGCCACGGGATCGGTGAGCACCCGATGAACCGCAGGGGGAAGGGCGTCGATCAATGCCGCGAGGATTTCCTGAGGAACCACCAGCCGCCAGGGCGGATAGCCAGCCGACGCGACGATTTCCCCGATTTTTCCCGCGATCCGCTTGAGCGCCTGGGTCTCGAGTTCCTCCTCCAAGTGATGCTCCTCTCCATATGACATCCCCGTGCGCTGATCAACCGCTCCTCCTTGGGAGAAACGACCAGCGTGGTCGGTGACCGCTTGGTGCACCGACTGCGGCCGCATCTCGACCGTGCTGCCGGATTCTTCAATCAAGTGTGGTTTCTGCCGCGGATCGTCCCCAGCGGGCTTGACTTTTACGGGTCTAACCCGTCCGCGATCGGCGATGATGATGAGCTTTTCCATGTGGTGGGGGGATGAATTGGGACCTCAACTATCGTCTCACTTTCAAGCCTCCGCAAGGGGAGATCAACCTCGGCCCATTTCCGAGCAACTTGGCGCTTGGATCGTCTCACCGACCGCATAGCATCCGCGGCATGTCGCCTTTGGGTTTTGATCTGCTCATCGTTGGAGTTTACTTCTCCATCATCGTCGGAATCGGTGCGCACTTCAGCCGCCAGAACCATGGGTTGGCCGATTTTGCGCTGGGTGGGCGGGCGATTCCTTGGTGGGCGGTGCTCGCTTCGATCCTCGCCTCTGAGATCAGCGCTGGCACGTTTTTTGGCACGCCGGGCGAAGGTTTTCGGCTGAGAAATTACACCTACGCGCAGCTGATGGTGGGGTACTTGTTGGCGCGCCTAGTCGTGAGCGCGGTATTCATCCCTGCTTTTTACAAACACAACGTGGTGAGCATCTACGAGTTTCTTGAAATCCGTTTCGGCCCTCGCACTCGCAGCGTGGCAAGCGTGATCTTCCTGCTCACGCGCTCACTCGCCAGCGGCTCCCGACTCTGGGTGCCCACGCTGTTAGTCGTGGTAATCTGGAACCAAATGAACCCGGGCCGCCCACTCGGAAACTGGGAACAATTTTGGGTGACCGGCGCCGCTCTCGTGATCATCAGCCTACTCACCGCAGCCTACACGGCCGTGGGCGGCATCAAGGCGGTCATCTGGACCGACGTGCTTCAAATCGCCGTGCTTTTTTGCGCGCTTGGGTTCTCAGTCTGGTACCTCCTTGGCCACATTCCCGGCGGTTGGTCTGGCGCGAAATTCCACCTCACCGGCCCGCACGACCTCATCCTCTGGCAATGGAAGGGCGATGCCCCTGCCGATCCAAAATTCGTCGCCGCCTATGGAAGCAACTGGTCTGCGATCAAGAGCGTGCTGGAAAGCGAGTTCACCGTCTGGGCGGCTCTGTTCGGTTCGCTATTTGTCACCTTGGCCACCCACGGAACCGATCAAGACATGGTGCAACGCATGCTCACCGCAAAAAACAAACATCAAAGCGCGGTGGCCACCATCCTTTCAGGCATCGCTGATATTCCCGTCACGTTCGCAGTTCTAACGATCGGCATCCTGCTCTCAGTTTACTACGGTCACGTCATCCATGACCCGTCATTGCCAATGGCCGCAAGCAAGCCGGACCACGCGCGGATTTTCCCGTATTTCGTCATCGATGTGATGCCTGGAGGCCTGCGCGGACTCGTCGTCGCGGGAGTACTCGCCACCACCATGGGCTCGCTTGGAACCGCCATGAACTCGTTGGCCACCAGCTACTCACGAGATTTCCATTTCCGCTGGTTTCAAACTCCCGCTGACGACCAAGCGCGCGTCCGCGTCATCAAGCTCAGCACCATCGGCTTTGCCCTCGTGCTCATCCTGATCGGGCTGGCAACCGCCTTCGTCAAAGCCCAAAACCCCAGCCTCAGCATCATCGGCATCATCCTCGGCAGCTTCGGCTACACTTACGGCTCCTTGCTCGGCATTTTCATCGTCGCACTCTTCACTCGCTCACGCGGCAGCGATGTGGGCAACCCGATCGCCATGGCTGCTGGCATCATCGTGGTCGCCATCCTCAGCAATCTGCCCAATGACCTCTGGAAAATGGCAACCCAACAGCCACTCTATTCGAACTTCCAATGGATGCCCGTAATCGAATTCCCATGGCGCATCATGGCAGGCACTTTGGTCACCATCGCCGTGGCACTTTGCTTTCGCAGCGAACACTCAACGCTGGATAGTTCGGGAGTGCGAAATAATATCTAGGTCAAGTTTTAAAAAAATTTCGATGTGGAACGCTTGTGGAATGGGGTGGACGCGTGAAACTTCTGTTAGAAGGATACAAAAAAATTTCCCTCGCCCGTTTTCGCGTCACAAGATCCGTCCACCACGACATTCCAGAGATCAAAAAATCCCATGTCTGCCGCTGGTCTCAGATTTTTAAAAAACCAAGTCACCATGGAGCCAGATAAATTGAAAACCCAAGGGATCAGCAACGATCCCACCCACGCACCAGAGGAGTCTGGCGGATGGGAAAGGGTTTGTTCTGCGCTCAGCGTGATGGTCAGTCCGGATGCCTTCCAACGTTGGTTCCGCTCCGCACGTTGGCTGGGCGTGACGGATGGAATCGCATCCATGGCAGTGCCGGGTGAAATCCATCAGGTCTGGATCGAAACCAACTACCTGCCAGAGCTGACCATGGCCGTGACGGGTGTCTTCAGCGACGTCCGCGAAGTCCGCGTAATGATCCAAGTGGAACTCGCAGGATCCGATGCTCCGGACGCTTCTGCTCCGTCATATTTCATCCCCGCCAAGCCGAAAAATCTCGAAGGGGAAGCGCTCGATAAGCGGATCAAAAGTGCCGGCCTGAACTCCGCGAACACATTCGCCAGTTTCGTGGTCGGCGACAACAGCCAGTTCGCCCATGCCGCCTGTGAGGCCGTTGCGAAAAAAGCCGCAGTCGGATACAACCCGCTCTTCATTTACGGTGGCCCAGGCCTCGGAAAGACTCACCTCATGCAGGCGATCGGCCACGAGATCCTCCGCCGAAGCCCCAGCTCACGAGTCATCTACCTGACCTGCGAAAAATTCACCAACGAGTTCATCGATGCAATCCGCCGAGGTGACATCGAGAAATTCCGCCGCCGTTACCGCAGCTCAGACGTTCTGCTCATCGACGACGTGCAATTCCTTGCTGGCAAGGAGCGCTCACAAGAGGAGTTTTTCCACACCTTCAACACGCTGCTAGACGGCCGCAACCAAGTGGTCCTGACCTGCGACCGCCCGGCCTGCGAGATCAAGAGCCTCGAGCCTCGACTCATTTCCCGCTTCGAGTGCGGTCTAACCGTCGAAATGCAGCCGCCGCAGATGGAAACTCGGATGGCAATCCTCAAGAAGAAATCGATCGACTGGAAAGTCCGCATCGATGAGTCCGTCCTGCAATTTCTCGCAGAAAAAATCCGCACCAATGTTCGCCGCCTTGAGGGAGCGCTCATGCGGGTGGCCACCTACGCCTCGCTCGCAGGAGAAAGCGTGACCATCGAAAAAGTCGAGCACCTGCTCCGTGACCTCATTCGTGAGGAAGCCAGCCGCCAAATCACCATCGATGCGATCCAAAAGGCGGTGGCCGAACACTTCGATGTCCGCCTCGCCGACATGACGAGCCGCCGCCGTCCTGCAAGCATCGCATTCCCCCGCCAAGTGGCCATGTATTTGAGCCGTTCACTCACCAAGGGATCGCTCATGGAAATCGGCGAGGCCTTTGGCGGGCGCGACCATGGAACCGTGATTCATGCCTGCAAGAAGGTCACCGAATTGGTCACCGCCGAACCCGGACTAAAGGAAAGCATCGCACGCATCGAGTCCCAACTCCGGCGCTAACCACTCCCCTCCGCCCCCTGCAGATTTACCCAACTCGGTTAGGCGATTCAAAATCTAGCAGCGTTCATTCCGTGCAGCAAGCAAATCGAAGCTGGGTTTCAGGGATTCTCACGCGGCCGTGGCTGCCATTTGCCTGCATCATCGCGGCAAGCGCCCTAGCACACCTCTGGTGTCTTGGGTCGCAGTTCTACATGGATGACATGCAGCAAATCCGCGACTGCGAGGCCGTCCGCACGGGAGATTTCACTTACGCAGTACTCAATGCATGGACGACCCTCTGGTATATCATCCAGTACCGGTTGTTCGGAATGTCGCCGGTAGCATTCCATGCGGGCAACTGGCTCCTACACACCTCAGTTGCTTGCGCGCTGTTTGCGTTTGCCCGGGATTTCATCAGGGGCCATTGGCCGGCTGGCGTTGCGTGGTTCGGAGCGCTGTTGTTCGCCGTGCATCCGCTGGCGAGTGAAATTCCCAACTACGCACGAACCCAGGATCTCGCATGGGTGACTCTCTTTTCCATTCTTGCCGCGTGGTCGATGCTGACGTTCATGCGTGGCAGCGACTTGAAATCGGTGCCTCAGGCCACGGATGGCGAAATCCCCGCTTTGCGGAAATCTTGGCATCGTTGGCGGTGGTTGGCGGCCTGTGCTCTATCCGTGGCGGGCGCAACATTTTCCAAAGGTCCCGGGCTTTTTCACGCGCTCATGGCGGTCTCCGCGATCGGCCTCGCCTTCATGCCGCAGGAATTGGGAAATCGGCTGCGGCGAAGCCCATGGCTGATTCTAGCAGCGCTTGTGGGAATCATCGCAACGGCGTGGGCACTCGGCATATTCAAAAATGGCCTCGGCATCCATGAGCAATGGTCGAACCCGCGCTTCATCGGCCACGCTTACACGCTCTCCCGTGTCTTCTGGGAATTCGCTTGGCGAAGTGTGATTCCCTTGGCGCTCTGCTCAGACCATCAGATCGCGGAAACCCTCGTGCCCCACGGAACACCCTTCTGGAGTATCCCAGACCACGTCGCGATGCTAGCAGCCCTGGGATTTCTCGGGCTCACTGCTTTGAGTTGGCTTCTCGCATGGCGAAAATCGACGCGGCTGCTCGGCATCTGTCTGGCGCTTTATGTGGCAACGATCCTGTTCCGCGTTCTCTTCATGATCCCTGAGTTCATGCCTGAATACCGGATCTATCCTGGCCTGCCATGGTTCTGCCTCGGCACATCGATTTTCTTAGCTTCTATTTGGCAACGGCTACTTCCATCCGCGAGTCCCGCACCATTTGCCGCTTGCCTGCTGGCAATCTTCGCATCGTTAGCCGCCCAGCGGTCGTTTGCCTGGCACGATCTGAACCGCCTCATGGCAAACGTTCTGCAGCAATACCCAGCGCAGGGTCGCGCGATTTGGACGCTGCACCTTCACGACATGGATGCGGGAAACTGGCAGGCAGTGATCGACCGTCAGATGCATGATTGGCCCGAAGTGCGCCAGAAGTTCATCACGAGCCTCGCCACGCTCGCGCCCGCCCGCGAACTGCCAAGCGGGCATTTTTCTCTCGCCGAGGTGGGGTGCACCGGTTGCTTCGCGATCGCCGTGGCCCACACAAAAAGTCCCGCCGAGGGACTGCAGGTCATGACCGGCCTGGAAAAATACATGCACGCCCTGCGGATCGATCCCGAGACCAATCCGACTCACTGGTATCAGTTCAATCACGACAAGGCACTCGTGCTCGAGATGGGCGGCCACTACCAAGCCGCCCTCGACTGCCTGAAGCGAAAAAAGGACAATCCGCAGCCGTGCCCCGTGGACTTCGCGCGCATTTCCAAAAAACTCGCCGCCGCCAAAGGTGGCTCGTAAACACCCCTAACAATCGGATAGGCAGGGGCCTTCTGGCTTAAAGTCGTTTCCGAAAACGAATCCGCCCCCTACAGTCCGCCCCAGCGCGGGCTCTCAGCGCCGTTTCACCAACCCGCCGGGCTGCCTCTAGCTGACAGCCAACTCGTCCGATTTGCGATTATTCACAGAAGGCTTGCCAAGGGGCGATGAAAGCTGAAACTAACTCCCAACATCTTCCTCGATTTCGAACTATGAAATTCCGCATTTCCAAAGAAGCCTTTCTCGACGGCCTGCAAAAAGTCCAACACGTGGTCAGCTCGCGCACAACCTTGCCGATCCTCTCCAACGTACTGCTCGTCGCGAAGGATGGACGAATTCAGTTCACCACGACGGATCTGGACGTCGGCATCACCGGCTCCGTGGAAGCACAAATCGACAAAGAAGGCGCCACCACCCTGCCCGCCAAGCGCCTCGTCAGCATCATCCGTGAGCTTCCAGCCAGCGAGGTCGAGGTCTCCGTGGACTCGAAAAACCACGCATCAATCCGCTGCGGCCCATCGTTCTTCAAAATCATCGGCCTTAGCGAGACGGAATTCCCTCCCCTCCCCGACTTCGAGGGCGCCAAGGTCTTCAAAATCCCGCAACAAACGCTCCGCGACGGCCTGAAAAAGACGTCCTACGCGATCTCGACCGACGAGACACGCTACGTGCTCAATGGCATTTTTGCTTCGTTCCGCGAGGGAAAATTGACGCTCGTTGCCACCGACGGTCGCCGCCTCGCGATGGTCGATGCCGATTTGGAATTCCCAGCCTCCCACGAAACGGACGTGATTATCCCGACCAAGGCCGTGCAAGAACTCCAACGCCTCCTCGGTGATGCCGGCGAGGTGATCGTGAAACTCAGCGACAGCCAGATTTCGTTCACCATCGGTGACAGCCTGCTCGCCAGCAAACTCATCGAGGGCAACTACCCGAACTACCGCCAAGTCATCCCCGGCGACAGCAATGAGCGCGTTGTCATCGGCCGCGAAGCACTGCTGGAAACCGTCCGCCGCGTTTCGTTGCTTTCTTCCGACAAGTCGAATTCGGTTAAACTGGTCTTCAGCGAAAACCACATCGAAGTCACCGCCAACTCGCCAGACGTCGGCGAAGCACAAGAATCAATGGACGTGATCTACCAAGGTCCACCGATGCAGATCGCATTCAACCCAGAGTTCCTCCAAGCACCGCTCCGCGCGCTGGACACGGACGATATCTACCTCGATCTGATCGACGAAATGAGCCCAGGCGTGTTGCGCATCGAGGGATCATTCCTCTACGTGCTCATGCCCATGCGCGTGACGAACTGAGTCGGCGCAAGCGCTCCACGCTTCTAATAGTCCGCATTGCGTGGGGAGAAACGTCTCCATCGGCCACGGCTCTACGCTGCGGCTTCGATTTGCTCAAATCGCAGAATTCGGGTTTCACTTTGCCTTCTGCAGTGTAGGATTCGCGGAGCATGATGATGGCCACGATCCGCAGACTTCTGGGCGACTTCATTCGCTGCACCGGGGGCATGGTCATCCGTTGGATCTATCAGATCCAAGTGATCCACCCAGAACGCCTGCCCGCCAAGGGCGCTGCTCTGTTGCTGCCAAATCACGTGAGCTTCGCCGACGGATTTTTCCTTTCCGCCGCCTGCCGCGTACCGGTGCGCTTTGTGATGGATGAGACCTACGCCGCGTCCCCTGCCGTCCGGCTCTTTATTCAAATTTTCGAAACGGTCACCATTCGCATCGGCCAGCCTCGGGAAGCCATCCGCATCGCAATCAACGCGCTGAAAGGCGGCGATCTAGTATGCCTTTTCCCCGAGGGCCAACTGACCCGCACCGGAACGCTAAGCGAACTGCAGCGCGGCGGTGAGTTGATCGCAAAAAAAGCGGGTTACCCCGTCATCCCGCTCTGGTGTGATGGCGTCTGGGGCTCGATTTTTTCGTTCGAGCGCGGGCGATTTTTCCGCAAACGCCCGTACGGAAAACCACGGGGCATCTTCGTGTCGATCGCACATGCCGTCACCCCAGATCAAGTGAATCTTGAGACGCTGCGCAACGGGATGTTAGAAGCCTCGGCGAGCGCAATCGCCAAGCGTTTTGAATCATCCTGCTGGGAAAAGCGCACTCCACGCCACATGGGCACGATTCACCTAGACGCCTCGGCTCGCCGCAGAATTTGGGTGAATGGCTATCAGATCGGCCAGGTGAATGCCCTGCAGCGCCGCCAACCTTTTTGCGTTCTAACCGCTGACCCAACCTCGTTGGAACTGCTAGGCCTGCGGTTCGCATTCCCCGAGTTATTCGACGCCGCGGTCGTCACGCGTGATGATTTCGATTCCCAACCGTCAGCGTCATGGGTCGGCGGAGACCGCTTGCGTGAAGCGCTCACGCTTTGCAAATCTGCGGAAGGCACGGTGTTTTATGACTTCGGGAGCCGCGCCTTGGAGGCCATCGCCCCGCCCGGGCTTGTCCACTGCCCCTGCCTCGCCATCGATGGCACGGTGATCTCGATGTCGATGCCCAACCCACCCAAGGCCGCGACCGACGCCTCACCCCAACTCGGCAGTAAGCCCGGCACATGGGGCAAACTCCTTCCTGGCTGGTTCCTCCAGCCATCCGCAGACGGCAGACTCTGGGCACACGGCCCCGCAGCACCGCCAGACGGCATCGCACTCCCCACAGGTTGCTTTCTCGATCTCCAAGGATTTCTAACACCCGCCAGTTCCAATTCCAAAAATGAATAACCTGCCAGCCTCAGACGATTCCCAAGCGGTCTTCGATGCACGGGCCTTACGGAAAATCTATCAGACCGGCGAGGTCGATGTGGTCGCCCTAGGCGGTGTCGACCTCACGCTAAACGCTGGCGAACTCGTCTGCCTGCTCGGCGCTTCTGGTAGTGGAAAATCAACCTTGCTCAACATCCTCGGCGGACTCGACACACCCACCTCCGGAAATTTGTTCTACAAAGGCTGGCCGCTCGACGGCTCGGACGAAAACACGCTAACACTTTTCCGCCGGAACTGCGTGGGCTTCGTCTTTCAGTTTTACAACTTGATCCCCAGCCTCACCGCCCGCGAAAACGTCGCACTCATCACGTCGATTTCTCGCGATCCAATGACCCCCGAGGAGGCGCTGGAAATGGTCGGCCTGAGCGAACGCATGGATCATTTTCCATCCCAACTCTCCGGCGGCGAACAACAACGCGTCGCCATCGCTCGCGCCATCGCGAAACGTCCTGAGGTGCTGCTCTGTGACGAACCCACCGGCGCGCTCGACGTCACCACAGGCATCGTGGTGTTAGAAGCGGTCGAGCGCATCAACCGCGAACTCGGGACGCTCACGGTCATCATCACCCACAACGCGATCATGTCGGAAATGGCCGACCGTGTCCTGCATTTGTCCGATGGGAAAATCATCAGCTCGCATCACAACACAACCCGACTTCCCGCTGCGGAGCTGAAGTGGTAAATGGGCGATCCCCCGAGCCCAACAAAATCTAACCCGCATGCTCAGCCCACTCGATCGCAAACTGCTGCGCGACCTCACCAAGATGAAGGGCCAGATCTTCGCGGTGAGTCTCGTGATGGCTTGCGGGTTGGCCATGATGATCATGACGCGCAGCCTCATCTTGACCTTGGAGTCGGCTCGCGCGAGCTACTACCAAAGCCATGCCATGGCGGATATTTTCGCGACGCTCAAACGAGCACCCTTGTCGGTCGCAGATTCCCTCAGCACGCTCCCCGGAGTGGCTACCGTGGAAACCCGCGTGGCGGTCAATGTCACGCTGGATCTGCCTGGAATCACCGAGCCTGCCACCGGCCATATCATTTCTCTCCCAGATGACGGCGGACCGCAGGTGCTCAACCGCGTCTCCCTCCGCTCTGGTCGTTTCCCCCTCCCGGACGAACGCCGCGAGGTGGTGCTTGGCGAGTCTTTTGCCATCGAAAACGGCCTGCACCCGGGCGATTCGCTCGTGGCGGTCATCAACGGCCGCCGAGAAACTTTGCGGATCTGCGGTATCGGCCTCTCGCCTGAATTTGTCTTCGAAGCACGCGCCGGAGAAACCTTGCCGAACCACAAACGCTTCAGCGTGATGTGGATGAACTACCGTGCTCTAGCAGTCGCCTACAATCTCGACGGCGCCTTCAACGATGTCTGCATCGACCTCGTGCCCGGTGCTCAACCGGAACCCGTAATCGAGGAAATGGATCGCATCCTCGCGCCCTATGGAGCCGGCGGCGCGCTCACCCGCAAGGAACAGGCATCCGCTCAGCGGTTGGATGATGAGCTCCGAGTGCTCCACTCGTTGTCGGTGGCGTATCCGTTAGTTTTCCTCAGCGTGGCGGCGTTCATGGTGAATGCTGTGCTCGCTAGAATCGTCCGCTTGCAGCGCGAGCAAATCGCCCAAATGAAAGCGCTCGGCTACTCGTCACGGCAAGTCGGCGTGCATTACCTCAAGTTCGTCATGGTCATCGGCGCACTCGGCACGTTCATGGGTGGCATCGGCGGACGCTGGCTTGGTGAAGGCCTGGTGAGTCTTTACACGATGTTTTTTCGCTTTCCGTCACTCGTGTTCACGATGGACTACAGCGCGCTTGGGTTAGCACTTTTCATCAGCCTCGGCGCTTCAACCCTCGGAGTTCTCACCGTCGTCTGGCAAGCGGTGAAACTTGCCCCCGCCGAGGCGATGCGCCCAGAACCTCCGGCCGATTTCAAACCGTCGCTGTTCGAGCGCATCGGCCTCACCCGATGGTTTAGCCCCACGTTTCGCATGGCCCTTCGTAACATCGAGCGGCGGCCATGGCAGGCGATCTTTACCGCCGCAGGTCTCGCACTCGCGACTGGCCTGATGGTCCTACCCGGCGCCATGAGCGACAGCATCGATTACTTGCTCACCTTCCAATGGAACAAACAGCAGCGGCAAGATGTCACCGTTTTCCTAACTGAACCCACCTCGGCGACTGGCCTCTACGACCTCGAACACCTGCCCGGCGTGATCCGTGCCGAGCCGATCCGCAGTGTCGCCGCTCGCCTGAAATTCGGACACCGCCACCGCAAGCTCTCGGTCACTGGGATCGAGCAAGGCGCAAATTTGAATCGGCTATTAGATTCAAAGGGCCAAACACTCGTCATGCCCGAAGAAGGGCTGTTGATGTCTGAGGCACTTGCAAAAGTGCTCGGCGCTCGCATCGGCGACGAGGTCACGGTGGAGGTGCTTGAGGGCAGGCGGCCCGTGTTGAGCGTGCCCATCCGAGGTCTCGTCACCGACTACGCGGGCCTCGCGGCATACATGAACCTCGGCGCATTGCGGAGATTGATGAAAGAGGGCGATACCGTGAATGGCGCCCATCTCGCGCTGGATCACGGGCGCTGGGATGAGTTCATGCGCTCGCTCAAGGACACCCCGCGCGCGGCAGTGGTCATGGTGAAGCGAGATCAACTCGCAGCCTTCCGCGAAACCACCGGCAAAAGCATCGGCATCATCCGCACGCTTTATTTCGTACTCGCGACCATCGTCGCCTTCGGAGTGGTCTACAACAGCGCACGCATTGCTCTCTCGGAGCGTAGCCGTGAACTCGCCACCCTCCGCGTGGTCGGCTTTCGCCTCTCCGAAGTGCGTGGCGTACTGGTCAGTGAGTTGGCCATTCTCGTCCTCGCCTCGCTGCCATTCGGACTGCTGTTTGGCCGTGGCCTCGCCTTGTTCATCATGTCGTCGTTTAGCACCGAAACCGTGCGCCTACCGATTTTGATCAACCGCTCCACCTACGCGATCGCCATCCTGGTAGTCCTCGCCGCATCGGCCCTTTCGTTCACGCTCGTCAGCCGGATGCTTGGAAAACTCGATACGGTCGGCGTCCTGAAAGCCCGCGATTGATCCTCCCTCGAGGGTTCCGGCTTGCTTCATTTCCTGGCATGGCGTTTCATTCGCCCGCATGTCTTCACTTCCTACCGCTGACCTCCTGGCGCTCGACACCTCCGGCCTGAAAAGCCGCTTGTCGAAACTCAGGAGGTACCTTTGACGTCCCGAATCTCGAAAATGAAATCAACACGCTCGAGGAGGCCATGGGTGCTCCCGAGTTCTGGAACGATTCAGACAAGGCGAAGTCGATCAGCTCAAAAGCCGCCGGCCTGAAGAAAAAACTCGAGTCGTTCCTGAAATTGGAAGGACGCGTCGCCGACATCGAAGAAGGCGTCTCACTCGCCAAGGAATTCGACGATGCCGACCTCGCCACCGAGGCCCTTGCCAATGCAAAAGGCCTCGAAAACGACATCCGCTCGTACGAATTGCTCACCTTGCTCGACCAACCGAGCGACATTTCGCCCTGCTTCCTCGTGATTTCCGCAGGAGCTGGTGGCACCGAAGCCTGCGACTGGGCACAAATGCTTCACCGGATGTACACGCGCTGGGCCGAGCGCAAGGGCTACACCGTGGAAACCTTGGACTGGCAGGATGGCGATGAAGCCGGCCTCCGCACCGCGACCCTCAAGATCACCGGCGACTACGCATACGGATTCCTCAAAAACGAACGCGGCGTCCACCGCTTGGTGCGCATTTCACCGTTTGATTCGGCCGCAAAACGCCACACTTCATTCGCATCGATCGATGCCACCCCAGAAGTTTCCAAGGAAATCAAAATCGAGATCAACGAGAAAGACATCGAGATCACCACGACCCGCTCCGGCGGCAAGGGCGGCCAAAACGTCAACAAGGTGGAAACCGCAGTGATCCTGCGCCACCTTCCCACCGGCATTCTCATTCGCTCGACCGCCGCAAGAACCCAAGGCGCCAACCGCGAACTCGCGTTCGACATCCTCAAGGCCAAGCTCTACACCATCGAGGAAGACAAGCAAAAGGCCGAGGCCGATCGCGCCTACGGCGAAAAAGGCGACGTCTCATGGGGCAACCAAATCCGCTCCTACGTTTTCCAACCCTACCAAAAAGTCCTCGACCTCCGAACCGGCGAGGAAACCAACAACATCCAAGCCGTCATGGACGGCGACATCGACGCCTTCATTGAAGCGAAACTCCGCGGAAAAGTCCGCGTCAAAGGCGCGAAAGACGAGGACGACTGATCCGACCAACTGCTGGGATAAATCACATCTCGCAGTCAGGACGTCTTACATCAGGGGAGCACACGCGCCCTCGCGTGTCGGATGGGGCGCCCTCGCCGCATCCATGGCGGTGCCGTCATCGCGGGACGATTTGGACAAGGCCCCGAAATATGGCCTGCCGACTGGGATGCTCTGGAAACCTGCGGGGGCTTTGCCGGACGTTCCACACCAATCAACGTAAGCGGCGGCGCGCGATGCGCTGTTTCATGTGGACGATGGTCACCACTTGAAACTCATCGCTCTGGACACCGTAAATAATCCGGTAAGAGCCTTCATGCACCTCACGCAGGCCGGACTCGGTGAATTCATGAACGGGGTGCCCTCTCGAGGGCATTCCGGCCGCCCGTTCCACACGGGAGATTAGGCGCTCAATCTGCAATCGCGCATAGTGTTCTGAGTCATGGGCGATGAAGTCTCGGATGACCTGCAAATCGCGCCGCGCTTGCGCAGACCATGTGATGCTCATACCACGCCGAACTCACTGCGGATGGATGCGTGGTCATGCTTGCGCCCATCCCGCAAATCGGCCAGACCGGCTTCGATTTTCTGGCGAACAAGGATTTCATACATCAGGTCATCCCAACTGGCGGTGTCCGGCAATTGACGCACCAGACGGGCTGCCGCCTTCTTGATGGAAGTGTCTTTTTCTGCAGAAGCCATGCATTGAATCAACCTCAGACCAAGGCATCATGCAAGCCGTCATTCCGAGTCCACCGCCCCACCGTTGACACCGCCGCTGGCGCGGGAATCCAGTTCTACTCCAACATAGCGAATTGCTGATCCAGCCTGAAGCATTGCGTTCGATGGCGGCCGCATCCGCATCGTATCGTGGTGGTCCACTGCGTTAGAAGGGCCGATTCTCGGCAAGCCAGGGTGGTTCGCCCGCGTCATCATGGGTGCAACCGACTCCGAGGAAATTGGTAGGACCATCCGAGAAGCCAACGCCCGCGCAGACGTCAAGGCGGTCATGCTAAACATCGATTCGCTAGGCGGCACCGGAGCAGGCGCACCGGAGCTTACCAATGCCGTTGCCTCACTGAACGAGCACAAGCCGGTCTTGCATCAGGGGAGCACACGCGCCCTCGCGTGTCGGATGGGGCGCCCTCGCCGCATCCATGGCGTGGTGTGGTCATTGCGGGACGAGTGGACAAGGCCGCCGCGTTTTCACAGCGCCTCGATGACTAGGCTTGGCTCCGGTTCAGGACACTCCCCGAATCCTCCCACACATCGAAATTTCCTCATCGGCTCGATGTGCCTTTCAATTTGTCTGGGATGATGAATTGATGGACCCTTGAAATGACCGATGACCGTTCACCACCCGATTCGGGTTAGACCGTCGACATAGTCGAAATGAGCATCGCGGCTGATGACAGGCAGTTTGTGTTGGCGGGCGATGGCAGCAATCCACAAATCGTTCATCGGAATGGGCGTGCCTGCGGACGTGAGTTGAAGCCGTATCTCGGCATAGTAGCGGGTCGTACCGTCGTCGGCCGCCAAGACTGTCGTAGCGGTGAGCGCGTCATCCAGCCATGTGGTCATCTTCTCGCAGAACCGGGATTTCAGAATACCGAAGCGGAATTCCGCAAGCGCTGGAACTGGCACACACAGGCAGTCTGCCTGCTCGATGTGCCGAATGAAGGATGGCTCATTGATCCACCAGGCGGAAAGTCCATTAGTATCGACGATCATTTCCACTCCTCCACTTCGATTTGCTCGAAGTTCTCGTCCACGATTTGCTGAATGCGCCTAAGTTCCACCACCATCTCCGGGTCATTGGCAGCGATCCCCGCGAACTTCATCCACGGCTTCTCCGTATGAGTCGGCCGCTTGGCCAACTTGTCCTGCAGAGCCTCGGTGACGTAATCTTTGAGGCGCATGCCCTGCCGTGCGGCGGTGGCTTTCACTTCGCGAAACAGGGGATCTGGGAGGTCAATAGTCGTACGCACAAAAGCATATTCCCATTTCCCCACGACCTTACAAGAACGGATATGAGGGCGGCATCACCAGAATTTTCATCGAAGGGCCGATTCTCCGCAAGCTAGGGTGGTTCGCCCGCGTCATCATGGGTGCAACCGACTCCGAGGAAATTGGTAGGGCCATCCGAGAAGCCAACGCCCGCGCAGACGTCAAGGCGGTCATGCTAAACATCGATCCGCCAGGCGGCTCCGGAGCTGGCACACCGGAGCTGGCACACCGGAGCTGGCACACCGGAGCTTGCCAATGCCGTTGCCTCACCGAACGAGCACAAGCCGGTCTTCCATCAGGGGAGCACACGCGCCCTCGCGTGTCGGATGGGGCGCCCTCGCCGCATCCATGGCGTGGTGTGGTCATTGCGGGACGAGTGGACAAGGCCGCCGCGTTTTCACAGCACCTCGATGACTAGGCTCGGCTCCGGTTCAGGACACTCCCCGAATCCTCCCACACATCGAAATTTCCTCATCGGCTCGATGTGCTTTTCAATTTGTCTGGGATGATGAGTGGGTCATGACGAAAAAATCACACAGAATCAGGATTTTAGCCTTGATCGGGAGGAGAAATCTAACAAATTCGCGAAGCACAGAAAATTTATAACATTATGAAAGCTCAAGGTCTATTCACCCTCGCGGCCATTCTCGTCGTCAGCGCCTCAGCATCAGCATCTGTTACCATGGACTGGGTGAGCGTCGGAAATCCTGGAAATGCTGCTGATTCGACCGGCTATGGCGCGGTAGCTTACGCCTACAAGATCGGCAAATACGAAGTCACCAACGCCCAGTATGGTGAATTCCTCAATCAAAAGGGCGCGTCCAATAGCAGTGGAATCTACAATCCAGCCATGCTCGGCATCACGCAATCCGGTGGTCCTGGAACCTTCAGTTACAGCGTAATTCCTACACTTGCCAACCACCCAGTCGCTCATGTTTCGTGGTTCGACGCTGCCCGCTTTGCCAACTGGCTAATGAATGGGCAAGCTAGCGGTGACATGGAAACGGGTGCATACACCCTTAATGGGGCGATGAGCGGGGTAATCACCGCAAATGTCGGTGCTCTAGTCTATATCCCCAACGAAAACGAATGGTATAAGGCTGCTTATTATAGCGCGGCCAATACAAACTACTCATTGTATCCGAACGGACAGAACACGATTGGTACTTCAAACGCGAATTATGGACTCTCATTTCATGCAACCAGCCCAGCAGGCAACTACTCCAGTGCCAGTGCTTATGGTACTTTTGACCAAGGTGGAAATGTCTGGGAATGGAACGATGGAATAGGTAGCTCGGCGCATACATGGCGCGGAGGGAGTTCCATGTCACTCGGGAGCCACCTTGAATCCTCATTTTCCATCCCGGCTGTTCCTCCCGGAAACGAAAACGTCGCTGTCGGTTTCCGCGTCGCTGGTGTTGATGCCATCCCTGAACCATCGTCGATGCTCCTGACGATGCTAGCCAGCGGCATGATGTTGATCCGCCGGAAACGCTGATTCTTCTCTTTTTCCTTTGAAGCACAAAGGCGGATCTTCGGGTCCGCCTTTGTCGTTTAGTGGCCCGCTGATACCTCCGCCGGGGCGGGAATCCACCTCTACTCCAACAGACTTCAGTTTGTCGCGGAATTTGAATTGGGATAAACAACATCTCGCAGTCAGGAGGTCTTGCATCAGGGGAGCACACGCGCCCTCGCGTGTCGGATGGGGCGCCCTCGCCGCATCCATGGTGGTGCCGTCATTGCGGGACGAGTGGACAAGGCCACCGCGTTCTCACAGCGCCTCGATGACGAGGATCGGCTCTGGTTTAAGACTCTCCCCGAATCCTCCCACACATCGAAATTTCCTCATCGGCTCGATGTGCTTTTCTATTTGTCCGGGATGATGAGTTGAAAGCCAATCGTGGAAAAATCGTAGGTGCGTTTCATGGGATGAAAAATAACGAATGACGAAGGGAGAATGACGAATGGGAGGACGATTGCAGTCGAAAAAATCCAAAAAGTGCTTGAGTCCTCCGTGGTTCGGGGCTTTGTTTGCTTCGTATTCGCAGCCAGTGGCTGATGAATTTATCAAGGTCTCCGCAGAACCAGCCTGGCAAATCTGCGGTATTTTTTTTGCCTAAATGGGAGGCATCTATTTCAAATCCAAATATTCTTCTTCTTGGTTTTGATCCACTACCAGCGTATCAAAACTCCATGCCCTTCTCGCTGGCCAGCCTTCCAGCCAAGCCGAAAGACCGATTCGAGGTCTACCGGCTTTTCAATGGCTTGTCCGAAGAGGGCAAGTCCGGGCTGGATTCAGCCAAAACCCGTGTGCCGCTGGTGAAGACATTCCTTCTGGAGCACGTGTCAGAACGCGGCACGCAACGTCCCAAGCCATTGGACGAAATCTGGAAACGGCATTCGTCCATACTGAGTCCCATCGACGAGTCTTTTTCTTCGATCACTGATTTCGCCGAAGACCCGGAAACAGGCAAGCAGCAGCAGGTCGTCACTGGCTACATCGAACGATACAGCTCGCGCTTCTTTGCCTATTACACGGTCGAAGGCAGCCAGGAAGCAAAGCGTCGTGTCCGGAACTGGATCGGTAATTCGCCGGACCTGGATTCGACTTGGTTCAGTAGCCCACTTCTCAAACACCTTTGGGACAAAGACATAGTCCACCGGGGTGATCACCGGTTCGGCAAGCTGGTATTCCGTCATGAGAGTGTTTTTGAGATGCCGGAAGACTCGGCGGATACTCCGGGCGAGGATCATGAAGGTGGATTCGATGACGGCGGGCCGGAACTCGAACGACGCAAGTTTCGCTCCGAAATGGGCGACTCGGTGGGCAGACTCCGCGGGTCACTCGATGGACTGCGTCAAAGCTACCCGCCCCTCCACGCTCTGTATTCGGTGCGTATTCCGTCCATGGCCGGCAGGGGTGGTCACGATCTCTTCCAGGATGGTCAGATCACCAATCGCTCCGACAGCTTCGAGGACCATCGAAACCACGCCCGTTACCTTTGGCGGCTGTATGATGGCGTTCTCTCGGAAACCGAAGAGTGTGCTTGGGGTGATCCGGCCGCCACAAACAAGCCTGTCGGCTGGAATGGGGTGCCTCTGATCGTCCGGTTTGACGAGGCTCTCAGCCAAACGACTTTCGACAACTGGGTGAAAAAGGCCTTCCAAAAGCGCAACGTGTTCAAGCTCTGGGGAGAACCCTTGCGCCTCGGCCCCACCAAGATTCACATCTATGGAGCCGACCGCCACCTCTGGCAGCCGATCAACTTGGAAATGACCGAAAAACAGCTTGTTGCAATTCTTCCGCGTGGCACATGCGGCAACACTTTCCATCGTCTCGTTGCCAACATTCAGCGCTACATCAGTCCGAAAATCGATGCTTGGATTGGCTCACGTTCGTTTGAATCGTTTCTAGAGGAGCGCCATCTCAATGAAGTCCGCGATGAAACCTGAGGACTGGATACGTGACCCTGTGTTCCAGTTGAACCTGCTCGTTTGGATGTCCAAGGAGCAGCCGAAGGAAGCCTATTGCGTCCGTCCGGTTTTTCACGAAGCCGGTTTCGATTGGATGGCCATCGAACAACCGATCCGCTTTCCTGTCGAAACCGCAAAACTTATCGAACAGATCAATGAGAAGGGAGACATTCGCATCCACTCCCATCCCGAGCCCGAACTTGTGGTGAAACGGAGTCGCGATCAATCCGCTCTCTACTTCGAGGCAAAGTCAAATTCGTTTGGCGTGGCTAGCAGCACCTCACACCAAGGGCGTGGTCATCTGGTCGCTACCGGCTCAGTCTTCCGAGAAGTCAACGCACCACTCGAACGGGCTTTACTCGTCTACGTGGTCCCTAACGAGGTATCAGATCCGATGAGAGCATGCCTTCAAGAGCTCGCGCTTCAGTTGCGGTCCGTGGCTCTGAGTCCCGGAGATTCAGCTGTGGACGGACTGACTGCTGAGGATGCGGCGATTCACTACCACTTCGATGTTCTCAGTCGTGGAATGCTTGGTATCAGTGAATCCAGAATCGCCCTCGTTGAAAACATCGCGGAAGATACGGACCCATCACCTCTTTTGCTGATCTATTCCAATGAAGACTGCCCTGACGATGAGCGCCGGGGATATTACCGGCACGTCATTCAGAATCAGGCCATCGCCACGATGCTTTGCGAATTCCACCGGTTGGATATCGGGGAATCCATCACCCTGTCCGCTGCACGGGTTCTCGAACTCACGACGCAGGGAGCATTCAATTTCCTCGGGCATGAACGCAGGAAGAAGATGGAGCTCCTGCTCAAGGTGAACGTTTTCAACAAAATCGCCGAGCATTGGAGAAGCCGCGCACCGGAAGCGATCAAAGTCCAAGGCAAGGAGCTGACGGTCTGTTTTCCTAGTGACAGTTTCCAATCTGATTTCCTCGACTGGCTGGAGCGGAGTAAAGGGCTATTCGAGGACATAAAACCGAAGGGGCCGGACATTGAGCAGATGGTCTTTGAAATGCCCATTCAATGACTGCGGCGAATGACTAATTCGCCTCGTAGGATTGCTCGATGAGGTGGCGGGCTTTCTCGATGTCGGCTTTGGAATTGAGGGTGAGTTCGAGGTTGCCGGTGCCGAAGTGGCCGATGGTGGTAACGTCGCGGGCGAAGCCTTTTTCGGCGACGGAGGCGGGGTCAGGGTGTTTGACGAAGACGAGCAGGTTCCGGGTCTTTGTGTGGACTTCCACGCACGCGAAGTTTTTCAGGCGGCGGAAGGCGAAGTAGAGTTTGAGGGTCTTCATTTCCACCTCGTCTCCCATTTCGAGGATCATGGATTTCAGTGCGTTGAAACGATCGGTCAATTCGGTGTCGGCTTGGGCGAGGTATTCGGTGACGGTCTTGTAACTGCCTTTGGGAACCACCACTCCACCTCCGGTGCCTGAGCCGGTGCCGCCATTGCCAGTCGGCGGGGCGGAGGTGCGGTTGATGAGGTCCAGGGCGAGCAGGTCCTCGCCATACTTGGCGTAGCGGATGAGCTCGATGTTGCGCTGCATCTGGCCGACGGCGTGGAGATCGTATTTGGAGAAGTCGCCGGCGATACAGAGCAGGCGCGGGCTGCTCCAGTCGATGTTGTTGGCCTTTTCGGCTCCGATCTTCTTGCTGACGAGAAGTTCGAAGTCGCCTCGGTGGTCGAGCAGCCAATCGAGGTAGAAGAGTCCTTGGTTGATGACGTTGGCGTTGGTGGCCTTTTTGTATTCGATGATCACGGGTGCGCCGTTCTCGTCGATGCCGAGGGTGTCCATGCGTCCGCCGGTTTTTGGGCCGGTCGAGTATTCGGTGGCGAGAAAGGTAATCCCGAGGAAGGTGTCGAGGTGCTTCTCAATGAGGGTCTGGAGGGATTTCTCCAATGCCATTGAGGAGACGGTGAGTTCCGTGACCTGATTGGCGGCGAGTTTGAAGAGTTTGAGATCGGACATGGCACTGTTTCTGGTTGCTTTGGATTGAGGAGCTTAGCCACCAGTGTTTCTCAGAATGTTGTCGGCAAGTGATCGGAAGTCGTCTCCGCAGTCTTTAACGGCGTATGTATGGGCACCAATCGCTCCATCTGCCGGTTTTAGGTGAAAGATGGGTTTGCGGGCTTCCATCGCCAGTGGCATCAGGCTGCGGTAGTGTTTCAATAATCCCAGGCAATGGCTGTCGTCGCCATAGGATAGGCTGGGTTGATCATTCCGGTTGAGCACAAAATCATTGAAGGTCGAAGGAATACGTCGAGACCATTTCTCGTAAGCTTTGACAGGTCGGCTATCGCGAATCCCGAATTGGAGAACGACATATCCGGCGGGAACCATGGCACCCTGTGGAAGTGGGAGATCCTTTGCTGGATTACGTTTCTTTCGATCCTCCCACTCGTCTCTCCATTTGGCCAAAGTCGGTCCCAGGTTCCTCAGACCTTGAATGGAGAAAAGGTCCGGAGCCAAGGGGACGACCACATGATCGGATGCGATGAGTGCGGCACGGTTGATGGCACCAAAGTTAGGCCCGACATCTAAGAGGATAACATCTGCGCTCAAATCCGCAGCGGCATTTCTGACAACGCGGTGGAAGGCGCTGGTGGCGCGGAATGCAGGCTCTTGTTTATCCAAACATTTCCCCCAAGCCTCGGAGAGATTGGATTCGAAATTGGAAAGTTCCAAATCACCGGGAATCAGATGCAAGCGAGGTGTTAACGTGCGTATGGGGGCGGGGGTGATGTCTCCCAAACCGCGCACGATGGGACGGAGTGCAGACATAATACTTTGGTGCTCTTCATTGTCGGGATCCCAAAGTTTCTCCAACTCTTCCTCTGGGAGAAACATGGAGGTCAAATTTGCCTGGGGATCAAGGTCGGCAACGACCACGGTTTTGCCCATCTCGGAAAACATCCAGGCCAGATGATAGAGTAGAGTGGTTTTGCCAACGCCGCCTTTGTTGTTGAAGAATACGATCGATTTCATCGGTTGGGATGTTTGGGGATGGTGGCTAGGAAGAAGTTAGGCTGAAGGTCGAAGGTCGCCTCAGGGCTTGTGTTTTCGGCTAAAAAACGTTGGGCGCGGGCGACTCCACGCCCGAACCGGTTGATGTAGCCGAGGTTGTACATCGCCTCGGCCAGGATAGGATTCCGGTAGTCATTTGCCCGGGGGAAGTTCTCTGGCGTCACGTCGCCGTAGAGGCCTCCGGAATTCTGGATCTCGATACGATCTGAGAATTGATAGAAACGGACCGGACTGTTCGATTCGTAGCTCCGATGTAGAACTGCATTCATGAGAAGCTCTCGCACGGCATCGGGGGGGAAGTCCCAAACTGTTGTCTCGGTGAGTTCAGTCGACCGCACTGGTTTCTGCGTGAAACGGCCCTTCAGGAAGCTATCGAGCTCGGTAAGGATAGAGACCAGATTCCCCGCGAATCGTTTTTCCGAAAGAACATCGGCGCCAAGAGTGAGGCCGTCGTATTCCACGAACTGGACCGTGGAACCCGGGAAAAGGTCGAGTGGGTCATATGCAAAGACAAGCATCCCGGCATTGGTCGGGCAGTCGCGGGTCAGGTTGTAGAAGCGTAAGGCCGCCAGTTGCTCAGTGAGTGCCCTTCCATTCTCTTCGATGACATCCCGCGCGATGGCTTGTGGGCGGTATGTCGAAGTGAAATAGCTGAGGTCGAGTCGCGAGAGATCACCTTCGGGACATGGAGTGGCGTCAAAGGTGCGGAAGTTGGCGGTGCGCCGTTCCATGAGTTGGCGCTCCTCGGTAGGTGATGCGTAGTCCTTCCGTGGGCCTATGCGGATGCAGGTGCGGCCCTTGTATCGCACAGGAGGGAGGTCATGGGGGAAGACTTCGACTACGAGGACCTCGCCACCGCCCCCCTCAGGGTGTGGGTGAACTTGGACGTTCAGGTTTGGTTGCGGCATGATTTGCCCATCAGAGCGGTAAGCAGCGAAGTCCTGCTGCAATTGGTCGGTAATGGGTAGCCGAAATTGGGGGTCTGCTTCGTCAAGACCAATGATGAGATAGCCGGGGAGCCCACTGTTGGGCAAATCATTGGAAAAAGAACAAATGGCTTCCCTGAATTTGTCCACGTTGGTTGTGGAGCGGGTGCACTCGATGCGAAAGGTCTCACCTGAGGAGAGTAAAGTTTGAAGCTCCGTTGCGGTCATGGCTGCCAAGGTAATGGGTTAAAGGAGAAGAATCGAGAGAGGATTCGAGAATGACGAATGACGAATGACGAATGACGAATGACGAATGACGAATGACGAATGACGAATGACGAATGACGAATGACGAATGACGAATGACGAATGACGAATGACGAAGGACGAATGACGAATGACGAAGGACGAAGGACGAAGGACGAAGGACGAAGGACGAAGGACGAATGACGAAGGACGAAGGACGAATGACGAATGGAAGAGTCATTGGCGTGTCTTGCGCTTTGCTTTGGCGGGTTTGGTGGCTGGCTGGTTTCGGAGGCGAGCTAGGAGAGCGGAGGCGGGCTCGTCGTTTGGATCTTGGGGGACGAGTTCGCCGCGGAAGGCTTTGGCGAGGGTGGCGAGGGTGGCGGGGGTGAGGCGCCTGGAGAGAATGCCGAATGACGAATTCTGAATGACGAATGGTAGAGTCATTTGCGTGGCTTGCGGGTTTTGCGGGCGGGCTTGGCGACTGGTTGTTTGATAAGCTGTTTCAAGAGGGTCGAGGCGGGTTCGTCATTCGGATCCTGGGAAACCAACTCGCCTCTGAAAGCTTTCGCTAGCACGGAGGGAGTGAGGCGCTCGACGGTCTTTTGCGCTGTGGCGAGGCGTGCTTCGATGCGGTCGGCGAAGGCGAACAGGGCTTCGACCCGGCGGACGATTTCTTGTTGTTCGGGAAGCGGTGGAAGTGGAATCAGGTCAGCTCGCAAATCGCGGAGATGGATGTGCTGGAGACCGCTGCCAACGCCAACCATTTGTTTCTGCACTACTGGAGATTGCAATGCGTAGAGCAAGTATTGAGACATCCTCCGATCCTTGGGCTTGATCAAAGCGAGCGACACAAAAATGCTAAAAACGCGATCAGTATCTATCAAGCGCACAACGCCGAGAGTGCCGTCCTTCGTGACCAACAAATCACCCTTGGATGGTGGAGTTCGCTTGATGAATTCTTCGTGATCTTTTTCAGAAATAAAATTGTTCACTTCGAAGCTAATGCCTTTCCCTGCGGTCAGACTCTTGACCGTCAGAAATGGAACGCCTTGATCGACGTAATTTGGTTTCTTGTGAACTCCATCAGTGACTTTTGTTGCAAGGTTTCCAACAGCAACCCACTTCCATGAATCTGGCAGTTCCAATGAGTCTTCTGGTGCATTGCAGTTATCAAATTCATTCTTCCATTCGTCATTCACTCCATTCGTCATTCTCCATTCCTCGGTCAGGCCGCCACTGGTGGCGCTGGCGAGGACGGATTGGCGGAAGCGTTTGAGAAGGGCGGGGACGCGGTCGAGGCGCGCGCGGCAGGCGTCCACCCGCCCCAGCACCGCCTCCAGCTTGTCCGCGATCCGCTTCTGCTCGGCGAGCGGGGCTATTGGAATGACGAATGAGCGAATGTCGAATGATCGAACTGCTGGATAAAGCGCGCCTTGGACCAACTCTGACATGCGATCCAGGAATTCCGGTGTCCTAACTGAGTAGAAGAGCCAACGCGGATCAACAACTGGAGATCGAAGCACATCGAATCCGGTGGAAGCAAACTGTCCATTGTATTGGCTTTCCACCAACGCAACGGCGTTCAAGTTAGGACGAACTGTTGAAACGAGGACATCGCCCGCTTGGATCACCTTTCTCGCGCGACTTGGCGCGTCTTTTCCAAGCATGGTCTGTGGTTCAACCACTTTTTTCGTAAGACGATCAACTGAACCAATGTCGATGTAGGTGATTTGTTCCTTCTCGATTGGAACGCGTTGAACTGGATTAACCGTGACTGCCGAGAAAGGCACTCGCAGCCAGCCATCCGGCAATTCGTCATTCGACATTCGGATTTCGTCATTCATCCCACAACCTCCTCAACGTCTTCACCAAGCTCTGCTAGAATGCCGCGCAGATCCTCCATGATCGCTTCCATTTCCTCCATTGCGGTGGCGGCGAGGACGGCGGGTTCTGGGAGGTCGGCGCTGGATTCGGCGCTGTCGTCCTTGAGCCAGGAGATGTCGAGGGAGTCGTCGTGCTCGGCGATCCACTGGCGGGTGAACTTGCGGAAGCGACCGGTTTCGCCGGTGTCCTTGCGTTTTTTGAGGGCGGCGGGATTGCCTTGGGGGTCTTTGCCGAAGGCTTTTTCGAAGTCGGCGAAATGCTCGCGGGTGAGCGGGGTGCGTTTGCCGAATTGCGGCATGTTGGCGCGGAGGTCATAGACCCAGACTTCCTGGGTGTTGCCCTTGTCGGTCTTGCCACGGGTGAAGAAGAGCACGTTGGTTTTCACGCCTTGGGCGTAGAAGATGCCGGTGGGCAGGCGGAGGATGGTGTGGAGGTTGCACTTGTCCATCAGGTCGCGGCGGATGTCCTTGCCGACGCCGCTCTCGAACAGGACGTTGTCCGGCAGCACAACGGCGGCGCGTCCGCCGGGCAGCAGGTAGCGGTAGATGTGCTGGACGAAGCAGAACTGCTTGTTGCTGGTGGGATAGGTGAAGTCGGTGCGGGTGGGCAGCCCGCCGCCCTTCTTGGTGCCGAAGGGAGGATTGGTGAGGATGAGCGTGGCCTTGGGCAGGGCCGCGCCGTCTTCGGATAGGGTGTCGCCATAACGGACGCCGTTCTCGATGCCGTGGAGCATGAGGTTCATCAGTGCGAGGCGGTGGGTGTCCTGCACGTGCTCCATGCCGCAGAAGGTGCCAGTGCGGTATTTCTTCTGCTTGGCTTCGGTGAGGGAATCGAAGTCGTTGTGGGTGCGGAGGTAGTGGTTCGCCGCGATGTGGAAACCGCAGGTGCCGGCGGCGGGATCCTGGATGATGTCGTCGAGCGTGGGTTTCATCACGTGGACCATGCTGTCGATGAGGGCGCGGACGGTGAAGTATTGGCCCGCGCCGGATTTCACTTCGCTGGCGTTCTTTTCCAACAAGCCTTCGTAGAGATCGCCGAGTCCTTCCTTGCGGGCGGAATACCAATCGAGCTTGCCGATGTCGCTGACGAGGGTGGAAAGCGTGGAGGGTTTCTTGATGAAGGAACTGGCGTTGGCGTAGATTTCCTTCACGAGGCTGGAGCCATGGCTGCCGAGGTGGATGAGGGCGATCTTGTAGAACTCCAGCCGCTCGGGGGCGCTCTTCTTTTCGAGGTCGGCCCAGCGGTAGCCCTCGGGGATCTGGTCCTCGGTGCCGGTTTCTTCGGCCATCTTGAGGAAGAGGATGTAGGTGAGTTCGGTGACGTATTGGTGGTAGGTCACGCCGTCGTCCTTGAGGACGTTGCAGAAGTTCCAGAGTTTTTGGACGATGTCGTGGGTCATGAAGGGAGAGAATGACGAATGGTGAATGTCGAATGACGAAAGGAAGAGAATGACGAATGTCGAATGGTGAATGCCGAATTGAAGAGATTGAGAAGAATTGAGAAGGGACGTCGAGTTAGGTCTGGAGGTTTTATTTCCTCATTCTGAATTCGTCATTCGGATTTCAAGTTCTTGAGCGTGGTGCGGCGGATTTTGCTGAAAATCAGATGCAGTTCGTTGGCTTCGCTCCAGAGGCGGCGGGCTTTGGGTTTGAGGTCGGGGCAGGCACGGGCGACCATGCGGAGAAAGAAGAGCGTCTCGCGAGCTTCTTTGCGGCAGATGCCGATGGTTTTGGCGAAATCCTTTTTAGAGAGAGCATCGTCGGCCTCGCCGTAGTTCGCGCCGATACTGGTGCCGCAGCCGGTAAGTTGATCGACAAGACGATTGGTGCGAGGGCCGAGTGGGATTTCCGCGCAGAAATCGATGATGGTCTCTCCGAACAAGGCCGTGCGTTCCTCAAGATCATACGGCACCCGGACGTCGGGTTCCTCGCGAAGAACCGAACCGTCCACATCCCAAGGTTCTTTTTCGTCGTCCCTATTCATTATCTTTTTCGTCATTCTGCATTCACCATTCGTCATTTCTTCAACCTACTGCGCCTGAGGCCAGACAGAATCATTGAAGTGCTTGAGGACTTGGTCGAGCTTGTCATCGAAGATCTTGTTGAGTCGGTTGAAGCCGCCGCCTTCCCGCTTGAAGATGAGGTTCTGATCGTCGATGGCGGCGCGGTCCACGATGCGATTTGCCTTCGTCTGGGCGGCGAGTTTCTTGAGCCATTCGCGCTGGGGCGTGGTCCAGCTGCGCGAAGCCATCATGGTTTGCAGGGCATGGTCCACGCGTTCGTTGAATGGAATGAGCGGATCGCCGATAGCGGCCTGGCGGATGTAGCCAATGATGCTGGCGGCGATTTGATGATTGTTCATCTTGCTCCATGCGGCCGTGAGGTTGCTTTCGGTGAAGCCTGCTTGGTCGAGTTCGTATTGCAGTTCGCGGAGTTGCTTGCGGGTGAGTTCCTGCGGACGGGTGACGACGGTGACGAGTGCGGGGATCTGGTTGCCGCTGGAATTGACGAAGTTCTTGAAGGCTTCGAGATAGTCTTCCGGTCTGTCTGTGCTGCCGAATCCTTGTGTGACCTCGCGAAGTTGATCCGGGTGATCGGAGATGAAGATAGGTTGTGATGGCCGGTCGCTTTTACGGTCGAGGATTTCGCCGAGGCCGGGGTTTTCGGTGAACCAAGTGGCGACTTCTGCAAGCGGCATGGCGCGGAGATGGGCGATGAAGGCATCCGGTGGCATTCCGGCGGCGGTTTCGAAATCCTGCCGAGCAGTCTCGCTGAGGTGGCGTTTCTTCCGCTGGATCTTGGCGACGAGCTGATCACGAACCAAAGCGCGCACTTCTTCGCTGGGCGCGGTGGCGAGCTCCTGAGTCAACTGGGTAAAGCTGATGGAGGGATCGACGACAACGGGGCGCATGGCGGTGACGCCTTGGATGGATTCGTAGATGCCGACGGCGTCGAAGATACGGAAGGATTCCTTTTCGATCTCGGGGCAAAGTCGGGTGGCGCGGCCCATCATTTGGTCGAACAGGATGCGGCTGTTCACGCGGCGGAGGAAAACGAGGTTGCTGATTTTCGGGACATCGATGCCGGTGGTGAGCAAGTCCACGGTGACGGCGACGTTGGGATAGATCTCGTTCTTGTATTGGCGGATCAACTTGAGCGGCTTGTCGGCTGTGCCGGTGATCTTGATGACGGCGTCGTCGTCCACGGTGCCGTATCGTTCTTTGAACGCTTCTTTGAGGAGTTTTACGACGAGGTCGGCATGAACATCGGTCGCGCAGAAGATGAGCGTTTTACCGAGGGCGGCGGGATCAATTTCCTGGGCGAGGTATTCGCAGACGACCTTATTGAAGGGCTCGGTGATGACCTTGCGATTGAAGTTCTCGATCTCGATGGTGATTTGATCGGGAGTGGTGTGGAGCTCGATCCCGGCGGTGTCACTTTTGTAGATTTGAACTTCGTCACCTGCGTTCCAGACGATGCCTTGCTCGGAAAGCTCGGTCTTGATTTTGAATGGTGGTTCGTGATCCACGAGGAAGCCATCGATGACGGCTTCACGATAGCTGTAAGTGTAAACCGGAGGGCCAAAAATCTCGGTGGTGTGCAGCGCGGGGGTGGCGGTGAGGCCGATTTTCACCGCGTCAAAATAATCGAGAACGCGGCGGTATTTCGAAATGTAGTCTTCGAAGCTGCGGAAGGTGAGTTCGGTCTCAGAAAGCTCGCGGTCCAAGAGATAGCCGCGGTGGCACTCGTCCACGATGATGCAGTCGTATTGGTCAACGGCTGGCGGTGGATTGCCCTCGGACGGATAGAGTACGCGCTGGACCATGCCCTGGATGGTGGCGATGTGGACGGCGGTCTCGGAATCGGGCTTCTGCTCGTCGATTTCCTTGATGCCGAAGACCTCGGCGAAGGTGTTGAGGTTCTCCATCCGCGTGTCCTTGAAGGAATTGGCGGCCTGCTCGCCAAGGGCGGAGCGGTCTACAAGGAAAAGAATGCGGCGGAAACGCTTGGTCTTGAGGAGTCGGTAGATGAGTGCGATGCAGGTTTTCGTTTTCCCGGTGCCGGTGGCCATGGCGATCAGGATTTCGCGGGTGCCCTTGGAGATCGCGCCTTCGGTTTCGAGAATGGCGAGACGCTGGTAGAAGCGGACGAGGAAGCCGTAGTCGAAGGTCTCGCTGGCGAGCGCCAGATGGGCGGCGTCTTGATCCTGCTTGAGGAGGGCGGTGAGCCCTTCGGGAGTGTACCAACCTTGGAGCGCGTTGCTGAGGTTGTCCGGGCGGCGGAGGTCGCAGAACCAGATGCCGCTGTGGGTTTCCAATTGGCGGAGGTAGGGGCGGCCATTGGTGGAGAAAACGAAGGGTAGGCGGAATTCTTCCTTCGCGCCCCAGTTCTGCGGGTGGATGTGGGTTTCCTCGGAAGGCATGAAGCCACGGCTGTATCGTTTCGCTTGGACGAGGGAGGCGGAGACGTTGACGTTTTTCCGCTTCGCCTCGACGGGAGCCATGGGGGTGAGGCCGCAGAAGAGGATGTAATCGGCCGGTCCGCTCTCGGTGGGCCACTCGGCAATCGCCATGTTCTTACCTTTTTCCGGGCGGGTGCCTTTGGAATAGCGGAGATTTGCGGAATCGGCGAGCCAGCCTGCTTGGCGGAGTTGGTCGTCGATCAGCAGGCGGGTTTCTGCTTCGTCGAGGTGGAGGTGGGTGGCGGCCTTAACGGAGGCAGTGACCATGGAGGCGACCGCTTTCGCGGGCTGGGCGACGGCGGATTCCTGCTTGGCGGCGAGTCGCTGCTGGAGGCTGATTTTTTCCGCCTCGGCCTCGGTGGCGAGATTTTCCCAGAAGGTCTGCTCGTCTTTGGCGGCCTTGAGCTCTGCTTCCATTGCGTCGAGCTGTTGGGCCTTCTCGTGATGGGCGGTTTGATATTGGGCGAGTTCGTTGGCGAGGGTTTCCAGCTCGGTGCGGAGTTCCTGAGTTTCGTTCGCCGGTGGCTGGGGCGGGATGAACGGGCCGGACTTGAAATTCGGGTCCTTGAATGTGCGGTGGAACCAGACGCCGATCTGCCAGACGATCTTGAGCATCGCGAGGGCAGTGCGGTGATCACCGGCGAGCGCGTGGTTGGCGGAATTCCCCGAGCGACGAACTTCGCCGAAGAGTTGGTGGATCTCGTAGGGGAGGATGCCGTGGTCGCGTAGGCGGCTGAGGAGTTCGTACTGGCCGTCTTCGGGGCGGTCTAGGATGCCGACGTTGGAGGCGACGAGCTGGGCGAGGACTTCGGACAGTTGCCGGAGTTTCAGGAGACAGGTGTTCGGGTCGTCGGCGAAATAGCGCTCCGCCAGCATCCCGAGACGGAGTAGCTGCTCATCGTGCGATTGCAGATGGGCGAAGTTGCTGGTGAGGGATCTCATCGGGTCAGAAATACGCTAACAATCTGATCGAGAAGGGGAAGAACGAACCACATCTCCTTGCACCGCATTGCGCCAAGTAGAATGACACCGGAGGGCCAGCAAAAAAGGAGCTGAAGAAGGTCGTTGCGCCAGAAAGAATGACACCCAGATGCAAACGATATCTGGAATCATGAGTCAAAAGAGCA
>Ga0164295_10000215_pt1 | contig 48775 bp, 36 predicted proteins | sample GEODES006metaG_FD_111798 | JGI IMG/M metagenome (GOLD analysis project Ga0164295, IMG submission 111798) | Oligotrophic lake water microbial communities from Sparkling Lake, Wisconsin, USA - GEODES006 metaG | ecosystem: Environmental > Aquatic > Freshwater > Lake | place: USA: Sparkling Lake...
CCGGGAAATTTTCGCCCCGTCCCCGCACGTGTCCGGCGTTTTCGCCCCCCAAACCCAAGCAAGCACCGGGGAAAACTACGATGGAATCCAGTATGATGCGCTGGACTCCCTCCTTGCCGCAAATGGGGGAGGAAGGCTGGTTCAAACTGAGTTTGCTTTCGCCAGAGGAGCGAGCATCCAAACACCTGGGGTTACGACGGCCGGTGAAACTTTTGTTCGTGCAGGAGTTGCACCGCAGAACCTCAAGTTTGGCTCAACATCTCTTAGTGGTGCTCAACCGGGAACATACGCTTTCCCCGAAGCCACTTTCAATTCGATCGGGCAGAGTCCAACGGCACTGAAAAACTTTGGTGATTTACCCGGGGCCGCTCCTCGATACTTCAGAACGTTAAGCCCTCCCGCTGGCACTCCAATTCAAAGGGGGATTGTTCCTGGTGGTGAGTTCGGCGGAGTAGGCGGGGTACCAGAAGTCATTTTCCCGAAAGGATTCTAGCGATGAACGGTAATCGAAACATTCCAGATAAGTTCCATGACGAGGTGAGTGCTATGCCTGAATACCGTTACGGCGTTACCCGTATTCGTGTGACCCTCGAAGACGGATTACGATTTAACGACGTGTTCATTGCTTGGGGGAGCGAGATCGTCAAAGTTGGAATCAGTGAGGAAATTCCATTCGATCCGTCAAAAATTATAGCTGTAGAACGACAATGACCTGAATGAATCACATACTGCTTTGCCTGCTGACGCTGCTTTTTTCGCTGAGCGGCTCGGCAATGGGGAAATACAGCGATTTTGGCTGCTGGAGCAATGCCGCAAATGCAACAGTGCGTTGGGGACCAGCTACAGGGGCCGGTCCATTAGGTGAAGGAGTTGCTGCTACGTTTAGAGGTGGTTCATATACCCAAGCTGTCACGCAAGAAGCGACAACTCTATACAGAGCTTACGGTGGAAGTGCAGGAGAATTCGGTTCTTACTGGTCACGAACAGCTCCGACTGGCCCCCTGCGAGCAAGGATCGACAGTGCGTTACTTCCACAATGGGGCAACACAGCTGAAAAGGTGTCCAAGATGACAGTTCCAAAGGGAACTACGATTTATGAAGGCCTCGCAGCGCCGCAAGGTAACCTGATGGGCGGAGGGAGTCAGATCTTCATTCCTCGATAAATCTGTATGGATCACGATCAAGAAATTTGCCCTTGGGAACGCATTTCAGACTTTGACGGTTGGGTTGAATTCGAGCGTTTTGAAGCATGGCTTAGAAATCAAACAATCGACGGTGACGCGAACGAAATTCCCGTCCTGAAATCTTATAACGAGGTTTGCAAATTTCAGGAGAAGTGGTTTATCCATAGACTAAGCGGGCAAGTATGGAGGCTTGTTTGGCCAGAGCCTCCATTTGCGGGACTTTTTGAGAAAGTGAGCTGAAATGCGCCAGCTTCTTAGATTATTGCTGGCTCTGCTCTGAAATGAACCCACGCGCCAACCAATGGCATTGGCTGTGCCAACCCATTTTCAATTACGAAATCCATGCGGCTTCTCGGTTACGAACCTCCTTTTCCAGAACCCAGAAGCGCTCTGTTGGCAGGGCTGCTCGCATCATTCGCCACTTGCTGCCAACCATCGCGCTTCCCGCTTCCGGCATTGAACGGAGAAAGACAAATTCAGCTTCCCGGACAAAATGAAAGCCGCCCTGCAGCTACAGGGCATTTCCGGAATGAATAGGCAAAGCATAGCAGGTGGCATCCTCGCTGGAGTCAATCGCCCATCCAGATTCGATACCTTTTCCCGGCATTCCCAGAGTACGGTGGGTTCCAGCAGCGCGCTGCATGTGGTCGGTTACCAATATTCGCCCCGCTCGCGGCTTCAACACCCGCCTCGCCACGAAGCGCAACCTCGACGTTCCCGATCACCTCAATCGGCTTTCCAGTGGCACAGCGGACGGATTCCGCTGCTCCATAGCAGTTTCACACGCGCCTCGGGTGATTTTACACTTACCTTGTGCCGTTTTGTGCAAACCTAGAGGTCCATTTACATGAACCTTGAGCCGTTCTGTACGGACCTTGGCATCAACTCGCATGGACCTTGGGCCGTTCTGCACGGAGGTGGAGCGGTTCTGCACGTACCTAGGGCGAGGCTGCGGCGACCTTGGGGCGGGCTAGCACGCTCCTGGAGGCGTTTCCGCACGCACCTTGGCACGTTCTGCATGCACCTTGGTCCGTTCTGCATGCACCTTAAGGTCCGCTGTCATCACCTTCTAACAGGCTGCACTCGCCTTGGGCGAGGCTGTCATGACCTCGCTTGGGGGTGGGAGAGAGGTGGGAGCGAGGTTTTTGCAGGACGTGTCGAAGTGAACTGCGGATTTAGCGGACTACTTCGGGATTTCGTTGAGCGTGTAGTAGGCGTTGGTGTGCCAGAGCGGTGCGCCAGATGCCGACTTGATGCCCTTGGAATCCAGGTGATGTACGTGACCGCGGACGAGGCCGGAGATCTTCAAGCGCACGGATTTTTGATCTCGCGACACGGTGGCGGCGGTGATCTTTGGGATGGCGCGGTCCACTTCTGGGCTGCCATAGGTTTGTTGGAGGATGTAAGTCCACGCGGCCATCGAGTAGCTTGCAGGGTTTCCAGCGGTGGCGGGGTCGACGGGCTGGGTGAAGTTGAGGGTGAAGCCGTCGCGGTTGGCGGTCATGGTTTCGATTTCAAAGGGGGTTTTGCCCGTCCATTTGACGCGTTCGAAGGTGAAGGCCTTGGTTCCGCGCGAGGCCCAGCCACGGTTCGAGCCGCCGACGAAGAGCATGCCGGCTTTTTGGTCGAGGCGGACTGGGATGATGCCGGCTTCAAATCCTTGGAGGAAATGGAAGACCGCGCCTTGGTAGATGCCGTTTACTTTCTCCAGGCAGACGCGCTGGACCTGAGAGTGGCATTGCTCGCCGACGTAGAGTTGGTTTTTCCATGGGCCGAACTTGCCGTCGGTCATGTCGCAGGCGATGCCGGTGGGAGATTGTCCCACGAGCGTGTGCGGGAAGACCACGGCGGGCGGGATGAAGACGGGGTATTTTAGGTGCTCCGTGAGGACGCGGGATTTGTCGGCGACTTCCGGTGGCGCTGGGAAATTCGCGAGCTTGTGGAATTTGTTGCCGGTTGGGTTTCCTTGGAAAGAGCCGGGTTTGAGCCACTTGAGTGATGACGAGCCATTCCAAAGGCCTTGGTTGTCCATGTAGAAGACATCGCCCTCGGCATTGAAGCCGATGCCGCCGGGCGAACGGATTCCGGAGCAGGTGGGGATCATTTTCCCGTCTGGGGTGATTCTGACGCACCAGCCGCGCCAATCGGAGTCGGCAGCGGCGGAGCCGGTGAGGCAGAGGACGACCCAGATGTCGCCATTTTTGTCCGGATCGCTGCCGAACGCGTATTCGTGGTAGTCGCCGTTGATGCCCCAATCCGAGCAGATGGTCTCGAAGGTGTCGGCTTTTCCGTCTTGGTCAGCATCCTTGAGGCGGGAAACCTCTGGGCGCTGGGTGAGGTAGAGCCAGCCCGCTTTCCAGAACATGCCGAAGGGTTCGTGCAGGCCTTGGGCGAATTTGGTCCAGGTGACTTTGGAGAGGTCGTCGCCGTAGGCGCCCGAGCAGATCCAGAGGTCGCCGCGGCGGGTGGTGACGGCCACTTTTTGTTCGGGCATCAGAGCGATGGAGCCGATTTCCATGACCTCTCCGGGTGGTAGCGGGATTTCCTCGCGGAGGTAGTATTCGGATGGTGTGCTGGCCTGAGCCAAGGTGGCAGTGATGCAGAGAGCGAGTAAGAAGCGCATGGAGACGATGGATGAGGATTCGGTGAAGGTGGATGCCGCGAGTGGTGGGTTTATTTCCAGCGGTAGGTGAGGGTGACGGGCTTGGCGGGGTCGAGATTCAGGGTGGTTTTGCCCTCGGTGGTCTCGAGGGCCGCTCCATCGGTGGTCACGAGTAATTTGTCGCCAAGTGCGTATTCGTGGCCGGTGGTGGCCTTGGCGGCGAGCCGGTCAGAAATCAGGATTTTCATGGCCTTGCCCGATCCGGAAATCGAGAGCTTGCGGGTGAGTCCACCTGCATTGGCTTGCCATGAGTCGAGGAGCGTCTGCGAGCCGACTTGGATCGAGAAGGTCGGGTTCCCGGTGGGGTCGAGCTTGTAGCCGCGGAACTTGGCGGCGGCAGGCAAGGCGCGGGTTTTGCTGAGGTTCACGACATTTTCGCCGGCAGGGGGTTCCTTGCCGCTGCCGCGCTCGACCCAATGCAGGGCACCATCCATGAATTTGCCGGTCCAAACGAGTTCGGTCGCGAGGTTGTCGGCCGAGTAGCTGATGTTGAAGCCGCCGGGGAAGCCGAATCCGATCGCCCGTGCGGTGCTGCCCGCGATGAAATTCCGATAGATCGCGGGGCGTCCGGCGACGGCTTCAATCGGGATTGGCTCGCGGGGTGGTGCGGTCTTGTCGGTGAGCCACTTCCAAGAGTTCGAGTCTGGAGCCTTCCAGCCAAGCGCGATTCCTTGGTTACCCTTGACTTGAAGGTACTCCACGCGGAATGGGTGCGCCCCTGCGGGGAGCGTCATCGTCCCGCGGCGAGCCCGTGTGCCATTGATCGGACCAGTGCCGCCGATCTTGAGGCACGGTTTGTTGTTAATGGTGACTGTAGCTGCATCGTCAGCGTCTAATAAAAAGGTGTAGTCGCCGGCGCTTGGTGCTTCAAATGTGCCTTCCCAGACCATGGCGAACGATTCTTTGAAGGGTGAGTCGCTGAGGCTGATGATGCCATCGTGTTCCTCCTCCACGCTGATGGGTTTCAATGGGGCGAAGTCTGGTATTGCGCTCCAGGGCCCTTGATAAACGCGGGAGATTAAGCTGCTGAGCGCGGTTTTTTCGAACGGGAGGGGGTGGAGCTTGAGGATTTCTTCTGCGGTCCATGGCGTGTTGCGGTCGCTGGTGGCGGCACGGATGGATTTCACGAGATCTGCGCTCACGGCGCTCGCCTGATTTTCCCATGACGAGCGCACGAACGTGAGGATCGCGGCGATGTGGTCGTCGGGGATGACGGCGCCTTGGGGAGGCATCGCGAGGTTGTAGGTTTTTCCTGCTACGTTGATTGGGCCGTGCAGGCCATGAAGTACAATCTTGATGGCGCGGTCGGCATCGCCTGCGACCCATGCGCTGCCGGCAAGTGGGGGAAAAGCGCCGCCGGTGGCGCCCTTGCCATCGGTGCCGTGACAGGCAGAGCAGTGTTGGGTGAAGAGCTGCCCCCCATCTTGGGCGAATGCCGAGGCGGTGAGTGCGCAAAGTGAGAAAAGAGAACGGTAGATCATGGCGTAGGAAATGGATACGGCGGAGAAAGTGCCAGCTATCAGCTAATCTGTGGTGGCTGCCGGCTGAGAGGATTTTCTGGCACGGGTGTAATGGGCCGCGATTCCTGAGGCAAGTGCATCCGCATACTCGCGGAAAATGGAAGGGCGGGATTTCCCGGCGATTTCCCGCAGACCGTCATAATCTCCGGCTTGGATGCGCGCGTAGTCGACGCTGGAATTCATCACGTAGGGCTCCATGAAAATGACGGGGCAGTCGTAAAGCCGATTTGCCAACAGATTTCGTAACCAGAGGTATGGCTGATCCGCGACGGGCCGTGCATTTCCGGAATTGGCCGCATAGGTGAACGCGGGCAGCGCGGTGGTGGCGGCAAATGCCTCAGCGATGGAGGCCCCGACGCGGACTTCCTCGTCGTGGGTGCGCTGGAGGAGTCTTTTGAGAAGGGCGAAGCGCTGGTCGGCAAGCGTGACCTCCTCGTTGGTGTAAGCGCCGTTCAAAACGAGATGGAAATGGGATTTCTCCGTCAGGGTCGGGTGGTTCGGATCGCCCCACGCCTCGGCATTGAAATGGAGGCACAGCACCAAATCGGGCTTGAGCGTGCGGTTGACGAGCTCTGCGCGGGCATGGATCTCTGCGGTGCGATAAAAAAGGCGCTCGGCGAGTCTTTGAAGCGCGGCGGGCGAGTCTTCCGCGGTGCTTGAGTCCAAGGCCAGAGAGCGCAACGAGTCTGGCCGGAGCGCGGTGACCGGCTCATTTTTGCTTCGGACCATCGAAACCTGCGCGCCCATGGCCTCCAACTGAGGCTTGAGCAGATTGGCCACCCGCAAGGTCATGTCGCCCTCGCTGACGGGTGTGCCTTGGCCGATGACGAACCAACGCGCTTCCATTTTCGCCCACTCGCCGCCGATGTGACCCGGATCGATGGCGATACGCATCCCCGCGAGGGGCTGGTCGGCGGATGTTGGCGGAAGCTGGGCTGCGGACCGCCAATCTCGGGGTGACGGAATGGCGGACCCAGGATCCGCGAACCGGAGGTGAAAGGTGCCGCCGCCCTCAGCATTTCCCGTCTGGATGATCGCCTCGGTTTCACCAATCTGGATCTGGGACTGCCATGCATTTCCCACGGTGAAGACCGAGGTGAGCAGCTGCTCGAAGTCGGCGCGGGTGATGGAATTTTGAAACGCATTGAGCGAATTCCAATCAGGTGAAGCGGCCAGCAGGGACAGCGCGTTCGGCGGCGAAGCGGGGCGATTTTCAGGGATCGCGATGGGTGGTTCTTTGCGCAGAACGAGAAAAACCACAAGCCCGAACAGTGCGATCAAGCTGGCGACCAATGAAAGGTGGCGCGCGATAGGGTGCTTCATTGGGGGAATTGGATTGTGTGAACGCGACCAAGAAGCGAAGCTGAGCCGGGCGAGCCATTCAACGCCCGATTTTTTATGCCTGTGATTCGCATTTTATTCCTTGGTGATATTGTCGGTGAGCCTGGACGCAAGGCGGTGATCGATCAACTGCCGCATCTTAAACAGACCGAGGCACTGGATTTTATCGTCGTCAATGGAGAAAATTCAGCGGGCGGGAAGGGGATCACCCCGCGGATCGCCATCGACTTGTTACGCGCGGGGGCGGCGGTCATCACCACGGGCGACCATGTGTGGGATCAGCAGGAAATTGTGGGCTATTTCCCGACGGAGCCTCGCCTGCTGAGGCCGATCAATTACCCGGAGGGAACGCCAGGGGCTGGAAGCGTCGTCTTGGAGACCGCCAAGGGCCGCGTGGCGGTGATCCAAGCACAAGGGCGCTCGTTCATTCAGCCGCCGCTGGAAAACCCCTACCTTGCCGTCGAGAAGGAGGTCGCTCGCCTGCGGGCCGACGGCGTCAAGATCATCATGCTCGACTTCCACGCCGAGACGACCAGCGAGAAAATCGCGATGGGGCGGATGCTCGACGGCCAAGTTTCGTTGGTTGTCGGCACCCACACGCATGTACAGACCGCCGATGAGCAAATTTTCCCGGGTGGCAGCGGGTATTTGACCGACGCTGGGATGTGCGGTCCGGAAGAATCCGTGCTGGGGCGTAACATTGAGTCGGTGGTATGGCGGTTCAAATCGGGGATGCCCACCCGCTTCCCGATTGCGAAGGGCTCCGTCCGACTTTGCGGGGTAATGGTCGACGTTGATGCCGAGAGCGGCGCGTGTTTGAGCATCAGGAGGCTGTCTTTGATGGTGCCAGAGAGCTGAATCCCCGCCGAGGAACCCTAATTTTTTAAAGTAATTCCAATAAATTTTCTTTTCATTGAGATTTTTTTTGACAGACTGGTCGGCTTTGTTACTCTCCGCCCGCTCTTCCCCACAGCAAGTCAGGGGTTCCGCGTCCAGTCTCTCGAATCGAGATCGGCCGCGGTGTTTTTGTCGGGTCGAAGGTAGAGCAATCCACATATAGCAATATTGCAGATTGCTCGCGTAGCTCAGGGGTAGAGCGCATCCTTGGTAAGGATGAGGTCGGGGGTTCAATTCCCCCCGCGAGCTCCAGGGAAATCACGAAAAATCTCAAACCGTCTCAAGCAGAACAACAACCACCATGGCCAAAGAATCATTCCAGCGCAACAAACCGCACGTTAACATCGGAACCATCGGTCACGTCGACCACGGTAAAACCACGCTCACCGCAGCAATCACCAACACGCTTGCCACGAAGGGCCTCGCCCAGAAGAAGAGCTACGCGGACATCGACGCAGCACCTGAAGAGCGTGAGCGCGGTATCACGATCAATACGGCACACGTCGAATATGAGACTGAAAAGCGCCACTACGCTCACGTGGACTGCCCAGGTCACGCCGACTATGTGAAAAACATGATCACCGGTGCAGCCCAGATGGACGGCGGGATTCTCGTTGTTTCCGCTGCGGACGGCCCAATGCCACAAACTCGCGAGCACATCTTGCTTGCTCGCCAAGTGGGCGTGCCTGCCCTCGTGGTCTTCATGAACAAGGTTGACCTTGTGGATGACGAAGAACTTCTCGAGCTGGTCGAAATGGAAGTCCGTGACCTCCTCTCCTCCTACGAGTTCCCAGGTGATGACATCCCAATCGTTAAGGGCTCCGCAAAGGCGGCTCTCGACGGCGATGCCACACAAATGGAGAATATCCTCAAGTTGATGGATGCCGTTGACTCCTATATCCCCGAGCCAGAGCGCCCGATTGACAAGACTTTCCTCATGCCGATCGAAGACGTGTTCTCGATCGAAGGTCGTGGAACCGTCTGCACCGGCCGTGTCGAGCGCGGTATCGTGAAGAAGATGGAAGAAGTTGAAATCGTTGGTATCCGCGACACGCAGAAGACCACCGTGACCGACATCGAAATGTTCCGTAAACTCCTCGACGAAGGTCGTGCCGGTGACAACGTCGGTCTCCTCGTTCGTGGACTTAAAAAGAACGACGTTGAGCGTGGTCAAGTCATCGCCAAGGTCGGGACGGTCAAAGGTCACACGATCTTCAAGTCCGAGATCTACGTTCTTTCTAAGGAAGAAGGTGGACGCCACACCCCGTTCTTCTCGAACTATCGTCCTCAGTTTTACTTCCGCACCACCGACGTGACCGGCAGCATCAAGCTTCCAGAAGGTGTCGAAATGGTGATGCCTGGTGACAACATCAATCTCGAAGTCGAGTTGATCACACCAATCGCCATGGAACCAACCATGCGCTTCGCAATCCGTGAAGGTGGCCGTACCGTTGGTGCAGGTCGCGTTGGCGAAATCATCAAGTAAATCCATCGCAAAAGGCTTTGGCTTTCTGCTTCGGCGGAATTTCAAACGCTAGAATTTGGGGCACCCCAGTCAAACGGGGTGCCCTACATTCGCCTCAAAACGGCAGTAGTTCAATTGGTAGAGCATCGGTCTCCAAAACCGAGTGTTGGGGGTTCGAGTCCCTCCTGCCGTGCCACTTTCATTCCAGTTTCCAGCTAAGCGACATCAACATGTTTTCCAAATTATCAACCTTCCTAGGCGAGGTCAAAGGCGAGCTCTACAAGGCGAGCTGGCCTTGGGAGTCTGATCCTAAGATTAAAGGTCTCCGGAAATATAAGGAACTGGTGGATTCCACCATCGTGGTGCTGATCGCCATGATCTTGCTCGCTGGATTTGTCCAATTTTGGGACTTCTTTCACGTTCTGATCGTCGGCTTCTTCACCAACTTCAATTTCGGCCGTTAATCCGACGTCCCACCCTCCTACCTCATCTCCGACCGACCCGTCATGTCAGAATCCAATTCATTCCGCGACCAATGGTATGTTGTCCAGGTCCTCTCTGGCCAAGAAGGCAAGGTCCGTGACCGCATTGCCCGCACCGCAGAAGCCGAAGGGATGACAGAATACATCCGCGAGGTCCTCGTCCCGACTGAAATGGTCTCGGAAATCCGCCGGGGCAAAAAGACTGAGACCAAGAAGAAATTCTTCCCAGGCTACATCATCGTCAACATGAACCTCGCCACTGAGGACAATCAACTTGTCGAGAAAACTTGGTTTTTCATTAAAGAAATGGAAGGAGTGATCGGCTTCGCGGGAACGAAAGATCGGCCCGCGCCGATGCGCCCTCGCGAAGTGGAAGCCATGCTTTCTCAGATCAAAGAGCGCCAAGAAAATGTTCGCCCTGCCATCAGCTTTGAAGTGGGTGATACCGTCAAAGTCGCTGATGGACCGTTCCAAAGTCAGAACGGGATCGTCGAAGAAATCGACCCAGAACGCGGCAAGCTTCGCGTTTCCGTCACCATTTTTGGCCGGAGTACTCCGGTCGAACTCGAATATTGGCAAGTCGAAAGAGCATAATTTTCTCGACCTACGCCTCCAAATATCCAATCACACCTCTCCCGCAAGATAAACCGAATCAATTATGGCCAAGGAAGTCGTCAAACTCATCAAGCTCCAGATCAAAGCCGGAGCCGCCAATCCATCACCACCTGTCGGCCCTGCCCTCGGTCAAGCTGGTGTCAACATCATGGCGTTCTGTAAGGAATTCAACGCGAACACCCAAGCCCAAGCGGGCGACGTGCTCCCAGTCGTAATTTCGGTTTACAAGGACAAGTCATTCTCCTTCATCACCAAGAAGCCCCCCGCCGGCAACCTTCTCAAGAAGATCGCGGGCCTTGCTTCCGGTTCGAAAGAAGCCAACAAAATCAAGGTGGGTAAGATCACCAAGGCTCAGTTGATGGAAGTCGTCAAAATCAAAATGCCAGACCTCAACACCAAGGATCCTGAAGCCGCTTGCCGCATCCTCGCAGGAACGGCTCGCCAAATGGGACTTGAAATCGAAGGCATGTAACATTTTCGCCGGATTCGCTCAAGCGTTTCCGGCACCCGCAGGAGGGAGTTGCACTCGCAATTTCCGCCCGAACTGCTAACTAATACCAAAATGGCTAAACACCGCAGCAAACGCTACAAACAGGCAGTCGCCCTTGTCCAACCCGGCAAGAGTTACTCGCTCACCGACGCAATCAGCACCGTGAAGGGATTCCCGGCGCCGAAGTTCACACCCACTGTCACCCTTTCGTTCCACCTTGGCGTGGACCCACGGAAGAGCGACCAAATGGTCCGCGGCTCTGTGTCGCTTCCTCACGGCACCGGCCGAAATGTCCGAGTGGTCGTCTTCGCTCAAGGAGCAGCCGCCGAGGCCGCTATCGCAGCCGGAGCAGAACACGTCGGATACGAAGACCTCATCAAGCGTGTTCAAGAAGGATTCACGGACTTTGATTCGGCGATCGCAACTCCAGACGCCATGACGGAAGTCCGGAAAATCGCCCGGGTCCTCGGACCTCGTGGCCTCATGCCGAACCCAAAGACTGGCACCGTCACCGATGACACCGCCAAGGCAGTGCGCGAAGTGAAGGCCGGCCGCGTTGACTTCAAACTTGACAAAAACGGCAACGTTTCCGGATCGATCGGCAAGGCATCCTTCGAGGCCTCGCAACTTGAAGAAAATGCCCGCGCCTTCGTCGACAGTGTTGTCCGTGCCAAGCCAGCTTCCGCGAAGGGTAATTACATCCAAGCGGTGACTCTCGCAGCTTCGATGCTTCCCGGTATTCCTCTGGAAGCCGCCACCTACACCAAAACATCCGCTTAATCCACGGCCTGCCATCGCATATGAATCCTGATAAGAAAATCATCATCAACGGCCTGCTGGATCGCGTCAACGCGTCTCCTTACCTAATCGTCATCGATTACACAGGCCTCACCGTCCAACAATTCACGGAACTCCGCAATCGCCTCGGCGCAGGCGGTGCAAATTGCACGGTCGCTAAAAACAGCTACATGCGCAAAGCCCTCGCCGAAGCAGGTCTCCCTGACATCGGCGCCGATCTCATCGGTCAGATGGCCTACGTGATGGGCGATGCAGAAGTGTTCTCGGCGGCAAAGGTCATCAAGAATTTCGAAAAGGAATTCAAGAAACCTGAAATGAAGGTGGGCCTGCTTGGCAATGCAATCTTGGACGCCGAGGCGCTCAAGGCGATCGCTGACATCCCATCGCGCGAAGCGGTTCTTTCCCAACTCTTGGCAACGATCCTCGAGCCAGCGACCCGCATTGCTCGCGTGGTCAAGGCCAAGTTCGATCCAGACGGCGACGACTCGACCGAAGAAGCACCTGCTGCCGAAGCCGAAGCACCTGCTGCCGAAGCCGAAGCACCTGCTGCCGAAGCATAAACAATCTGAACTGATGGTGGCGGCGGCTCCCGTTTCCACCTGAACCCACAATGGTTCCTCGTCGGCGCAACGGCTGTTGCTCTGAAATCCCCAGAGGCTCTGGGGGCGACGATACCGAACAAGGAGAATACAAAAAATGGCTAATATTGATACACTCGTAGAAGAACTCGGCAAGCTTACCGTCTTGGAGGCTGTCGCACTTGTTAAACAACTCGAAGAACAGTGGGGCGTTTCCGCCGCTGCACCGGTTGGTGTTGCTGGTCCTGCCGCCGGTCCTGTCGAAGTTGCCGAAGAGAAGACTGAATTCGACGTCGTCCTCACGGATTGCGGCGCAAACAAGATTGCCGTCATCAAGGCAGTCCGTGAAGTCGCTCCAGGCCTTGGACTTGCTGACGCGAAGAAGCTCGTTGAGAGCGCTCCCGCGAAGATCATCGAAGGCGTCGCCAAAGACGCTGCCGAAACAGCAAAGAAAAAGCTCGAAGAGGCTGGTGCCAAAATCGAGCTGAAGTAAGATCTTTCAGACCTTCCCGGGGCAGAGTCATCTGCTCCGGGATTTTCTGTCGAAATCGACGGGAGATTCTAAATCACAAAACATTGAACCAGATTTTCCCGCCGATTCCGACCAATCCTTTCACCGCTTGATTCACCCTGCCTGAGACCGTTCGCGGCTCGGGCTCAATTTGTAAGAAGAATACCACTACACGCCATGGCTGAACGTCTCTATTTCGGGAAATTCGAAGAAGTCATCGAGCCACCGAACCTCATCGAGGTTCAAAGTCGCTCATACGATGAATTCCTCCAGAAGGAAGTGCTCCCTAGCGAGCGAGCAGATGCGGGTCTCCAAGCGGTTTTCCGCGAGGTTTTCCCGATCAAAAGCTACGATGAAGCGATCGAACTCGATTTCGTCGCCTACGACATCGAGGACCCCAAGGTCACTTCGCTGGATTCGTTGCGCAACAGCGAGAGCTTTAGCGCCGCACTTTATGTAACGTTCAAGCTCAAGGATGAGACGGGAACTAAGAAAGAGCGCGTTTACATGGGCGAATTGCCGATGATGACCCGCCGGGGAACCTTCATCATCAACGGTGCGGAACGCGTGATCGTGTCGCAGCTTCACCGCTCACCCGGGATCTGCTTTGAAACTTCACAGCACCTCAATGGTAAGCTCCTCCATTCGTTCCGCATCATTCCTGACCGCGGATCGTGGTTGGAAGTGCAGTTTGACACAAACGACCTACTCTACGTTTACCTCGACCGCCGCCGTCGCCGCCGTAAGTTCCTTGCGACCACCTTCTTGCGTGTTCTCGGCTATCCGACCGATCGTGACATTGTCAGCCACTTCTATTCTCCTGAAGGCCTTGCTCTCAGCGAGGCGATGGATGAAGGCGAACTCGGACACAAGGTGCCATTTGAAGACATTCTCGATGGCGAACTGACGGTCGCAAAGGCCTATGAGCCGCTTACGATCGGCATCGTCCGCCAACTTCTGGCGCTCGGCCACAAGTCGGTCGAAGTCATCGACGCTCGTGAAGACGAAATCCTCCTGAAGTCGCTCCGCAAGGATCCCGCGAAGGATGAGGAGTCCGCGCTCAAGGACATCTATCGCAAGCTTCGTCCAGGAGATCCACCAACCGCAGCCAACGCCCGTGCGTTGCTCAAGCGTCTCTTCTTCGACGCAAAGAAGTACGATCTCACCCGCGTAGGACGGTACAAGATCAATCAAAAGCTCGGTATCCAAGTGGATTCCGACCAGCGGATCATGGTGCCAGAGGATTTCTTGGCCGCTGTCCGCTACATCCTCAAGCTGAAAAAGGGTGATGGTGTCATCGATGACATCGACCACCTTGGATCCCGCCGCGTTCGCGCTGTCGGTGAACTTCTCGCAAACCAGTGCCGCGTCGGGCTTGCCCGCACCGAGCGCCTGGTGAAGGAGCGCATGACGTTGTTCGACGTGAACATCGAGGGGATGACGCCACAGAAGTTGATCAATCCGAAGGCGCTTTCCGCCGTAGTTCGTGACTTCTTTGGTCGTTCGCAACTTTCGCAGTTTATGGACCAAACCAACCCGCTCGCTGAGCTGACGCACAAGCGTCGTCTCTCGGCGCTTGGACCAGGCGGCCTCAATCGCGACCGCGCTGGCTTCGAGGTCCGGGACGTGCATCCGTCGCACTATGGCCGGATCTGCCCGATCGAAACCCCAGAAGGTCCGAACATCGGTCTCATCAACTCGATGTGCACCTATGCCCGCATCAATGAGTTTGGTTTCATCGAAACCCCTTATCGCCGCGTGGTCGACTCCAAGGTCACCAACGAGATCGAGTATCTCACCGCCGACCAAGAGGAAAATTTCCTCATCGCTCAGGCGAACAACCCGATCGATAAAAAAGGCGCATTCCAAACCGAACGCATCACGGCTCGTGAAAAAGGCGGTGAGTTCATCGAAGCGCTTCCATCGGAAGTGAACTACATGGACGTCTCGCCGAAGCAGCTCGTTTCGGTGGCTGCCGGCTTGATTCCGTTCCTCGAACACGATGACGCGAACCGCGCGCTGATGGGATCGAACATGCAACGCCAAGGCGTGCCGCTGCTCGTTTCGGAGTCGCCGCTGGTCGGCACCGGTCTTGAAGGCAAAGCTGCTCGCGATTCTCGCGCAGTGGTCGTTTCCGAAGCGGACGGCATTGTCGCCGCTGCCACCGCGGAAATCATCGTCACCACTCCTGATGGCAAGCTCCCAGTTTCCGAAGAAAAATTCCTCAGCGACGCGGAGTCGGTGAAAACCAATGTGGAAAAAGGCATCATGGCCTATCCGCTGCGGAAGTTTATGCGCTCAAACGCCGGCACCTGCATTAACCAAAAGCCGATCGTCAAGCTTGGTCAGAAAATCAAAAAAGGCCAAGTACTCGCGGATGGACCCAACACGGAAGACGGCGAACTCGCCATCGGCCGCAACGTCCTCGTGGCCTTCATGCCTTGGAACGGCTACAACTTCGAAGACGCCATCGTCATCTCGGAGCGTGTGGTGAAAGACGACGTTTATACTTCGATTCACATTTCGGAATTCGACGTTGCCGCTCGCGACACGAAGCTTGGTCCAGAAGAAATCACCCGTGACATTCCAAATGTCGGCGAGGATGCCCTGCGCAATCTCGACCACGACGGCATCATTCGCATCGGAGCCGAAGTGAAACCTGGCGATATCCTCGTCGGTAAGATCACTCCGAAGTCGGAAACCGAACTCGCACCCGAGGAGCGCCTGCTCCGCGCGATCTTCGGCGAAAAGGCTGCCGACGTGAAAGATACCTCGCTCCGCGTGCCATCGGGCTGCGTGGGCATCGTTCAAGACGTGCGTGTTTCGCAGAGCGGATTCGCCAAGAAGCGCGCTGAAAAAGTCGATCCAGTTGAGTTGAAGAAAACGCTCAAGAAGATCAACGACGAGCACAAGAAGCGTGCGGACAAGCTCACCGACGACCTCACCGAGCGCCTCTCTGACATCTTGTTAGGAGAAAAAATTCCGCTCGATGTGGTCAACGCACAAACCGGCGAGATCATCATTCCTGCGAATCGCAAGATCACGAAGACGCTTCTCCGCAAGCTCGCTTCGGTCCACGACCACATCGAAATCGATCCCTCACCGATCCGTAACAAGATTTTGGAGATCATCGGCTCGTTCGAAGGTCGCTTCCAAGAACTCGACACCGAGCGCGAGCGCAAACTCGATTCGCTCGAGTCAGGCGACGAAGTCGATCCAGGCGTGATCAAAGAGGTGAAGGTGTTCATCGCCGCCAAACGGAAGCTCTCGGTTGGAGACAAAATGGCCGGTCGCCACGGAAACAAGGGGGTGGTTGCCACCATCGTTCCCGAGGAAGACATGCCATTCCTTCACGACGGAACGCCGGTCGATATCTGCCTCAACCCACTCGGCGTTCCATCGCGGATGAACGTCGGTCAGGTGCTTGAGACTCACCTCGGTGTTGCGGCCAAAGCCCTCGGATTCAAGGTGGCGACACCGATTTTCGACGGCATCAAGGAAGATGTCATCTGGGACTTTATGTCCAAGGCCAAGAAGGTTGATGGAGTGAAATTCATCGGTGACAACGGCGAACTCCGCGAGCGCAAGCCCGGCGAGAAAGAAGGCCGTGGTTACACTTGGATCGGCGATGGCAAGGACGGCACCACCGGTGGCAAATCGACTCTTTATGACGGTCGCACCGGTGAAGCCTTCCACAATCCAGTCGTGGTCGGCATGATTTACATCCTGAAGCTGGGTCACTTGGTCGCGGATAAGATCCACGCCCGTGCCGTCGGCCCCTACTCGCTCGTCACCCAGCAGCCGCTCGGTGGTAAAGCGCAATACGGTGGTCAGCGCTTCGGGGAAATGGAAGTCTGGGCGCTCGAAGCGTACGGCGCCGCTTACACCCTGCAGGAACTCCTCACGGTTAAGTCGGACGACGTTCAAGGCCGCACTCGGATTTACGAGGCGATCGTCAAAGGCGACAACAACCTCGAGGCGGGCACCCCCGAATCGTTCAATGTTCTCATCAAGGAAATGCAATCCCTCGGCCTCGATGTCCGTCCGGGTCGCAAGGGTTCCACCCATGGCTCCGGCATGACCGGTGGCTTGGACGACTACTCCTTGGATGATCTCACCCTGTAATTTTAAACGCGAACCCTAACCAAGACCTAAACCGTTACTAACAACATGAGTGTCGATACCAACCTTCGCGAACTATTCGGCGTGGACGAGCGCCCAGAGGCTTTTGACCAAGTCTCGATCACCGTCGCCTCGCCAGACATCATTCGCTCCTGGTCCAAGGGCGAAGTGAAAAACCCCGAGACGATCAACTACCGGACGTTTAAGCCGGAAAAAGGCGGCCTTTTCTGCGAGCGGATCTTCGGACCCACCCGTGACTGGGAATGCGCCTGCGGCAAATACAAGCGCATCAAACACAAGGGTGTAATCTGCGACCGTTGCGGCGTGGAAGTCACCTTGAGCCGCGTCCGTCGCGAGCGCATGGGCCACATCGAATTGGCGGTCCCTGTTTCTCACATCTGGTTCTACAAGTGCATGCCATCGCGCATTGGGCTCATGCTCGACTTGAGTGCCCGCGAGTTGGAGCGCGTGATCTACTATGAAGATTACATCGTGACCGAGCCAGGCAACACGCCGCTGAAGTCGGGGGATTTGCTCACCGAGATTCAACTTCGTGAATACGAGGATGAATACGGCGACGGATCATTCCAAGCCGGCATGGGTGCCGAAGCCATCATGGAGTTGCTCCGTCAGTGCGACCTTGCTTCCCTCATTGTGGAGCTCGAAGAAGAGCTGGGCACGACCCGCTCGAAGCAAAATAAAAAGAAACTCTCGAAGCGTCTCAAGATCACCCAAGGGTTCCTCCAGTCGAGGTCGCGCCCTGAGTGGATGATCCAGACGGTTCTCCCAGTGATTCCTCCAGACTTGCGTCCGTTGGTGCCACTCGAAGGCGGTCGCTTTGCGACCTCAGATCTCAACGACCTCTACCGCCGCGTCATCAACCGCAACAACCGCCTCAAGAACCTCCTGCTCCTCAAAACGCCGGAAGTTATCATCCGCAACGAAAAGCGGATGCTCCAGGAAGCGGTCGACGCGCTCTTCGACAACGGCCGCCACGGTCGTGCCGTGACTGGCGCAGGCAACCGCCCACTCAAGTCCCTCAGCGACATGCTCAAGGGCAAAGGTGGACGTTTCCGTCAAAACCTTCTTGGAAAACGCGTCGACTACTCCGGCCGCTCGGTCATCGTCGTCGGCCCGGATCTCAAGCTCGGTCAGTGCGGTCTTCCCAAGAAGATGGCCCTCACCTTGTTCGAACCATTCATCATCCGCCGCCTCAAGGAGCTTGGCTACTGCCACACCGTGCGCTCGGCTAAGAAAATGATCGACCGCAAGACGACCGAAGTATGGGACATCCTCGCAGAGGTCACGAAGGGTCATCCGATCCTGCTCAACCGCGCACCCACGCTTCACCGTTTGTCCATTCAGGCGTTCGAGCCGAAGCTCATCGAAGGGGAGGCCATCCGCGTTCATCCACTCGTTTGTACCGCCTACAACGCGGACTTCGACGGTGACCAAATGGCCGTTCACGTTCCGCTTTCGATCGAGGCTCAGATGGAGTGCCGCCAGCTGATGCTTGCGCCGAACAACATCTTCTCGCCTGCTTCGGGTCGCCCAGTGACCGTCCCGACTCAGGATATCATTCTCGGCACATATTACCTCACCTGGGCCGGCATTCGCACCCAGAAGGATCGTGAAAAAGAGGAGCACATGCCCCTATTTGAAAACGCATCCGAGGTCGAGTTTGCACTCGCGTCCGACAAGATCGATTATCACCAGTGGATCCGCATCCGTAACCCCGACCACGGCAAGAACTCGGTCTTTGGCTACAAGGGTGAAGATCTCACCGATAAGGATCTAAAGGAATTGACTCCGCTCGAGCAGGCACTTCGCCAAGGGAAAATCATCGAAACCACCCCAGGCCGCGTTCGTTTCAACGAAATCTGGCCGTCAGGCGTCGGCTTCATCAACCACAACGTGGGCAAGAAGCAAATCGGTGACATCATCTGGCGCTGCTACCAAGTTTCCGGCAAGCCGGAAACCGTACGGGTGCTCGATGAACTCAAAAATCTCGGTTTCCGCGAAGCAACCCGCTCCGGGACTTCGATCGGAATCGTTGACATGGTCATCCCTGAGGAGAAGACCGAGGTCATCGCCAAAGCCTACGAAGAAGTCGAAAAGGTCACCAAACAATACCGCAACGGTGTCATTACCGACGGCGAACGCTACCAGAAGGTCGTGGACGTTTGGACCCAAGCCACCGACACGATCGCGAATGCGCTCTATCGGAAAATTGAACACAACGAGGGCAAGAAAAAGGCTTCGCCGTTGTTCATGATGGTCGATTCCGGCGCTCGGGGTAACAAGTCCCAGATCAAACAGCTCGGCGGTATGCGCGGTCTGATGGCCAAGCCATCCGGAGAAATCATCGAACGCCCGATCATCTCGAATTTCCGCGAGGGTCTCTCGGTGCTCGAGTATTTCATCTCGACTCACGGTGCTCGTAAGGGTCTCTCCGATACCGCTCTGAAAACGGCGGACTCCGGATACATGACTCGTAAACTGGTGGACGTGGCCCAAGATGTGATCGTGTTCAAGCAGGATTGCGGAACCGCGAACGGCATCACCGTCGCCGCGATTTATGACGGCGACGAAGAGTCGGCCTCGCTTTCCACACGTATCTACGGCCGTGTTTCCTGTGAGCAAATCAAGGATCCGGTAACCGGCAGCATCTTGGTAGAAGTCGATGACGTCATCAATGAAGTCCAAGCCCGCTCGCTCGAAAACATCGGCGTTCTCAAGCTGAAGATCCGTTCGGTTCTCACTTGCGAAGCGGAGCGCGGCTGCTGTGCGAATTGCTACGGCCTCAACCTCGCCACCGGACTTCCGGTGAAAATCGGCGAAGCGGTCGGCATCATCGCGGCTCAGTCGATCGGCGAACCCGGAACTCAGCTCACCATGCGGACCTTCCACGTCGGTGGTGTGGCCGCCGCGACATTCAAACAGCCGATCATCAAGGCGAAGAACAGCGGACGCATCGTCTACAAGGACATGCGCACGGTGCAAGACGTCGATGGCCATTGGGTCGTGCTCAACAAGAACAGCACCATTTCGATCCGCGATAGCGCTGGGCTTGAATTGGAAAGCCACATGATCGTCATCGGTTCCGTCATTTCCGTGAAGGATGGTGAGGACGTCAAGAAGGGCGACACCGTGGTCACTTGGGATCCATACAACGTGCCGATCCTTACCGAGAAAAATGGTAAGGTCGAACTCCGCGACATGATCTCCGGTATCACCGTGACCAACGAGACTGACAAGGAAACCGGCAAAAAGGGAATGGTCGTCACCGAGCACAAGGAAGACCTCCACCCGCAAGTGGTCATCATCGATGAGAAGACCAAAGAGGTTAAAGCAAGCTACTCGATCCCGGTTGGCGCTCACCTTTCTGTCAAGGAAGGCCAAGTCATCACCGCGGGTACGCAGATCGCGAAGACTCCACGTAAAGTGGCACGCACCAAGGACATCACCGGTGGTCTTCCACGGGTGGCCGAGCTTTTCGAAGCTCGCAAGCCGAAGGACGCATGCGTCATCGCCAAGATCGAAGGCAGCATCTCTTACGGCGGCAATGTCCGTGGCAAGAAGAAGGTCATCATCACCCATGCAGAAACGGGCGAACAAGTCGATCACTTGGTCCCGATGGGCAAGCACATTGTGGTCACCGAAGGCGACGTCGTCAAACGCGGCGACCAAATCACCGAAGGCCCCGTGTCGCCGGAAGATTTACTCGAAGCTTGCGGTGCTCAAGAACTCCAAGAGCATTTGGTCAACGAGGTGCAATCGGTATACCGCGTCCAAGGCGTGGAAATTAACGACAAGCACATCGAGGTCATTGTTCGTCAAATGCTCCGGAAGGTGAAGATCACCGACCCGGGTGATGCCGATCAGTACCTCTGGGGTGACCAAGTGGACCGCTCGAACTTCAAGCGCATCAACGCGGAAATCATCGTAAATGGTGGCAAGCCTGCCGAAGGTGAGCCTGTCCTTTTGGGGATCACCAAGGCTTCGCTTGAAACCGACTCGTTCATCTCCGCGGCTTCCTTCCAAGACACCACCCGTGTCTTGACCGAAGCGGCGACTCTCGGACGCGTCGACTACCTCAGCGGTTTCAAGGAAAACGTAATCATGGGTCACCTGATCCCTGCCGGAACCGGATTCTATCACCACCGCGAGTCGGAGTTCGAGTTCACCGTGGAGGAGCCAGAGCCGATCCTTCCGGTCAAGGAAACCTTCGAGGACGACGAGGACGTGGCAACCGCCTAATCCCCTCAGCGAAAACGAATCAACGAAGACCCCGGCCTGCTTCTGAGCAGCCGGGGTTTTTTGTGCCACACCTGGTAAGGCGTGCTGACGGGCTTCTGTTAGGCTCCATCGACAAGGGCAGAGGGTGCCAGCACTCATGGCATGAAATCCGATGACTTCATGCCGATAATTTAAGAGACTGGTTTCATCTGAGTGTCATTCATTTTGACGCAATGAGGAACGCGGGAATTACCAACAATCTGCCTTGACACTGTAGTGCACCTCGGGTCAATTTTCTCGCCCGCCAGTATGCAGCGAAAAACCCAATATTTCCCCACGCGTTTTACTGCAATTTTTTCATGCCTTCTGGGTGTATTGGCGCTGGATGGACTCCGTGCGCAACCCGCTCCAGCGGCCCCCGCAGCACCAGTTTCGCCTGCGGCGTTGAATCGCTTGTTTACTGAAGCGGAGGAGTCATTCACCGCAAAAGATTATCCGACGGCGGTTACGAAAATCACCGAGTTGCTGACGGCGCTGGGACCGAATAAGGACGCGCCGCTTGAGCTACTTTATTTCAACAAGGCGCTTGCCAGTCTTCTGTCCTCTAATGCCGTCGAGGCGGAGGTCGCATTTGCGGATTATTTGCAGCGTTTTCCAAAAGGTGAGTACGCGAGCCGTTGTTATCTCGGGATTGGGCGTGCTTGCATCGACCAGAACACCCCAGAGAAAAAAGAGCAGGCGGTGCAAGCGCTTCGTAGCGCAGCCCAAGACCCGAAGTACCGCTCGGAAGCCGGTCTCTGGCTTGGCCAAGTCTACAACGACCTCGGTAGACGCGAGGAAGCTCTCGAAGTCTTCAAGAGTCTCATGGGCTCGGACATTCGTACACCTCAGCAGACGACCGCAGCGGTGGAAGTGATTCGACTGCTTGCAGATGCCGGAAACCAAGAAGACTTCGTGTCCTACCTGAGCCGCTTGAGTGACCAAGCGGGTATCCGTGATGCGATTGCATGGTACGCCAACCAACTGATCGTCCGTGGGGATGAGCTGGTGGGAACTCAATCGTACGATTCCGCTCTCGCGATTTACCGCGCGGTGCCGCCACGCAGCCAGATCATAGCGATCCAGAAGGTGTCGCTGGAATCGCAGCGTAAGATTCTGAAAGTTCTTGAGAGTCGGGTCGAACTCGAAAAGACCAAGCCCTTGGGCCAACGCTCATCGGCATCAGAGCTGGTCAATGGTCTCAAACCCGCTATCGAACTGGCGGCAAAAGCGCTTCAATCGGTCGAGGAAAAGACCGATCTCGATGCCACCCTGATCATGCGCCGTGGCCGCTGCCTTTACTATCTTGAGCGCTACGAAGAAGCACTCGTCTGCTTCAGGACGATCCGCAACAAATACGCCTCCGCGTCCGACGCCAAGTCTGCGGCCTACGCGGAGATCATCATCACTAACGAGCTGAAAAATATCCCCCTGCTCAAATCCCTCTGTGACGACTATGTGCGAAAATACCCGACCGCCGACAACGTCGAACAAGTGGCATCTCTCTCAGGTGAGGTACTTGTCCAAACTGGAAATTGGGCAGAAGTCGGTACCCTCTATCGTGGATTAGAAGCAAAGTTCCCAGACTCTGCCAACCTCGACCGTTTCACGTTTTTCCAAGGACTTGCATGGTTCCAAGATGGCAATTTTAAAGAAGCCACCACATTCTTTAATAAGATCATCAAAAATTTTCCTGACAGCTCGATCAATGAAAACGCGCACTATTATGTCGCGATGGCGAATTTCCTAACCAACAACTACAAGGAAACGCTCAAGTCTTGTAAGGAATACCTCACGAAATTCCCCGATGGAAGATACGCTGGCGACATGCGTTATCGGCTCGCATTCATCGACTTCAATGACAAAGACGTCGATCAGACGGACAAAATCATCCGCGATCTCACCCAATTCCTCAACGAGCATCCTGACGATGCTTCTGCGGGCTCGATGTACTGCCTGCTCGCTGACACCTACAAGAAGAAGAACTCAGACAAGGCGGATCAACTCGCCAAGTTCCAAGCGAGTGCGTTGGAGGCATACAAGAAAGCGGTTTGGGCAGAAACTCCCGACGACGTCATCCAGTATGCATTGGATTCGGCCACGACCCTGCTTTCGGGCAACAAAGACTTTGCTGGGATCGCCACGCTTCATGCGGAGTTTCTCAAGCGCAAGCCTGATAGCCCGTTGGCTTTGCTTTCGGCATCGTGGGTCGCGAAAATGAAAACTCGCGAAGGGAAGGCTGACGAAGCAGCAGAAATGCTAGCAAGTTCCCTCAAATCGCGGATCGCGAATCCAAATGCCGAACAAGTAGAGTTCCTGATCGATGAGCTGGTCAAAACCTTGGTTCCTCGCAAAAAAGCCAACGAAATTGATGTCGATGCCGTCGACAAGCAACTCGTCGATATTCTCAACAAGGCCACTGCGGAGCGTGAGAATGCCACGACCAACGCGCGGCTTTATTACGCTCGTGCCCGCCTCGCTCAATTGCTCAAACGGCCAGACCGCTCGGATCTCTATTTGAAGGGCATCGCCACGATCAACGCCAAGGACCCAGCGGTACTGAGCCCTGCATTGTTGGCAGTCTCGGGCGAGATTCTTCTCAAGCTGGGTGATTTCGATGGGGCGACCGCCATGTTCCAGAGGCTGGTGGATCGTCACCGTGAGGGTATGTTTGCCGATGCTGGACCCGTGGGCTTGGGCTATGTAGCACTGGCGCGCAAACAACCGGCCGAGGCCTTGAAGATTTTTGAAGACGCACTGGCGCAGAACCCTGGGATGTCGCGCTTCAAGGAAACCACACTTGGCAAGTTGCAAGCCCTGGTCGCGCTTGACCAGTTGGACGCCGCTGAGAAGCTCGCGCTCCAAGTGGTTGGAGACAAAATGTTCCGCGGTGAAATGGCGGGCAAAGCTTACATTTTCCTCGGTAAGATCTATCGGGCACAAAGTGCGAAAGCTGCTGAAAATGATGCCAAACTCGAATTGCTCAAAAAAGCACACGGTACCTACCAGAGAGTGTACGTCGCTTATCAGAGCACTCCGGAGGTTTGTGCTGAAGCGTATTGGCAGGCCTACGAAACTGCCGGAGACCTTGGCAACAAGACGCTTGCCGATGAAACAATCCGCGCTCTGGCCGCCAACCAGAAACTCAAAAACACCGAGCGCTTCAAGAAAGCCAGCGAGCTCATCAAGTGAATTTCAGACCTATGACACCTTCATCGCGCCCAATCCGCTCCGCCTTGTTCCTTGGCGCGGTCGCCATGCTGCCCCTGTCGTTGGCAAATGCGGCCGAGCCGATCCGCATCGTGTTCCAGAATGGCCGCTCGGTGCCTGTCTCTGCTGTCATTCTTCAAAATGATAGTCTGGTGATGCAGGCGGTCGCCGAAGGCTTCGGGCCTGGTCAAACTTTTCCCTTGGCCAGCGCAGATCACGTTTACGGCGAGCGCCCAGCCGAGCTCGACCCCGCCATCGCATTGGTGCTCATGAGTCGCCCAGGCGATGCCCTCAAACCCTTGGAAGGACTACTCGCATCGCAGAGAGTCACCGCCAGGATCCCTGGAAATTTCTGGTTAGAAACGGCTCGTGCGGCGTTGGTAGCTTATGCCTTGAATGGCGACGCGGCGAAGTGCGTGGAAATCGGCAAACAAATTTCCGAAGCAACACCTGTCCAAGGGATCGACCCATTTGTTGTGCTTGGCAAGGCCCTGCTTGCGCCAGTTTCCACTAGCACCAGTGACCGTGAAGTCGCCTTCCGCGATCTAACCACTGATAATTTGCCAGCCGATGTCGGAGCCTACGCCTCACTCCTACGAGCGGAGTTGCTCGATACCAGTAAGCGCGATAGCGACCCTGCGAAGGCGCTCCAGCAAGAAAACGAAATTCTTGAGGCTTACCTCACGGTGCCGTGCCTATTCCCATCCGGTGGCATGGTGCTTAACGCCGTTGCCGAACTGAAGGCAGCGCAAATTCTTGCCACTCGTGGCCGCCGTGAAGAGGCGGTTGCACTCCTCAAGTCGTGCATTCGCAATTCCTCCGGAACCTTGGTCGCCGTGGAAGCCACTAAACGTCTTGATAGCCTCAAATAAACTAGCCTGTTCATTTATCACCCAACTCTCTAATTTAATTCTATGAAAAAAGCCATTCAAAAAGCCGTCTACGCGGCGCTCGTGTTTCTTCCGATGTCCGCATTCGCTGCGGAGGCTGCCAAAGCAGGAGAAGTGAAAAAAACCTTCATCGACGTTCTTGCCGAAGGTGGATGGTGCATGTGGCCAATCGGCGGCTTCTCGATCGCAACGGTCTGGCTGATCATTGACATCTGGATGCGCACCAACGACAAGAAAATGGTTCCTGCCGAGGATGTTTCCATCGCTCAACAATCGTTTCTCGCGGGCGACTACGTCGGGGCTTACCAAGCGATGAAGGCGCTTAACAGCCCATTTGCGAATGTGGTTCGCTCGGCGCTTTCTTCGATTGGCTATGGCAAGGCAGCAACGGAAGAGGCGCTCGTTGCCGAGGTGGACAAGGTAAATTCCAAGCTCCAAACTCGGATCAACTACCTTTCCGTCATTGGTGTTTGTACGCCGATGGTGGGTCTCCTCGGAACGGTCTCGGGTATGCGGGGTGCCTTTGCCAGCCTCGGGTCTGCGGGCATCGGCGATCCAGCGTCGCTTTCTGGTCACATCGGCGAGGTTCTCATCGCTACCGCTGCGGGTCTCTTCATCGCGATTCCTGCTTTCATGGGGTTCTATTTCCTCCGCAACAAACTGCAGGCTGGGGTTCATCATCTTGAGGAGGAATCCAGCCGTTTGTTCCGCAACGCGCCATACGAGTATTTGAAGGATGCCGATGTGGGTCAGGAAGAAACATTCGCTGCTCTGCCAAACTGGGTGCAAGGTCAGCAAGGTGCCTGAGTTGCCTCATCGGCGCAAATCCTAACACTTAACACAAAAAACCATGGCCGGCGGCGGAGGAGGAGGAGAGAGCGGGGAACCCGAGTTCCAAATTGCTCCTATGATCGATGTGCTGCTCGTGCTGCTCATTTTCTTCATGAGCATCACCTCGGCCGAGGTGCTGAAAGTGGATAAAAAAATCACGCTCCCTATTTCGGCCCATGCCAAAAAGCGGGATCCAGAAATGTCCAAGCACGAGATTGCCATCAATATCCGCTGGGATTCCAAACAAAATAAATCGCTGCTCTTGGTCGATGATATCGCCTATCCCGCTATTTCAGATCTCATCCCTTACCTCAAAGAACGCCGGGCGAAGGATGACAAACTGCGGGTAGTGATCCGAGGTGATAAGTTGCTCCCAGCAATCGAAGTTCAGCGGGTGATGAACCTTGTCGGTGAAGGCGGGATTGCCGATATTTCATTCGCTGCTTCTAACAAATAATTCTCATGAGCCGCCGCAGCAAAAGAAAGCTATCCGGAGAAGTGAATCTAGGTTTCCAGATTGCGCCGATGATCGACGTGGTCTTTGTGATCATGCTGTACTTCATGGTCATGGCGGGTGCCGTTCAGGTAGAGAACGCCCATAACACGAAGTTACCAGGAACCGTGGCGACGGAGACGGATACGCCGATGCCAGATGAAATCGCCGTCCGGATTGAGGATGATGGCCAAGTGTACCTCAACGACGATCCGCTCGATACGCCGGAGGCAAAGCAACTGCCAGAGTTCACCAATAACCTCAAGCAGCTCCACGACAGCAGTATGGCCTCGAAGTCTGAGGTGCTAGTCACAATCTACGCCAACGAACTTGCTCGCTACGAGCGGGTGGTCGACGTGCTCGATGCCCTCAGCCGTGCAGAGATTTCTAATGTGACTTTCCAAGCAGGAAGTCCTGAATAACTTTAAATTCTCGCAGATCGCCCAACCCAATCACGACCATGGAACTTTACGACAGCGAAGGAAATCTCATCCAAGTCAAGGAGCGCAAGATGGGCCTCTGGGCAAAAATCGGCGGTGGCTCGTTGATGTTTGCGGCGTTGTTTCACGTGGTGTTGCTGGTTGTTGGTGGGTTTTGGATTTTCCAAGTCATCCGGGAGCCCGAAAAGAAGGTGGATTTCATGCCACCCGGCGGCGGCGGCGGTGAACGTGGAGCCGAACACCAAGTTCAACAGAAAAAGCGTGCGCAAATCACCCCAACGACCAATGCCAAACGCGTCTTCGCCGAGGGAGCTCAAGCGTCGTACTCGATCCCTGAGCAAGGTGATAGTTTTGGTGAGATGTCGACGCTCAGTTCGCTGAGTGGCGGTGGGATGTCGGGCGGCCTGGGAGGCTCTGGCAGCGGTGCAGGATTTGGCAAGGGGGCAGGTGCTGGCGGAGGTCTCGGTATGGGCGCTGGCGCCGGAAAACTTTTCGGCCTGATCCCAGAGACGATGCGCAAACGATGCTCAAAGGAGGATCGCATGGCCCGTCTCGCCGAGAACGGTGGAACTCCAGCATGCGAAGACGCCGTACTCAAATCACTCCGCTGGTTCAAGTCGACTCAAGCAGCCGATGGGTCATGGGGCGATTCGAATAAAGCTGCGATGACTGGACTCGCGCTGCTCGCTTATTTTGGGCACTGCGAAACTCCTGCATCTGAAGAATTCGGCGATTCATGCATGAAAGGCATCGGCTATTTGGTCAACCGAGCGCTGAAAGCGGACGGTAAGATGTCGGCGGACTTCACTGTCAACGGCTGGGTGTATGAGCACGCGATCGCCACCTACGCGCTCGGTGAGGCCACCACCTTCTGTAAGGAGCTCAAGATCGAGATTCCTTCATTGGTGGAAATGACAGAAAAAGCTGGCCAATTCATCATCGACAACCAGCACAAGAGCGGTGGCTGGGCTTACCTTTACGCGCTGGAGAAAGGCCATCCCGATGTTTCGATTGTTGGGTGGCAGATCCAAGCCCTCAAGGCTTGCAGCCACACGGGAATCAAATACAAGGGCTTGAATGCATGCATCAGTAAAGCCTTAGAGTATGTCAATGCCCGGCAAGATGACAATGGGGGTTATGGCTATACCAGCAAAAAACCGTCCGGAGAAAAAACCTATTATACCCTGACGGGAGTGGGGATGCTTTGCAACCAGATGTGGGGCAAAGGGGCTCGAACTGAAGTGAGTAAAGCAGCAAAATACATCCTCGAAAACACCAAGTTTGACTACAATGACAAGAGTGGTGATCTGTATGTCCATTATTACGAATCTCAGGCGATGATGCAGTTGGGCGGCGATGGCTGGAAAAAATACAACGAGATCTTCCGCGACCAAGTGCTAAACAATCAGACTGAGGATGGCTCATGGAAAGCGTCGGGTGGCACCAACTCGTTGGGGGGCAACTCGGGCAAAGTTTATCGCACGGCTCTCTGCACTCTGATGCTCGAAGTTTATTACCGCTTCCTGAATTCCGACAGCGGTGGCAAGCGGCGTTCTGGGATTTGAGCCCATCAAACGCTAAGTTTGCCCCGTGGTTGGGGCTACTGCCTCGCCGTCCGTGCATCGTAATTGTTAGCCAAGCGTTGTCCTACCTGATGCTGGGTTTCGGGTCGAGGCGGTAGTCTCAGTGTTAGCCGCTGAGTTGCGGAATCGTGGGTTCGGTGGTGTGAAAGCTGGTGGGCGCAATCCAACCGTCTACTTGATGCACTGCCAAAGTTCGGCAACGCGAGGAGTAAGATTTTTCTAACAGCTAACGGTTTGAAATTATTGATTCCGAGAGTACCGCATTGATGCTAGAAAGCTGGAAGGTTATCCCAGTCACGCCCGCCAAAACATCCATCTCCATCTCTACCCGCCACCGCTCTTATGCATCCTTTTCTTAATTCTGATTTTCACGTCCGCTGGTCGCAGCTGGTCCCTGAAGCCGTTGCGCCCGACATCGGCCACGCGCTGGAGGTTGCTGAGCAAAACATCGAGGCGATTTGCTGTCAGGATCCTACCATGGCAACCTTCGAGTCGACTTTCCTTGCCTTTGAAAATGCGGCGGAACTTCTTAACACGGGTTGGGGCCGCCTCTGCCACCTCGACTCGGTCTGCGACTCGCCGGCCCAACGCGAGGCTTACGGCAAGATGTTGTCGGAAGTCAGTGATTTTTATTCGTCACTTTCACTCAATGGCCGCCTTTGGTCGATGATCAAGACCGTGAGCGAAAGTCCGGAAATCGCGACACTTTCACTTGTCCAGCAGCGGTTCGTGCAAGAGACGGTGGCCGATTTCCGGAACTCGGGAGCCGATCTCCCCGCAGATCAAAAGAAGCGGGTGGCCGAGGTAGATGCGGAACTTTCGAAGTTGACGAAGGAATACTCTGAGCATGTCCTCGATTCGACCAACGCTTGGGAGTTGGTCATTACCGATGAGTTGAAACTCATAGGTCTCCCTGAATCGGCGATCGCGGGGGCCGCGGCAAATGCCCGAGCAAAGGGCCATGAGGCACCCGCATGGCGGTTTACCCTCCAGTTCCCTTCGATGTACCCGCTCATGCAGCACTTGCATGATGATGGAATCCGCCGACAAGTTTGGGAGGCGTCCTCGCAAGTTGGAGCGGTCGGTGAGTTTGATAACACCACACTGGTTTGGCAGATCCTCACGCTCCGCCAAGAGAAAGCAGCAATCCTTGGGCACAAGCATTTTGCCGACCTAACACTTCTGCGGCGGATGGCAAGAAATGGCGAAACGGCGGTCGGCTTTGTGAACGACCTCCATGAGCGGATTCGCCCCACTTTCATCGCCGAGCACAAGCAATTGGCCCAGTATAAAGCGGCCAAATCGGGCCAGCCGATCGGTGCGCTCGAACCATGGGAGGTCGCCTACTGGGCGGAACGGCAACGCAAGGAAAACTACGACTTTGACGAGGAGGTGCTGCGGCCATTTTTTCCGGTCGATGGTGTAATGGCTGGGATGTTTGAGATCGCCTCGCGGCTCTTCGGTATCACGATTTGCCAGTTAGAAACGGTCTTTCGTGCGCCGAGCGCGGGGGGTGATGCAGAACTGTTAGGCGATGATCTCCGTGTCGAAGTCTGGCATCCAGAATGTTCATTTTACGAAATTCATGACGCAAAAACTGCGGCACATCTTGGATCATTTTATGCCGACTGGCACCCACGCGAGTCGAAGCGTGGAGGTGCATGGATGAATTCGCTTCATACCGGCGGAGTTGGTGAACCGCATCTCGGCATCATCATCGGCAACATGAGTCCGCCTGTCGATGGAAGGACGGCCCAGCTGACCCACAGTGAGGTCGAAACGATTTTCCATGAGTTCGGACATCTGCTCCACGGCATGCTGAGTCAGGTTGAGGTGAAGTCGTTGTCAGGCACCAACGTGGCATGGGACTTTGTCGAGCTTCCTTCACAAATCATGGAGAATTTCTGTTGGGATCGCGAATCGCTCGATCTATTTGCCCGGCATCACGAATCCGGCGAGCCGATACCAGAAGATCTTTTTATGAAAATGATTGCAGCTAAAAATTATCTAAGTGCTTCTGCATTCATGCGCCAACTTGCGTTTGGCAAGCTCGATCTTGAGTTGCACAGCCACCTATCAGATTTTGTTGGGAAGGATCTCGATGCCATCGACCGCGAGGTGCTTGCCGATTATTTGGCACCGCTGAATACCTTAACGCCCTCGATGATGCGCCGCTTCAACCATCTCTTCAGTAGCCCGACGGGTTATGCGGCTGGCTATTATTCCTACAAGTGGGCTGAGGTGCTTGATGCCGATGCGTTCACGCGTTTTCAAAAAGAGGGTGTGTTGAATGCAGAGACAGGTCAGGCATTCCGCGAGCACATTCTCAGTAAGGGAAATTCTGCTGCGCCGGATGAACTTTACCGGCGCTTCATGGGCCGAGACCCTGAGCTTGAGCCGCTCCTCGCTCGTGCAGGACTCGCCGAGCCGGCATTGGCTTGACAGCTAATTGACTGTTTGAGACTGATTTAGAAATTTTTTTTCACCAACTGTTCCAACATGATTTCAGAAAAAGTATTCATCGCCATCGATTTGGGTGCTGGCAGCGGCCGTGTGATCGCCGCCAAGACCGACTTTTCAACCATCGAACTAGAGGAAGTGCATCGATTTGACAATCCCGGAACTGATTTGCCGAGCGGATCGTTCTGGAATGTGATCGGCCTTTATCGGGAAATTCTAACAGGCTTGCGCCGCGCGGTCGAACAACATGGATCGAAGATTGTATCGATCGGGATCGATACGTGGGGTTGTGATTTTGGCTTGGTTGATGCGAATGGAGAGCTGTTAGGAATGCCGCACCAATACCGGGATCCACGTTTCGAGGGGATGGACGCGGTGATGCACGCAGCGATGCCGGAAGCGGAAATCTATTCACACACGGGGATCAAGACCAATTTTTACAATTCCTCGCTTCATCTCATGGCAGAGGCGCGCAAGCAGAGCCCCACGCTGCTGCATGCGGAAAATCTTTTGTTTGTGCCGGATCTGTTAGCCTATTGGCTCACGGGTGTGCAGGCCGTCGAGCGCACGGTGGCATCGACCTCCCAGTTGTTGGATCCGCGTACTGGCGACTGGGCGTGGGAGGTGATTGATGCGTTAGGTTTGCCACGCAAGATTTTCGGTGCCGTGGTCGCGCCGGGAACGGTGCTTGGCTCCATCCGTGACGAAGTGGCAAGTTTTATCGGGCAAGCGGGTATTCCGGTGGTGGCGACGGCCTGTCACGACACGGCCTCCGCGGTTGCTGGCATCCCGATGGATGGCAGCAGCCTTTGGCTTTCATCAGGGACGTGGTCGATCATGGGTGTGGAAACCTCAGAGGCAATCACCTCAGCAGACGCTCATGCGTACGGGTTTTGCAACGAGCTGGGTGTTTCGGACAGCGTACGTTTTTTGAAAAACATCAGTGGCCTGTGGCTGGTTCAAGAGTGCAAGCGTCAGTGGGATCTCGAGGGTGATCCGCTCGGGTACGGCGAAATGGCGACACTTGCGAATCAAGCCACACCGTTTTCCGCCTTCATTGATCCCGATGATTCCTGCTTTGCAAGCCCTGGCGACATGCCAGAGAAAATCCGTGCGTTTTGCGCGAGGTCTGGCCAATCGGTGCCTGATGACAAGGGGCAGATCCTGCGGGTGGTCACCGTGTCACTTGCCCTCAAGTACCGCGTGGTTTACGAGAACATTCGTAAGCTCACGGGGCTCGATTTTAAGTGCTTGAACGCCGGCGGTGGAGGAATCCAAAACGCGCTACTCAGCCAAGCGACGGCAGACGCTCTCGGAATTGAAATCGTCTGCGGTCCTGTGGAGGCGACGTCCTGCGGAAATGTGATCACTCAGATGATCGGCACGGGATACCTAACAAACTTGGAGGCGGGCCGGGACCTAATTCGCCGCTCGTTTGAGCGCAGCGTCTTCACTCCCGGTGATTCGTTAGCCTGGGATGATGCATTCACTCGATTCAAGGCGATCTTGACCCTGGGCTGACGGGTCAAACGCCTGGCGGTGGTCTGGTTTATGCTCGATGGAGCGATCTGAACAAATCTCAGTTTTGATTCGACATCATGGTGCAAAATCATGCAATTATTTGACAGGTGATTCTTCGTGGGTTGCCCAAGGTCCATGAATTCCATTCTGCCTCAGCAAGAGCCCATCGCAAGTTTGCGATTAGGATTAATGCGATGGAGAGCACGGTTCGATTATCGAGTTCCTAATTCAAGTCCATGTCCACATCGGCAATATCCGTTATGAAATTGCTCATCGTGCGCCCGAGCGGTTGTGCATTGGTTGCGGCGCTAGTCATGATCGTTGGCGGGGTGCTCTGGATCACTGGCGGGGAGGCGCGGTCTGGCATCGTGCAGGTGGGAGCTGGGAGTTACTCGACGACTCTGCCGGACGGTTGCAATCCATTACCGGAAAAAATTTATCGTACGCAAGCTGCCAAGGGACCCACGGTGACAGGGCAGTGGTGGAGCTCCTTGCTGTGGCAAGAATACTCGAACAACATGTTCCCCCATCCTCTGGCGATGGTCTGCACGCCGGAGGGATTGGCGATCACTTACCCAGGTGCGGCTGTAGTGGGTTCCCAGTCGGCCATCATGGGTGACGGTGTAACCAAAAATGGAGACCTGAAGATTGGGCATTCGGTAGCATCAAGTTTCAAACAAGCAGAGTGTGACGGATATTCTGATTGGTTTGTCACGGCTGCATTCGACGATGGCAAGGCTTCGCTCAAAACTTCATTTGGACACGGTAGTCCATTTGTCTACTGCATTTACCGTAGCGGAAATCCAGTGGTAACGTTCGATGGGCATCCGCAGATTTGGGCAGGCACTGCGAAGGATGCCGTCCTTGGTGTCACCATCAAGGGCCATCATTACGGATTGTTCGGTGCGTCGGGCTCATCCTGGACGGGCATGGACGGTGCCATTTTAACCAATCAGGCTGGGGGGAAACCATACTTTTCGATCGCCTTACTACCCGACAACCGATTGGAAACACTCGCCTTATTCAAGCGCTATGCTTACAGCCACGTCATCGACACGCGGGTCGATTACCAAGTGATCCCAGGCAAGGTGAAAGCGGTGTATGAACTCAAAACCAAGGTGTGGGAAGGCAGCGAAAGTGACACGATCTACTCGCTTTATCCACATCAGTGGAAATACACTACCTCAGAATTAACGAATATGACCTACGGCTCCGTCCGCGGTGTCATGAAAGTCGCGTGCGGTGTCGGATTTGTTACGGAGGTCCCGATTCAAGGCGTGCTTCCGATGCTTCCCGCTGAGGGGATCAAAGACCGGGCAACCCTGTTAGGCTATTTGAAAGCGGAGGCGAAGGTCCCAAGCCCCGACTACGCAGATACGTATTGGGAAGGAAAGCACCTTGGCCGCCTTGCTACCTTGAGTGGAATCGCGGAGGCGGCCGGAGAGCCTGATCTCCAAAAAATCTTTATTCAGCAGATCAAGCAGCGGTTAGAAAATTGGTTCACCGCATCTCCTGGAGAGACCGCGCCCTTGTTTTTTTACAACGCGAACTGGGGAGCATTGGTAGGTAGTAAGTCATCCTTTGGCAGTGATAGACCATTGAATGATCATCATTTTCACTACGGGTATTTCATCCGTGCAGCAGCAGAAGTGGCAAGGGTGGATCCGGCATGGGCGAAGAAATGGGAGCCGATGGTCCTGATGGTCATCCGCGATATTGCCTCGCCGAGCCGCACGGACCCAATGTTTCCCTACATCCGTTGTTTCGATAAATACGCAGGGCACTCGTGGGCGTCGGGCGATGCTAACTTCGCCGATGGAAACAACCAGGAGTCATCGTCTGAATCATTGAACGCGTGGTATGGACTCATGATGTGGGGCGAGGCAACTTCAAATCCAGAAGTGCGTGATGCCGGTTTGTTCCTCTTCAATACGGAAAGAACGGCGGTAGAGGAGTACTGGTTCGATGTGTCTGGTACAAACTATCCGAAGGATTTCCCGAACGTGGCGCTGGGCATGATTTGGGGCGGCAAAGGTGCCTTTGGGACTTGGTTCTCCAATGACATTGACTGCATCCATGGGATCAACTGGCTGCCATTCACGCCCGCTTCAATTTACATGGGACGCAATCCAGCTTATGTGAAAAAGAACTATGAACGCATCACCGCTCGGCGCCCTAGGGGGAAAGATTTCAACACGGGATGGGGCGATTTGGTGGTGATGTTCAATGCGCTCAATGATCCGGCGAGTTCAGCAGCCTATCTCGATGCGCATCCTCACTGCCTCATTGAAGGCGGCAATACCTATGCCTTCATGTATCATTGGATCCACACGCTCGATCAATTGGGAATCAACGATGCTGGCGTGGTCGCGGACTATCCATTTTCGAATGTCTTCCAAAAAGATGGTAGGAAAACGTATGCGGTTTATAACTACGGCCCAAGCCCGCTAACGGTTCATTTTTCCGATGGCTGGAATTTGCTGGCAAAGCCAAAGTCTCTCACCGTCAACCGATCTGACCGCTAAAGTCATGCCGCGACGTTATACCAAGAAGGTTCTGAATGGATTTGAGATCCACACGCTTGCCAACGATCGGATCGCCCTCTCGATGGTTCCTGAGCTTGGGGGGCGGCTGGTCTCATTGAAAGATCGAGCAACTGGTCGTGAGTGGTTAGATGGTTGGTCGCCAGCAGCCAAACGCCGGCTTTGGCATCCGACGGACCCTCAGGATTACGAAACTGGGCCTGGCGCGGGTATCGATGAGTGCCTGCCCACGGTGCTTGCTTGCAAAGTGAAGCGCAAGGCATTGGGTGACCATGGCGAGCTTTGGAACCGGGCCCCAGCATTCGACCAGGAGCTCGCCAGCAAGGGGGTGTTGGTCTGCAGTTGGAATCTAACATCCCTACCTCTGAACTTCGAACGCCGCGTTTCAATCGCAAAAAATCAAGTTCGTTTTGACTACCGCATCGAGAACCGTGCGGATGTCGCGACTCCATTTCTTTGGGCCTGGCATCCGCTCTTTTCATGGAAACCAGGTGATAAAATTTGCCCTGCAAAGTCGATTCAGACCTGTCTAACCCCTGGCGGTGAGGTGATGCCATGGCCACTCGATTCGCTGGGGAATGATCTATCCAAGGCTCGATTTGTGAAAGGCGCGACGCCTGCAGCCAAAATATTTCTTGGGCCACTGGGAAAGGGTCGAGTCGCGATTCGCGCAAAAAATGGTTCAAGCCTTGAGCTTTCGTGGCCAGCAAGCCTGTTCCCATACGCAGGAGTTTGGATCACACGAGGTTTTTGGAAGGGCCTGCATCATTGGGCAATCGAGCCGACGAACGCAGCGGTTGACCGTCTGTCGGACGTTGCGGTCACCGATGCCCCCGCGCCTTGCTTGCTGGCAGCTAGAGAGGTGCGCCGCTGGTCTTTGTCCATCAGGATGGCAACCAACGAGCAATGACCCGCCCTAATAACTCATTAGCGCGCATTGAACTTCTGCGCGAGCCATTGCTCGAGCAGTTGTGGCCATGCGGCGAGATCGCCCCTACCTTTTAGGCCGTAGCCGTGACCACCTGCCTCAAAAAGATGGAGTGAAACAGGCACGCCTTGTTTTTTGCACGCGGTCGCGAACTCAAGACTGTTACGGCAGTCGATGGGGTCGTCGGCGGTGGTGATGAGAAACACGGGAGGGGTGTCCTTGGTCACTGCCTTGTCGGTTGAGTATTTCTCAACGGTGGCATCATCTGGGTCTCTGCCTAACAGATTCAGTCGCGATCCCTTGTGGCTCAAGGCGGCACTCATCGAAATCACTGGATAGATGAGAATCGCGAAATCGGGTTTGCAGCTTTCGTGATCGATTGCATCGCCGCCTTCTTCTTTGAAGGAGTCGGCAAAGCGGGTGGCGCACAGGCTCGCAAGGTGACCGCCCGCTGATGAGCCCATCACGCCAATTTTGTTAGGGTCGATTCCCCATTCGTTTGCATGCGCCCGTATGGTGCGAATCGCGCGGCGGGCGTCGAGGAATGGCACGGGGAATTGATACTCGTGGCTTGGGTCTTGGCTCACGCGGTATTTCACGACGATGCCAGCGATACCGCGTTCGACTAACCACTTTGCGTAGTCGTGTCCTTCATGATCTGCTGCGAGGAGACCGTATCCTCCGCCTTGAAAAATGAGCGCGGCGACACCAGTTGATTTCGATTTATCGGGGAGGTAGGCCTGAAACTGTGGGAGTTCGATGTCACTGATGCGGCCTTTTTCTCCGAGAGTTTCGGTTCCTGCAGGTTGGAGCTTGGCGCCGGGTGCCTCGTGAGGCCACAGTTTGACCCACTGCGAGTTTGCAATGGAGATGACGCTAAGGAAAACAAGTGTGTGGCGTTTTATGGGTTTTGCGTGGGTGATGGTAGAAATGAAAAATCAGTTGGCGACTTTGATGCGGGCGGGAACATCCTTGATCTGGATGCCGGCCTTGGTGAGAGATTCCCAGACTTTGAGAAGTCGCTCCAATGGGATGTTGCGATCGGCCTCCAATTCTAACTTACGGTTAGGATTTTGTTTCTGATAGGCCTTCAAATACGACTCTAAAAGACCTTCCGGAACTTGTAGGGAGTCGAGGGTGATGTTGCCCAGTGCGTCGAGGGTGATTTTTGACCGAGGTTCGAAGACTTGGTTCGACGGAATGTCGCGTACTGTTGGCAACTCGATGTGCAGTACGTCTCGGGGTTTTTTAAATGCGGTCGAGACAATGAAGAACACCAGCAAAACGAAGAGAATGTCGATCATCGGGATGACCGCCACCTGGCTGCGGGTGGTTTTGGGACGGTGAAATTTCACGAAGAATCAGGGTTGATGATTTGGAGTTTCGCAGGCGGATGCGAGGTTCGTTAGAAGAGATTCTAACCGGGCGGTGAGCATTTCGATGCGGCGAACAAAAAATCCGTGGGCGATGACGCAGGGCACCGCGATGGCCAGGCCGACGATAGTGGTGGTGAGTGCCTCGGCGATGCCGCGAGCGATCGCGAGGTGGTCGGAGTTGTCACCGAGTCCTTGGAAGATCCGGACGAGCCCGGATGCAGTTCCTAGCAATCCGAGCAATGGGGCGATGGTGATGACCGTGTCCAGCACCGCGATTCCCGCATGGAGATGGATGGTTTCCTCTCTGGCGGCCGACTCGACCGCATGGGTGATTTCGCTGCGAGGTTTCCCGCGGTGTTTGATGACCACCGCCGAGAGTCGAGCAAGCGCACTTGCGCCGTTTTCGAATTCTTTGATCACGGGTTGTTCTCGGTGTGCGGCGAGGAGTTCTGGGAAATGGGCCACATCACGAGCAAGGGATGTTGGGATGACCCGTCGGTTAGTGAGGGAAAGGAATTTAAAGAGGATCGCCATCATTCCGGCCACCGAGGTGAGGCCGAGTGGGATCATGAAGACGCCGCCCTTGGAGAGAAACTCCCAGACGAGATTAATACCGAGAGAATGAGTCATGGAGAGGATGGGGTTGAGGAGTTCGTTCATGGATATTGGTTAGAAATAGAAGTTAAAGATCAGTTCAAGAGGTTCGTTCGTAAAATCCTTTTTCAAAGCGGCAGGCATCGCGGGGATCGCGGCATCTCGGATGGCATTCAGAGTGAAGCCTTTTTGGACCTCGCCCGTTTCCATGTTTCCGACGAACTGAACCGTACGAACCTTACCGCTGGTCTCGACGAAGAATCGAACGGTTAGAAACCCTGGGGTAATGAAATCTCGGTGTCGCACGCAGTTGCGCTGCCATTCTTGTTCGACGGCGCGACTGATAACGGCTTGGTAGCGGCCGAGCGGCGAATCGGCCACATCCAGTGCGCTGCGCCCTGTGCGTGAGATCGATCCGATGATCGCGGTTTTGCGTTGGTTGCCCCGGAAGCCTGGAGTGGCGCTTGGGGTGGAGGTTTTGGCTTGTGGGGATTCTTGGGGTGGAGTGGCTATTTTCTCCTCCTTCGGCGCCTGGGTGCGAGCGGCTGCGGGCGTCTTGGTTTTAGCAAACTCAAGGGGCGTAGGGACATCGACGGGGTAAGGGCCGTCCAAGAGGCGCTCGTGCGTGGGTGGCGGGGATTGAGCCTCTGCTGCGCCACTGATTTTGTCAGGCTCGCTGGATTCGACTGGCTGGGTCACGTTTGATTCTGCAGGGTCTTGAGGAGCTGGGGTGGCGGGTGTTTTCGGTGTTTCCTGCGTTGCGGCATCGTTAAGTGGGCCGTCACGATAGGTGCTCTCGGTGGTTTCAAGATCATCGGAACCCCGGGGTTTGGCGCCTGCTTGCGAGGGTAACTCGGGAGCCTCGGCATCGGGCTGGCGGTCGCTTGTAGCTCGCGTGCTCCGCTCGCCCAGAAATTTTGGTTTCTCGGGGGCAGTGGCGGTTTGGCTCTCATTCGTCCGTGCAAACCTCGGTTGGGTGGTTGGAGAGACCTGTGCGGCTTGGGCGGGGGCGGGCGTTGACGGGGCGGGCACGATCATGTCTGGGAAAATCGTGATCGAGGTCTCTGCGGGTGGGGGCACGGCGACCTGCTGGAGTCGCTGAAATTTGGCGGATTGCAGAGATCCCAACCCTGCTGCGATCAAGGCGATGGCGTTGACAAGCAGCGACAACCCAAGGGCGATCGCCCAAAGACGCCGATCTTCCCTGCTTGGGGATGTGGTGAACGATTGCGTGGCCAACGGCGGAGACTCACCCGAAATTGGGAGGGAAGCAATCTGGGAAATGGCAGGCCAGCAGGTTCGTCCCGCAGGCGGCACCGGTAGCTTTCTGAAATCGCTTCGTTCAGAATAGCCGATTTGTCCTAAAATCTGCTATTTTCTGTCAGGAAAATTTTCGGTGTCATCAAACTTGGCGAAAATTTCGCAGTTTTTGATTGATTCACTACCATTCAACTGCAATGTTTCGGCAGTTGACCCCAATTTTATGAGTAAAAATCGAATGGATGGAGCCCAAGCACTGATCAAGACACTCGATGATCTTGGCATCGAATACATCTTTGGATATTCTGGAGGCGCCGCCATCCCGATTTTTGACGCGCTTGAGACCGTCAAAACCAAAATGAAATTCATTCTCGTGCGTCACGAGCAGGGAGCCGTGCACATGGCAGACGGCTATGCCCGCGCGACAGGTCGCCCTGCGGCCGTGTTGGTCACTTCTGGCCCAGGTGCTGGAAATACCGTGACGGGCTTGATGACCGCCATGATGGATTCCGTGCCGATGTTGGTGATCAGTGGTCAGACCGTGACATGGATGCTCGGCAAGGATGCCTTCCAAGAGGCGGACATTTTCGGCATCACCATTCCGGTGGTGAAGCACAATTACCTCGTCAAGGATACGAACGCACTGCCGCGGATCGCTCGTGAAGCGTATCACATCGCGACCACCGGCCGCCCGGGTCCCGTTCTGATCGATGTGCCCAAGGACATTTCTCAAGGCCCCTTCAGCGGCGAGATGAATCCGCCATTCAATTTGCCCGGTTACGATCCGTCGAGCGGACTCACCATTTGCCCAAAAGCGGTGAAACAAGCGACGGACTTGATCGCCAAGGCCAAGCGCCCGGTGATTCTTGCTGGCCAAGGCTGCATGATTGCCCGAGCCGACAAGGAGCTCATGCACCTTGCAGAGACCCTCAATTGCCCCGTAACGACCACGCTGCTTGGTAAAGGCGTTTTCCCGGAAACCCACCCTCTTGCGCTTGGAATGCTCGGCATGCACGGCACGGCCTATGCGAACAAGGCCATGGTCGAGTGCGATTTACTCATCAATGTTGGATCCCGATTTGATGACCGGATCATCGGTCAGCCCTCGAAATTCTGCGCCACCGCCAATATCATCCACATCGACATCGATCCTGCCGAAATGTGTAAAATGGTGCGGCCAGACGTGCAAATCGTCGGAGATGCCAAGGCCGCTCTTACGGAGATCAATGAAAAGATCGGCCCGCTCGAGACCAGCGACTGGCTTGCGAAGCTTGATGGCTACAAGAAAAAGTTCCCGCTTCAGTACAAAAAGCAGGGCGGACTGCGCATGCAACAAGTGATCGATGAGCTCTACCAGCTGACCGAAGGAAAGGCGATCGTTTCAACCGACGTCGGCCAGCACCAGATGTGGGCGGCTCAGTTTTACAAGAACCATGAGTCGTTCCATTGGCTCTCATCCGGTGGTGCGGGTACGATGGGCTTTGGTTTTCCGGCAGCGATTGGTGCCCAGCTTGCTTGCCCAGACAAGATGGTGATCTCGATCTCTGGCGACGGAGGATTCCAAATGACCTTGTTCGAACTTGCCACCGCGCAGATCCACAAACTGCCGATCAAGATCGTGGTGCTCAACAACCACTACCTCGGCATGGTGCGCCAGTGGCAGGAGTTGTTCTACGAGGACCGGACATCTGGCGTGGACCTTATCGGTAACCCTGATTTCTGCAAACTCGCCGCAGCGTATGGTATCCCATCGGTTCACATTAAACGACCTGCCGATGTCACGAAACAGCTGGAAAAAGCCCTCGCCTACAACGATGGCCCTATCCTCATTCATGCGGAGTGCGTCAAAACCGACAATGTGTTCCCGATGATCCCCGCGGGCGCAGCCCTTGAAGACATGATCACGGAAGCACCGAAAACCAAGATGGCGAAACCCGTCGGTTCCACGTGATCTGTTCGAATCCACGACGCTTCCAACCCAGACCTCAGCACTCACTCTCTCGATCTCATGCCCCAGACCATCGTCACCACTGACACTCCCGTCGCCGCCCCAGCAGTCTCGCGCGGCCCTTCTCACACGCTCTCGGTTCTCGTGAGCAATGAACCAGGCGTCCTCATGCGGATCTGCCAAGTCTTCTCACGCCGCGGCTTCAACATCGATTCACTCGTTGTCTCCGAGGGACGAAATGCGAATTTCTCCCGCATGACCATCGGCATCTCCGGTGACCCTGAGGGGCTCTCACAGATCATCATGCAGGTCGGCAAGCTCATCGATGTCATTCATTGCTCGGAGCATACCTTCGATGATTCGGTGACGAAGGAAATGGTGCTCATCAAGATTCGCTGCTCGCCCACCGAGTGCTCGCAAGCGCTGCAAATCGCCGAACATTTTTCCGGAAAAACCGTCGATCTCACGCCCACGTCGATGATCATCATGCTTTTTGGCGACAGCCTGAAAATCGATGCGGCGATTACGATGTTCTCGCAATTCAACATCATCGAAACGGTTCGCACCGGCAAGGTCGTCATGGCCCGCGGGGAACAACCGACCTAACTGAGAATCCGTCCAGCGGACGCCCATTCACCCCAAGCAATCTCCAGCACCTAACGGGGGATCTGCTTGGGGTTTTTTGTGCCATGAACCTAAACTTGGGCAAAAGAGAGCGATCGGGAAATTTTTTGCAGGAAAAATCATGGAATAAAAATTATTTAACAAGCTCTATATCAATGACTTATTTTGCATTTTAAGGCTTTTTCAGGCTCGCGTTGCACTAAGTTGCATAAATTTTCTGGACAGATTGGATTTAGGCATCATAGTTTCAAACAGCCTTCACGTGAAACCCATATTCACGGCTCATGCTTCCACCAGAGGAGGTGTGGTTTTCTTGAATCATCCAAAATCCAAAATCCCAATGAAAACTGTTTCAAAATCCTTAATCAGCTGCCTCACCACCGCCATTCTCGGCCTGAGCGGCGCATCACAAGCCACCATCGTAACGGTCGATAGCACGTTGACGGCTGGATACATGCAGGTCTTCGGCACTGACGGTGCCGGTGGACCAGACTACACTGCTTACATTTTCGGGACAAACTGGGGAGTTGCTGACCTGAAATCAACGGTGGGCGAATCGAGTGTCGTCTTGGAAGCAAACTATAACGGCTACGCTGACAACGCTGGTAGCGATTTCTGGCGCGATAATGGTGGAGTAGGACCGGGAGGAAACAAGTGGATGATTGCATCAACCTTCGCTTCTCTGCCCAATTCGGCGTTCCCCGATCAAAGTTGCAACTTCAAAGCGTCGATCTCAAATTACACGTTTGCCCAAGGCTACATCGTGAGGGCATTCATCAAGCTTTTCACCGACGACTATAGCCAAAATTATCAACTTTTTTCGGATCCACTCACCGCGAACTCAGAGGTCGATCTAACCGTGGACACCACGGGTTGGGCGCGCATTCAATATGGCTTCGAAGTTCAGGGACTTAACGCAAATCCTGACAACTCGCCAGGATCTGCGACTGCAGTCGCAAACGTCGTTGTGCCACAAGGGCCGCTCGTTTATGGCATCCCGAATGCAGGATTTGAGACTGCAGATGGCGCGCAATGGGACAATTCGCATGCAAATGGCTACTCGATCAACTACCCCGCCACTGGGGGCAATCCCGGAGGTTGTGCGGTGATCGATGGCTCCCAAGCTTGGGAGAGTTATTACGCAGTCTTGGTGGCGAACACCGGCAAGAAGCTTCCGCTAGAGGCGCTGAGCCTCACGGCCGGTCAGAAATGCACTTTCGCCCTCGACATGAAAATTCTTTCTGGATCAAACATTGGCGGACTCAAGGTTGAGTACTATCCGAGTGGGACCAACTCTGGGGACCTTTTCCCAGCGCTTACGGGAGATGGCACGCAATGGGCAACCTATTCGTTTCCAATCACCATTCCCGCAGGTACCACGGACATTAAGCTCGTGCCGCTTTGGGGGGGCTACTCGACCGTTGCATTCGATAACCTACGCTTGGCTGGACCCATCGAAGCCACCATTGCAACCAGTGGATCCAATGCTGTGGTGAGCTGGCCATCGGCTACTGGCCGGACCTATCAAGTTCAAAAGTCCACTAACCTTGTGGACTGGAGTAATCTTGGTTCGGCGGTTACGGGCGATGGCTCCACCCAGTCGACGACCGATTCAATGGGTGCGACTAAGGCATTCTTTAAGGTCATCGAGACGACCCCATCGAATCAATAAATGGCTCACCAATCGGCGGTCGGTGCACCACCGGCCGCCTTTTTTTTCTCCACATCTAACAGATTTAAGCGCGCGCCTCCATCTTGAATCCATGCCTCCTGAAGTGCTAGAAAATAGGCTTGAACCTCGCCATGGAAGCACGAAGGCCATAGGAAAACTATCGGATCGCATTCTCTGGTTGCCGCTGAAGCCCATCTTAATTTTGTTAGGTTGTGCTCTAACGGAGTCCGTTAGAGCACAAACCCTCCCTGGCTATACCTTGTGCTGGGCAGATGAATTCAATCAGACGGATGGCAGCACGCCGGATGCTCAAAAGTGGGGATATGACACGGGTGCCTCGGGTTGGGGAAATGGTGAGCTTCAAAATTATACCACTCGTGTAGAAAATGCGCGGATTGAGGCCGGGCAATTGGTGATTGAGGCTCGCAAAGAAAACTACGCGGGAAGCAATTACACCTCCGCACGCTTGTTGACGAAGAACAAGGCTTCGTGGACCTATGGTCGCATGGAAGCACGGATGAAACTTCCGAGAGGCCAAGGAATCTGGCCAGCATTTTGGATGCTTGGCTCGGACATCGATGTCGTGGGTTGGCCGAGTTGTGGGGAGATCGACATCATGGAGAACATTGGTGCACTTCCCTCGACGGTTTATGGGACGGTCCATGGCCCTGGTTACTCGGGTAGCGGGGGAATTGGCGGGAGTTTCACCCTATCCAGCGGAGCGCTCGCCGACGATTTTCACGTCTTTGCGATTGAGTGGGAATCGAACGAAATCCGCTGGCTTATCGACAACCAGCTCTATTTTACGGTCCGACCGTCCGACCTTCAGAGGGGAAGAGTCTGGGTGTTCAATAAGCCGCACCATCTGTTGCTCAATCTAGCAGTCGGAGGAGCGTGGCCGGGCTATCCGAACGCGTCCACGACATTTCCCCAACGCATGACAGTCGACTATGTGCGGGTCTATCAGCGATCTGGATTTGTCCCTGTGGTCCCGCAGTTTGTGACGGTGACACCCGTAGAAAATTGGATAGGCTACATGCATGTGTCGAACCGTCCTCAAGATGGCGGGGCTTATCAATTTGGCACAACTTGGTCGACGGCCGATCTCAGTGCGAGCTTTTCGGGTGCGAACCTGATCCTGAAACCTAACAGTATCAGCGATCCTGCGACTTTCTGGTATGTGGGTGGCGGCGGCCCAGGGCGAGCAGGCAATAAGATCATGGATGCCAACATGTATGTCGAAAAAACCAATAACCTCTCGGGGAAGACCGTGGTCTTTAAGGGTAATGTGCTTTCGAATACACTGACTGGAGCGCACCAGTCATTCGCATTCATCAAAGACTTCGCGCCAGACTATTCCTCGAGCGTTTCGGTGCAGGTCCCTCTAACAAACGGCGTCTTTAAGTTGATTCTCGACACGCTCCCAGGCACCGGGCGTCATGTGCAGTATGGATTTGAGACGTTTGGTGTGAATGTGTGGGCGTCTGATTCCGCAGCGTTTGGGTCAGTTCAGATCGGCGCTGCCGAGGATGACCTTTATGAACGGTGGATCAGAGGATTTGAGATGAGTTCAATTCCGGCACCCGACCTTAGCGCAAGTGGCGATCCTGACCGAGATGGGCAGAGTAACTTGTTAGAGTATGCGATCAATGACAACCCAGCCCGCGCGTCGATTTCAGGGAAAATGAGGTCGCAGATCCGGATGATTGATGGTGCAAGGTGTTTTGAGCTGACGCTGCCCGTGCGCGATGGGGCGGTTTTCAGTGGATCGCCGGCGAAATCGGCAGTTGCAGGCCAGCTGGGTTACACGGTGGAAGGTTCTAGTGAATTGAAGGTCTTTGATCGAGAAGTGACTGAATTATCGCCTCTCACGGAAGGGCTGCCTGCACTCGATGAGGGGTGGACTTATCGGAGTTTTAGACTGAATGGCGCAATTGACCCCGCAACTCCTCAGCCATTGGCGGGTTTCCTTCGTACTAAAATCACCGCAGTTCCCTGATCTTTAAACAATTGCCCTGAAGTCATACCAGAAAGTTGCATTAAATTTCTCGACGAGGTCGGAATTGGATGCGATGAATACGTCTGTCCTTCAAACCCATGAGAACAACCGAACAGCCTCAGTGCCGCAGGAGTGGATTCACTCTTGTCGAAATCCTTGTCACTCTCACGATTGTCGCCGTGCTGGCGGGCGTGGTGTTTAGCCTATCGGCGAAGGCCAAGCAGTCGGCCTTGTCGGCGAGTACGTTGAACAACCTCCGTGAGATTGGGGGTTGTGCGGGACTCTGGATGTCAGAAAACAACAATTTTTTCCCTCCCGCATGGGACAACACGAACGGTGCCAATCGGTCCTATGCGCAGAGTTTTGATCCCTACATGCATGGAGTGCCGATCTACCGTTCGGACCGCAGCAAGTTCATCGGCCCTGATAAGAGAATCGCGGTGAAAGTGAATAGCAATTCTCACCCAATCACTTACGCCATGAATCGCGCGGTATGCCGCGATACTACTTCTAACGGAAAGCCGGGCGAATCCCTGGTGCACGTGACCAAAGTTTCACAACCCACCCAAGTGATCCTTCTTGCCGATGGCTGCCAGAACCCAGGAAACCTGGGACAGTCGAATGCGTCCGCCTATCGGTTGTATGCCGCAACAGGCCAGTCTGGCCCACCAGGCAAAGGCACGCAAACGATTCCCATTGGGCCTGACGTTGATACCGCAGCTGGCGACGGTTGGTTCCGCTATCCATGGGGCAAATGTCACGCCTTGATGTGCGATGGATCTGCGATGGTCTTCGCGAAGGGGACGATCAAGAACAAAAACATCTGGATCGATAGCGATTTATAAGAATGCATAGTGTGCCCCTTGCGTGCCGTGTAATTTTCCGGTGGCTTTTGACAGGGAATTTACCGGTGCCGATGCACCACGAGCAACGGGGGCGGCGCATGCAGATGGAGGCAGAACAATGACCGCTGATGAGACCCAGTCCATATATGCTCCTTGCAACGATCACCATGTTGGAACCCACGGCAAGATAGGATACTGTTAGAATGCTGGCTCTGCGTTCGAGACCGATTGATTCGAATGAAGATCGCGGGCGCACTAGCGATCAAATCCGGCGCGCGGCAAGATCCATGCGCATTACCTTGCAGGTGGCCTCATCAAGGCCGTAACGCAGGAAGAAGATCGAGAGCATCAGCAGACCTGCTGCAGGAATCAAACTCGACAGAAGTAAGATGCCATGCAGTGAAGCAGTCGTCTGTTCGGCATTGGCCACGTAGCCAAAGTAGCTAAGCAACCATCCAGCGAAGGCAGCACCGATGCCCATGCCTGCTTTCTGTGACGAGGTGGTCGCTGAGAAAATAATCCCCGTGGTACGCACATTGAACTTCCACTCAGCATAGTCTGCGGTATCCGCGACTAGGGCCCAGTAAAGTGTCGCGTTGATTCCTGCGAAGATCATCCCAAGAATCTGAAAGGTGAAGATCAATTCCGTTTCGTGGGGTTTGATCCAGTAGAACGGAATGGCGGTGAGAGCGACGAGAGCCATGCTGATGATAAAGGAGTATTTCTTGCCGATCGACCGCACCGAAAACTTCGTGAGCATTGCACCGAAGATCATGGCGAGGCCGCCAACGAGGAAGTAGGTAGCGATTTGTTTGTCGTCCCACTTGAGGTAGCTCTTGAGGTAATAGACACCAGCGGTTCCGCGGACCACCGCGAAGGTGATATTAATGATTCCAGCCGCAAACATCATCAACCAGTGGCGGTTCGCCAACAGGGTTTTGATGTCGCCGACAAGTTTGGTTTTCTGGGCAACAGGTGGGTGGATTCGCTCGCGAGTGGAGAGGAATGAAACGAGAAAGAAGACGATCGAGATCGCGCTGAAAAGGATCACGGTGCGTTGGGCACCAACTTGTTGGTTTTCTCCACCGAAGGCTTTGATCAACAGAAGAAAGCTGGAGTTTGCAACAATCCCCCCGATTTGAGCGAGGACCATCCGGAAGCTGTTGACGCTCGTGCGCTCCAAGGGATCATCCGTCATCACGCCAGACAAGGCCCCGTATGGGATATTGATGGCCGAGTAGAGGAGCATCAGTAAGTTGTAGGTGGTCCATGCCCAAACCAACTTGCCCCATGAACTGAAGTTGGGTGTCGTAAACGCAAGGACGAATACGACGGCAAGTGGAAGGCAAAGCCAAAGAAGGTAGGGGCGGAATTTTCCCCAACGCGAATGGGTTCGGTCAGCCGCCGCGCCGATGAAGAAGTCTACGATTCCATCAGTGCAGCGTGCGAACAAAAGCATGGTCCCGGCGGCCGCTGCGGTAATACCAAAAATGTCGGTATAGAAGAACATGATAAAATTCATCATCAGTGCCCAAATGAAATTGCTGGCAGTGTCGCCTAGGCCATAACCGATTTTTTCTCGAATTGAAACTTTCATGGGTCTTGAGAAACAAATGTTAGAAATTAGTCACTAGGTCTTTTGGAAGCTTGACCGTGATGGACTGGATCACATGGTTGCGCGCGAACAACGCTTTGCACTCTGCGGATGGAAGTTGATTGCCGTCGATCTCGAGGATCTTGCCATCCACGCGATTAACCGTGATGGATGATTGTTCTGCGAGTTGATAGCAGATCGGCGTCTGAAATGCGGTGAACGCAAGGGTCATGGCGTCGAGCTTCCACGCTTGGATTTCGCCATTGACGTCGATGTATTGGAAGACATGCGAGGTCGTGAAAAACTCGTGAATTGTTAGAAGTGTGGGGTTGAAGCGTAGGCATCCGCCCTCGATCTGAACCCCTAGTTCTCCGAGGCGGGTGAGAATTTCCTCCTTCACCTGACCTGTCATGCCTGGTTGCTGGGCCCCTCGGTGGCGAGGGGAGTGCGAATAGGGATCGGTGGGAAATGCGCCATAGGTAGGTGCATCTTTGGTGAAGCCGAGTCCATTCCTGATGTCACGATACGCGGCCGCAAGTTGGCGGGATTCAACCGAAGTTGGGTCAAAACTAGATGATTTTTGATAGATCTCTTGAATTGCTAATAGCAACTTCGCAATCATATGCCAGTAAATGCTGCCCAATCCCTCGAAGGCGAACATGGATCCGCTTCTACCCGTGAACGACTGGTGGCGAAAGACCTGCTCCCAAAGCCCTAGCAAGCCGCTGCGATCGGTTGAGAGTGCATCGTGCCAGCGTGGCTCAGCGGTCAATCGATCTATGAGCGACTGAAGATCACGAGTGTTGGTTAGATCCGGATGGAAGTGTGCACGGCCACGGCTGTCTCGGCGGATGAGGCTTCGATCTCCATGCTCGACGATTTCGGCGAGTTGAGGGATCTGTTTTTCCCAGTGCGTGGGTAGTGTGTTGCGCTCGAGGAATGGCTGGATGGTGCGGTCGGGGTAGAGTAGGTAGCTGTGTTGGTCTGCGCGGTAAAGCGTGCTCGAACGCAACGAGCTTAA
>Ga0164295_10000216_pt1 | contig 48768 bp, 33 predicted proteins | sample GEODES006metaG_FD_111798 | JGI IMG/M metagenome (GOLD analysis project Ga0164295, IMG submission 111798) | Oligotrophic lake water microbial communities from Sparkling Lake, Wisconsin, USA - GEODES006 metaG | ecosystem: Environmental > Aquatic > Freshwater > Lake | place: USA: Sparkling Lake...
CCGTCGCCCGGCAAGCAGGGCAACCAACAACGATTGAACCACATTTTCCGGCCGCCAGCAGGCTGTGGATACAGTGCAGAATCGCTGGATGCGATGCCCGTCGACCGCGGAAAACCTGGGCTTCTCCACCGGGCGACCGAGTGGACTGTCTCGATCCAGAGGTGCATGGGGACTTTTTCCACGGCCAGTTGGGGGCAGAACAGTGGTTTCTGCAGATCGACCGCCGACCCTTCACTCTATCACGGCCTGCCAGTTTGACAGTCCAAAAAACCTACGGTAGCCTCTGGGGTCTGCAGGCAGCAGGGCCGCCCTTTCCCACTCGGCCGGAATGGGGGGCGGATGTGTTGGAGGCAGGCTGGTGGCCGACGGAGGCCACGGAACCGCTGCACACCCCGCCATCACATGTGGCTGGGGCGGAAGGCGGTGGGTTGGATAAACAGACTCGTGAAAGGCGGGAGTTCGGATGAAAGCGGCAGAAATGAAGGTCTTCAAGGCGGCGCTGGAATCGATCCGGTCACGGCTGCGAGGGGACGTCAGCGCCATGGCCAATGTGGCCCTCGGGCATAGTCGTTCCGAGACCAATGGCGGCCTTTCCAGCATGCCTATCCATATGGCCGACATCGGCTCCGACGCCTACGAACAGGAATTCACGCTGAGCCTGATGGCCAACGAAGAGGGCACTCTGGAGATGGTGGAGGAGGCCCTCGAGCGCATTCGCAGCAAGACCTATGGCTTCTGCGAAGAGTGCGAAGGAGTGATCTCCAAGAAACGGCTGGAGGCGATCCCGTTTGCCTCGTTGTGCATCCGCTGCGCCGAGAAGATGGAACAGCCCCACAACCCCCGGCCCCGCCAGCCCCGCTGAAAGCCCTCCGTGGCGGAATGGATTTCGCACCATGGCGCTTGCTCTGCGTGGCTGGATCGTTTTTGGAGTTCTCGCCACCGTTGCGGCGCTTGCTGATCTGGTCAGCAAGGCAGTGCTCTTTGGCCAACTCGGCATGCCGGGCGAGCGGCCGGGCATTGTGATCCTGCCCGGAATGTTGACGCTGGAAACCAACCTCAATGAAGGGGCCCTCTTTGGCATGGGACAGGGGATGGGGAAATTCTTCGCGGCCGTCTCGGTCGTGGCGATCATCGGCATTCTGGGAATCGTCTCCCGTCCGGCGGCCCGCAGTGATCTCCGCCTCCTCGTGGCCCTGGGCCTGATCACCGGCGGCATTCTCGGCAATCTCTACGATCGGCTCGGGATGCCCGGGCTGACTTGGCATGCACCGCTGGAGCGCTTGGGCACCCCTGTGCTGGCGGTGCGCGACTGGATTCATTTCAAGCTCGACGGCATCATCGACTGGCCGATATTCAATCTGGCCGATTCCTGGCTGGTGATCGGGGCTGGGCTGTTGCTTCTGGTTTCGCTCTACGCCGGCCCCGAGGGAGAGACGCCGGCCGGCCCCGCGGCCAGAGGGGAGACGGAGTGAAGCCCCCCGCACCACACACATCGCAGCACAAGCACACGTTCGCCCCAGACCCAGGGGGCGAAGCACGGCTGGCAACCGCCCTGCAAGCGACGCGTCTGGCGGCGGCAGAAACACTCCGCTGGTTCAACGACCCCCGCCTCGCCGTGGAGCAGAAGGCCGACGACTCGCCGGTCACGCAGGCCGATCGGGCCGCCGAGGCGATTCTGCGTCGCGTGCTGCTGGAGGCCTTTCCCACCGACGCCTTCCTGGGGGAGGAATCGGGGGCCACAGCCGGCACTTCGGCGTATGAATGGATCGTCGATCCGATCGACGGCACCAAATCGTTCATCCGGGGCGTGCCTCTCTACGCCACGCTGGTGGCCTGCCGCCGCGAGGGGAGGGGAGTGCTCGGCGTGATCGCGATCCCGGCGCTCGACGAGATGGTCTATGCGGTGGCGGGGGGAGGGGCTTGGCATGTGCGCACCGGCGCCCCGCCTGCGGCCGCCCGAGTCTCCCCGGTGGCGAGCTTGGGGGAAAGCCTGCTCTGCTCCAGCGATTTCGCCTCCTTCACCCGCCGGCAGAATGCCGCAGCGGGGGGGGCGGCACGCACCCGGCTCGAACGCGCCTGCCGGCTGTCGCGCACCTGGGGCGACGGATACGGCTACCTGCTGGTCGCCACCGGACGGGCCGAGCTGATGGTCGATCCGCTCATGAACCCCTGGGATGCGGCCGCCGTCGAAACGGTCATTCAGGAGGCGGGGGGCACCTTCTCCAGTTGGCAGGGGGAGCCCCGGATCGACGCGGGAGACGGCGTCGCCACCAACGGCTGCCTCCACCCGGCCGTCCTGGCGCTGCTGGCTGGCCCGGGCTAGCCCCCCAGCCCGTGGATACAGTCGACCGCCGGCGGATGCGGCGGCTGTCGACCCAGGCAACCCTCGGCGTTGCCTGCGGTCGACTTCGTGGAAAAAGGTCATGGATGACTTTTTCCACAGATATCTAGCCCCCCAGTCCGTGGATACAGTCGACCGCCGGCGGATGCGGCGGCGGTCGACCCAGGCAACCCTCGGCGTTGCCTGCGGTCGACTTCGTGGAAAAAGGTCATGGATGACTTTTTCCACAGATATCTAGCCCCCCAGCCCGTGGATACAGTCGACCGCCGGCGGATACGGCGGCGGTCGACCCAGGCAACCCTCGGCGTTGCCTGCGGTCGACTTCGTGGAAAAAGGTCATGGATGACTTTTTCCACAGATATCTAGCCCAGCCCGGACGGTCGCCGTAAAGGGAAACGCCGGTTTCATCTTGCAGAAATGCGCCGAACAGCTATTCTGTGAGGCTTTCGTACACCGTCCGCCCCTTTTCCCCATCGAGCGAAAGAGCATTCACAAGTGGCACGTTCCTGTCAGGTCTGCGGCAAGGGTTTTTCGATGGGAAACACCGTCACCCTGCGCGGTAAGGCGAAGTATCTCGGTGGCGTTGGTACCAAGGTCACCGGCATCTCCCGCCGGAAGTTCAAGCCCAATCTGCAGCGGCTGCGGGTGACTGTCGGTCGCGGCACCAACACCTCTCTGCTCGTTTGCACACAGTGCATCAAGAGTGGTTCGGTCACGAAACTCGTGCGTCAGCAGCCCTTCCGCCTGCCGAAGGTGGAGAAGTCGAAGTCGGCCGCCGTGGAGACAGTTCCCTCCGGCCCGCGTGCCCGCCCGTAACTCGCCCCCTTCACGGTCTCCAGTCGCCTCTGCCCCACCCGCTTTTTCCTCACCATGACAATCTCCCGGCAGGATGTGGCGAAGGTGGGTTTGCTGGCTCGACTGGCGCTCTCCGAAGCAGAACTCGACACGATGACGGCAGAACTGTCGAACATCGTGGGCTTTGTCTCGCTGCTGGCCGAACTCGACACGTCTCACGTGGAACCTCTGGCTCACCCGCTCGACACGCACAACGTGTTTCGCGATGACATCCCCCAGCCGTCGCTCACGACGGCAGAGGCGCTGCAATCGGCGCCGCGGCATGACGGAGAGTGTTTTCTGGTTCCGGCCGTGTTGAATGAATCGGGCGCGGCCTGATCGGCCCCTCGTTGCGGCGCTGTTTCCCCGACATTTCGCTCGCCTTCACCCCAGGCCCGCCGGCTCCATGCAACCAGCCGAATTGACAGCAATCGATATCGTGACCGCCGTCCGTCAGGGCGACCTCACTGCCGTACAGTGTACACAGGCCTTTCTGCAGCGCATCGAGGCGCACAATGGCTCGATCAATGCCTTCCTGAATGTGGATACAGCCGGGGCGTTGGCGACTGCAGAGCGGATCGACAAGCGGCGCAGCCAGGGTCTGCCCATCGGGCCGCTCGCCGGCCTGCCGGTCGCTGTGAAAGATGCGATCTGCACCGCTGACCAGCCGACCACCTGCGCCTCGAAAATGCTGGCTCACTTCCGCCCCCCTTACGACGCTGAGGTCGTGGCCCGCTTGCGTGCCGCCGACGCCGTGATTGTGGGTAAAACGAACATGGATGAGTTCGCGATGGGCGGCTCCAACGAAAACTCGGCGTTTGGCCCGGTGCGCAATCCCTGGGATGTCACCCGGGCGCCGGGCGGCTCCAGCGGCGGTTCGGCTGCCTGCGTGGCCGCCGACATGGCCCCGGTGGCCATCGGATCTGACACAGGCGGTTCGATCCGGCAGCCGGCCGGACTCTGCGGCATCACCGGCCTCAAGCCCACCTACGGCCGGGTCAGCCGGCGCGGGCTGGTCGCCTTTGCTTCGAGCCTCGATCAGATCGGCCCCATGGCCCGCTCCGCCGCCGACTGCGCGCTGATCATGGAGACGATCGCGGGCCACGATCCTGGCGATGCCACTTCGCTGACCGGGGGAGTTCCGCGTTACAGCACGCAACTCGATCAACCGCTGGCGGGCGTGCGAATCGGCCGGGTGCCGGAGCATTTTGCCGCCGGCCTCGACCCTGAAGTGGCCCGCGGAGTGGAAGAGGCATTTGCCGTCTTCAAGGCCGCCGGTGCCACCGTGCACGACATCCAACTGCCACACGCCAAGTATGGCGTGCCCACCTACTACCTCATCGCCCCGTGCGAGGCCTCGAGTAATCTGGCCCGCTACGATGGAGCACACTATGGCCATCGCGCGACGCGGCGCGACGAAGAGGGCCATCGCACGCCCCGGCGCGACGAAGCGGCCCATGGCACAACTCCCCATACCGAAGGGGCGTTTGAATCCCCGCTGGTCGAGATGTATTGCCGCAGCCGCGCCGAGGGCTTTGGGCCAGAGGTGAAGCGCCGGATCATGCTCGGCACCTACGCCCTCTCGGCCGGCTACTACGACGCCTACTACGCCAAGGCCCTGCGGGTGCGGCGGCTCATCCGGCAGGACTACCTCGACGCCTTTGAGCAGGTCGACCTGATCGGCGGCCCGGTCTCTGCAACCGCAGCCTTCAAGCTGGGGGAAAAGACCAACGATCCGCTGGCGATGTACCTCGTCGATCTCTACACCGTGACCGCGAATCTGGCCGGCGTGGGGGGGATCTCCTTTCCGTGTGGCTTTACGAAATCGGGGCTGCCGATCGGCTTCCAGCTGCAGGCTCCCGCGCTTGGCGAAGGCCTGCTCCTGCGGGCCACCGACCGTTTCCAGCATCTGACCGCCTGGCACCAGCGCCGCCCCAAGTCGATCCCGTCGGCCACGCCGGCTGTTCGCTGATCTCTTCTCCGCTCAACGTCACCGCCTCTTGAGAGTCCCCGCTTCGGACCAGCCGATGAATGCCTCCCCAACCACTCCCTTCACAACAATCATTGGCCTGGAGGTGCACGTCCAGCTCCAGACGCGCACCAAGCTCTTCTGCGGCTGCTCCACGCAGTTTGGCGCCCCACCCAACACGCATGTCTGCCCGACCTGCCTAGGCCTGCCTGGCTCGCTGCCGGTGATGAATCGTCAGGCGTTTGCCCTGGCCCTCCGGGCGGCGCTGGCGCTCAACTGCACCATTGCCCCCACCACCAAGTGGGACCGCAAAAACTACTTTTATCCCGATCTGCCCAAGGGCTATCAGATCAGTCAGTTTGATCTGCCGTTCTCCTCCGATGGCCATCTCGAGGTGGTCGATCCGAAGGGGGCCTTTGCGCCGCGTGATGTGGGGATCATCCGGGTGCATCTGGAGGAGGATGCCGGGAAAAGCATGCACGACGAGGCAGCCGGCACCGGCGACACCCGGATCGATCTCAATCGGGCTGGCACGCCGCTGTGCGAGATCGTCACGCAGCCTGACCTGCGTTCCCCACAGGAAGCCCGCGCCTGGCTCAACGAACTGAAACTTCTGCTGGTCTACCTCGGCGTCAGCGACTGCAACATGCAGGAGGGGAGCCTGCGGGTAGACGCCAACATCAACCTGCACATTCCGCAACCCGACGGCCGCATCGCCAAGACGCCGATCGTGGAGATTAAAAACATGAACAGCTTCCGCTCCGTGGAGCGGGCGCTGGTGTATGAGACGGCCCGGCAATATCAGGAGTGGCAGGAAACCAAGGCCGAGATGGGGAGCAAGCCGAAGCAGACCCGCGGTTGGGACGAGCCAGCCGGCATCACCCGGGGGCAGCGGGCCAAGGAAGAGTCGAGCGACTACCGCTACTTTCCCGAACCCGATCTCGTGCTCGTCACCGTCGATGCCGCCCAACTGGCGGCGGTGCAATCTGGCATGACGGAGCCTCCGACAGAACTGCGCAAAGCTCTCGAATCCCGCTGGAAGATCTCCCCCTACGACGCCGATGTGCTGGTGAATCAAGGGCGAGAACTGGTCGGTTATTTTGAGGAGCTGGCAGGAGCCATCGGCGAAGGCAAGGTGGCCAGCAACTGGATGCAGCAGGATGTGCTGCGCACGCTCAATGAGCGTGGGGGAACGATCGACGCATTTCCTGTGAAGCCGGCGGGACTGGCCGACCTGATCCGCCGGGTGACCGCTGGCGATTTCGACACCAGCCGTGCCCGCGAAATTTTTGCCGACATGGTAACCAGTGGCCGCAGCGCCGCCGAAGTGGTGGCCACGCTGGGCATATCGGCCGTGGATGATGACGAACTCCTCGCCCTCTGCCACGAACTGCTCGCGGCCAATCCCAAGATCGTGGCCGATGTGCGCGGCGGCAAGGAACAGGCCGCCGCCGGCCTGATCGGCCAGGCGAAGAAGAAAAATGCCAACGTCAATCCGGGGAAGGTTCGGGAAAAATGCCTGGAACTGATCCGAGCCATGGGCTGAGGGCTGGCATCGACAGCGGCCTCTGTGATCCTCGCGATGCCAGGGAGCTGGAAGCCTGGGATCGGCAGCATGTCTGGCATGCCTTCACCCAGATGGAGGAGTATCAGCCGCTCCTCATCGAGACGGGGCAGGGGGCCACGCTCACCGACGCCGACGGCCGGCACTACCTCGACGGCTCGGCGAGCCTGTGGTGCAACATCCACGGCCACCGCCATCCCCGGCTCGATGCCGCCGCCATCGCACAGCTCGGCCTGATCGCCCACACCACCAACCTCGGGCTCTCCAATTCCACCAGCGTGCGCTTCGCCAAGGCGCTCACGGAGGTGGCGCCAGCGGGGCTCGACAAAGTTTTTTTCTCCAGCGACGGCTCGAGCGCCGTGGAGGCCGCCCTCAAGCTCTCCTTGCAGTTCTGGGCACAGCAGGGAGGCGCCTCGCCGCAACTCGGCCATAGCGCCGCCAGCCTGCCACAGCGCACCAGATATATCGCCCTCGACGGGGCCTACCATGGCGACACGCTCGGGGCAGTGGGCGTGGGAGGCGTGCCCCGCTTCGGCTCGCTCTTTGCCCCGCTGACATTCCAAGCTCTGCGCATTCCCTCCCCCTGGGCGCCGCGGTCTTCCGGTCTTGGCCGTGAGGCGGCACTTGCACGTTCGCTCGAACAACTGGAGAACGTGCTCACCAGCCATGCTGGAGAGATCGCCGCCATGATCGTGGAGCCGCTGATGCAGGCGGCCGCGGGAATGCTCGTGCATCCGCCCGGCTTCCTCCGCGCCGTGCGCGACATCACCCGGCGGCACGATGTGCTGCTTATCGCCGACGAGGTAGCCGTCGGCTTCGGCCGCACCGGCACGCTCTTCGCTTGCGAGCAGGAGGGAGTGGTGCCCGATTTCCTCTGCCTTGGCAAGGGAATCACCGGAGGCTATCTGCCGCTGGCCGCGACGCTCACCACCCAGCGGGTGTGGGATGCCTTCCTGGGCACCCACGCCGAACTGCGGACATTTTTTCATGGCCACTCCTATGGCGGCAACCCACTGGCGGCAGCCGTCGGCCTGGAATCGCTGGCCGTGTTTCGCGACGAGCGCGTGCTCGAGCGGATGCCAGAGAAGATTGCCCGCCTGCGGGAGAGGCTGGAGGAGATCAGCGATCTTGCGCATGTGGGAGAGGTGCGGCAGTGCGGCTTGATGGCGGGGATTCAACTGGTGGCCGACAAGGCAACGGACCGAAGCTATCCCTGGCAGGAGAAGCGCGGCGCTCGTGCCTGTCTGGCCGCCCGAAAGCACGGCGTTATGCTGCGGCAGCTCGGCGATGTAGTGGTAATCCTGCCGCCACTGTGTATCACACCCGACCAGATCGACCGGCTGGCGCACGCCGCCCGGGCGGGCATCGAGGAGGTGACGGCAGGGGAGCAACAGGCATAGCTGACCCGCCGCCTAGCGCGCATCCGGGATAGCTGTAGCGATGACTGGGCAAATAGATCGAGCGATGGAGGCGGAGGGGTTGGCGAACTCTTCGTAAGCGTAAGCGACGAGACTTTTGCCGCCCCGAAGCCGACGCTACGCGGAAGTCGGATGCGCTCTAGAAAAAGGCACGGCCACCGCGCTCAGCGGAAACGGCCTCCTTGAACACTGATGATTTTCACCATACCAGCCCCCACGGGCGGCACAAAGACAAACCCATCCGCAGGGGTGTCAAACACAAATGTCGTTGACACCGTCGACCACTCGCCCCCCGCGGGTGAAGTTGATCCGTTGAGCCTGCGACTGCGAAGGTCGGGGCCCCAACGAGCGGGATCATCGCTGCGGCAGGCTCCGCCGGCCACCGCCATGTCCCAAGCGTACCCGGAAACACTCATCGCAATGCACACGGCGTCGAACGAGCCGCCCCCGAGATCGAAATACATTTTTGCTCCCTCATCAATCCGCCAGCCCTCCCCCTCGCGCCGGCATTGCACCGCCTCTGTCGGCATGGATGGCACGTCCTTAAACGCCAGCGCAGGGCGCTGGGGCATACGCGAATAATCATTGCTGCCAACCCGTGCTATCGCAGCCACCGACTCTGCATAACTCTCTGGCATCAGCTTCATCCAATACGACGAATGTTCTGCGGCCACATGGCTCAGAGTATGACCGGCTGCGATATCGGCCATCAGGGTGGCGGTCGCTGCCCGCCTACCGACCCCGTACTCAATAGCTGGCTTCAAAGTGGAACCGAACGAAAGAGCCAAGAGCACCAGCAACAAACGGCTAACCGCAGCTAAAATCGCTGGCGGTGCCACAACCACCAAACCGCCGTACAGAGCGACCGTCAACGGCATCACCATGCCGACATAGCGACTGATGGGACTGACTCCGGCAATTGCCAACCCCGCACACACCAACAGCCCGGGAAGCATTGAGGCAACTGCCACCAGGTACCTGAATCGCCACGGCTGATCCTTTCGCAAGGCGCAGACCACGACGCAGGCTACTCCCCCGCCGACAACCACCGTTCCCAAGGGCCACAGAAGTGCCGGCAAATCGCCCCCTCCGAGCGATAGCATGCGAACCGCCCCCGCGAACAGGCCGAAAAGTGAAACGGTGCCATAGCCTGATCGAACGCCAGCCCTCAAGACAAGCATTTCGCACAACACCAGACAGAGCACCGTTCCTGCAACCGCTGCCATGGCCAGCAGGATACGGCGCGGGACCCGCGGCTCCTCTCGGCATATTTGGATCGCACAGATCGTCAGAGGGGTGAGAAATCCGCCTGCGGACAACAACCCAGGCCCACCCTGAAACGCCAAAAACACCGTCGCGAAACCAATCGCTACCAGACCGTTCGCGCGAGGGCGGGCGGTGAGGATCAGCAGCGACACGACCAGGATAGACGTGAGACATTCCGCCAACACGTTGCTCCACATGATGGCCCAGATGGTATCGGGATAGGCATGGCTCCCCAGCAGTGCCAAGGGGATGATGATGTCGTCCGATTTCGTGCTCCCTCGAATCCGTCTGATCCCCACGACGACCCACAGGCAGGCAGCAGACAACATCGCCACCATACTGAATAAAACCGGCCGCAGATTCCCGTTGGTGGCGAGCCAGTCGCCCACCACAACGAGTCGCTCGAGGGGCAATATGTGGCCGTTATGGGGCCGCAATGTCCAGTGCCACGATCCTCGCGGCGCATCAGCAAATGAGGACAGCACACCGAGGTCATCAAAATAGGGCAGCGGGCTTCCGTATTTGAAGGCGTATCCCAGAGCCATGGCTGTCAACACAAGCCATGCTCCAAGCACAACGACGTCCGCGAGGGAAACCACAGTGATCTGCGCTTGTATCCGCTGGACAGTCGAAGAACGGTTGGCCAATTGCTTCGCTCGCAATGCTGCGACCTCGGGGTGCACCACGTTCACGGTGGTTGTGGACATTCAGACGCCGACTCTCCTGAAAATTCCGCCGCAGTATATCAACCGTTTTGCCCGCGCCTGAGTGCCCGCTCAGGGCGGCATGGTGGCTTGGTGCTCCGCAGCCATCCTACCCGTGGCGACACCCGGGCGGCAGATGCCGAAAAACATCCCGCCGGGTGCGGAAAAAAGCCCCCTCTGAGCACTCCATTGGCTGCACTGGCAACGGACGATAGGCTACAGCCGTCCATTGGTGAGTCTGGCTCCCCAGAGCCCCGAAGGCCGCGATCACAGTCATTCGTTTTTGATCCTCAAGAGAACTTTTCTGCCTTACCGACACGAAAGTGGCCATCCCCTTATGCAACGCAAACTGCTCGTTACTGGTTCCTCTGGGCTCATCGGCAGCGAGGTTGTCACGCACTTCCACGCTCTGGGATGGCAGGTCCATGGCATCGACAACAACCAGCGATCGGTCTTCTTTGGCCCCGCCGGCGACACGCGGTGGAACCAGCAGCGATTGATTGAGACGTTGCCCGACTTTGTCCACCATGAACTCGACATCCGCGATCGGGATGGCGTGCTGCGGCTTGTGGATACGGTTCGGCCAGACGCCATCGTCCATACTGCAGCCCAGCCATCGCACGATCGCGCTGCGGCGATTCCGTTCGACGACTTCGACACGAATGCCGTCGGCACGCTCAATTTTCTGGAGGCGGTGCGTCGGTCGTGCAAGGAATCGCCGTTTGTGCACATGAGCACCAACAAGGTCTATGGCGACGCCCCCAACGAACTGCCGATGGTGGAACTCCCAACCCGCTGGGACTACTCCGATCCCGCCTACCGGGATGGCATCCGCGAAACGTTCCGGATCGATGCCAGCAAACATTCGCTGTTCGGGGCCTCGAAGGTGGCCGGCGACATCATGGTGCAGGAGTATGGCCGCTACTTTGGCATGCCGACCTGCTGCCTCCGCGGCGGATGCCTGACCGGGCCGGGCCACTCGGGCGTGGAACTGCACGGGTTTCTCAGCTACCTCGTGAAGTGCAATCTGGAGGGGCGCCGCTACACCGTCTTTGGCTACAAGGGGAAGCAGGTTCGCGACAACATCCACGCCCACGACGTCGCCTGTTTTATCGAGAATTTTATTGCTGCTCCGCGGTCGGGCGAGGTTTACAACCTCGGCGGCGGCCGCGCCAACAGCTGCTCGATCCTGGAGGCATTCGCCCTCGCCGAGCGACATTCCTCCAAGCCGATGGAGTGGACCTACGACGAAACCAACCGCGAAGGCGACCACATCTGCTACATCTCCGACCTCAGCAAGACGAAACAGCACTACCCGAAGTGGGGCATCACCAAGAGCCTCGACAACATCTTCAGCGAAATCGTGGCAGGATGGCGGACTCGATGAAAATTCTCGTCACTGGCGCCTGCGGCTTTGTTGGATCTACGGTCGTTCGGGAACTCAGGGAGCGCCATCCCGAATACTCGATCGTGGGGCTCGATAATTTCCTCCGGGAAGGAAGCCGGGGAAACCGGGAACCGCTGGAACGCCTCGGCGTGCGGATCGAGGAGGGGGATATCCGGCTGGCGGCTGACCTTGAGCGTGCCGGCCCGGTCGATTGGGTTATCGATTGTGCAGCAGAGCCGAGCGTGCTCGCCGGGGTGCAGGGGAGCGTGTCGTCGTTTGGCGTTATGGACCACAACCTCATCGGCACGATCCAGCTGCTTGAGTTCTGCAAGCGGCACGGGGCGGGCTTCATCCTTTTGAGCACCAGCCGGGTCTATTCGATCAAGCCGCTGGCGAGCCTCGACGTGGCAGAAGTCGAGGGAGCGTTCAGGCCGCGGCAGTATCTTCCGGAGCTCGGCCTCACCGCCGCAGGCATCAGCGAGCAGTTTCCCACCTCGCCCCCCGTCTCGCTGTATGGAGCATCCAAGCTCTGCTCCGAAACGCTGGCGCTGGAATACGGCGACGCCTTCGGCTTTCCGGTCTGGATCAACCGCTGTGGCGTTCTGGCCGGGGCGGGTCAGTTTGGCAAGGCGGACCAAGGCATCTTCAGTTTCTGGATCCGCTCCTGGCGCGATAGCCGTCCGCTCCGCTACATCGGCTTTGATGGTCAGGGTTCGCAGGTGCGCGACTGCCTCCATCCCAAGGACCTCGTGCCGCTGCTCCACACTCAATTGTCTGGGGCCCAGCCAACTCCCGACATATCGGCCATCGACATTCGCATCTGCAATTTCTCCGGTGGCACGGCCAACGCCTGCTCACTGGCCCAACTCTCCGCCTGGTGCCAAAATCGCTTCGGCCAGCGTGATGTGGCCTCGCAGCGCGCGCCGCGGCCATACGATCTGCCCTGGGTGGTGCTCGATGCCGGGCGGGCTCAACGGCTGTGGAACTGGCAGGCCCTCACGCCGCTGAACGATATCTGCGCGGAGATCGCCGCCACATGAATGCTGCTTCTGCCAAGCCACCGCTGACGCGATTGAGCATCGTCATTCCGGCCAGAGACGAGGAGGGGTGCATCGCCTCCACGGTCCACCATCTGCACGTTGAACTGCAACTCAAGGGAGTGCCGCACGAAATCGTCGTGGTGAATGACGGCTCGAGCGACCGGACGGGAGCGATTCTGGATGAGCTCGCCACCACGATGCCGGAATTGCACCCGGTGCACAATCAGGGGCCCCATGGATTTGGCCGGGCGATCCAGAAGGGGCTTGCGTCCTTCACCGGCGATGCGGTGGTGATCATGATGGCGGACGAATCAGACGACTGCCGCGATGTGGTCCGCTACTGGGAGGAGCTCGACAAGGGGGTCGACTGTGTCTTCGGCAGCCGCTTCATGCGGGGGGGCGGCGTGATCGACTACCCGCGGATCAAACTGCTGCTCAACCGGATGGCCAACGGCTTCATCCGCCTGCTGTTTAGGCACGGGCTCAACGATACGACCAACGCCTTCAAGGCCTACCGCCGGGAAGTGATCGAAGGCTGCATGCCGATTCTCTCACCCCACTTCAACATCACGGTGGAACTGCCGCTTAAGGCGATCGTGAGAGGCTATTCCTGGTCGGTGATCCCCATCACCTGGCGCAATCGGCGCAGTGGTGTTGCCAAGCTGAAAATCCGCGAGATGGGCAGCCGCTATTTCTTCATCGTGGCCTACATATGGCTGGAGAAGTATTTCAGCCGCGGCGACTACAACCGCCCAGCGCCGAAAAGCTGATGCAGTCACTGCCGGCCCCAGACGGCGGAGAGGCGGGATTGTTTAGAAAGCCCAACCGGCCGCGCCGTCTACTGCACGACCGACTTGCTCCCCTCGGTGGAGCCACCGATAGGTGCCCCTTCCGGCATCGGCCGCCCGGCCACCGGCATGCCACGCTTGTGCAAATCCTCGCGGATCGCGCGGAATGCCTCAAAGCTGTCGGGATAACACCAGAGCGTGACGGTCGTTTCCGGCGTGGCGTCGGCGAGCACGCGGCGGAACTTTGAATTGGGGGCAATCGCCTCTGCGGCCGTCTCGCCCAAATACTGAAGCGCTGGCCGCACCACCCATTCGCGCGAGCGGATCAGCACCTGCCCCCGGGCCTGATCGACCTTGGCTTCGATCACATAATCGAGCGCATAGCCCTGCACAGGCCCCACCGATTCCACCCGCGACTGCATGGAGGCGATCGATTCTCCCTGCCGGCGGGTTTGCATCTTGGCCTGTTCAAACAGCTCCGTCAGCGGAATGTAGGAGATGCGGCCACCGTCGAGGCGAAAGTGCAATTCCTCGCCCATGACCACCCGGCCAATCGGCGTGGGGTAGGCGAGCACTTCCTTTGTCGTGGCCGGCAGGTGCGCCAGCCCATCAGCCTCCAGATTCGTGTTCTGGATATCGGCCTCGAGTTGCTGGCGACGGGCAGCCGCCTCCGCCACCTTCAGGCGGGCCGAATCGACCAGTTTCTTTCGCTCTTCGAGATCGGCCCTCGCGGCGGCCACCGCGGTGGCCAGTTCCAGTCGGCCCTCGGCCGTGAGGGCGGCAGCGGTGGCCACTGTAGAGGTCTGCGTGGCCAGTTCGGCAATCTCGCTCTCGGCGGCCATCACCGTGCGTTCCAGATCGCGCACCTCGCGATTGAGAGTCTCGACCTGCTGATTGGATCGCGCCGTACCCGAGAGGGAGAGCTGCTTCGCCCGGCCTCCCACCACCATCACGAGGATGATGATGATTCCCACGATGTTGGTGACGACATCGAGAAAGGAATCCTGCCCTGCGGTGCTGATGTCTTCCGGTTTTGGACGGGCCATGGAAAATTTCCTTCGCGTGCCTGATGCCCCGGGGAATGGTGGCTATTTCGCCTGGAAAAAAGCCGCCCGCTGGACCGGAGGCAGGGGATGAATCTTGTTGTCGCGGCCCATGGCACGGGTATCGAGACCACTATCGGCGAGCAGTCGCTCGAGATCGTCCAGCCGCGACTGGCCATCGGCACTGGCGGTGAGCACCAGTTCTGGCTTCCAGTACATCCTGTCGCCCGCGATGCCCCAGCCCTCCACCTTGGTATGAATCGCCCTTACAAATGGATCGATGGCGGAGACCGTATCTCCCGCCACCGGAATGCGGGTTTCGATCCTGCGCCCCAGATCGTCGGTGATCCGTATTTCGTGGAGCGAACATTCCACGCGGATTGGTCGCGTGAGGGGAATTGGACGGTCCTGCGTGGCCAGACTGGCCCAGTTCTTCCCGCGGGTCTTGGCCATGGCAACCGCCTGGGCTGCGTCCTGGGAGGATGCAGAAGCAGAAGAGGAGCCACCGGCCGTGCCCCCCGCCTTCAACATCCCGGGCATTTCTGCCCCACCGCCACCGCCTCCTCCTCCAGCCGCCGGTGTACCGCCGGCACCGGCGGTGCTACCAGCCGTGTCTCCAGCAGATGTTCCCCCCGGACTCCCCGCTTCGCCCGGCCTGTCGGTGCCAAACTTGGAGGGACCGCCGTAGCGGCTTTCCGTCCCCCCTGCTGAGTCGGCAGGGGAGCCCGCCCCGCCGGCCGGCCTCTCCTGACCAAACCTGGAAGTCGCTCCCGCCGGGCGCCCCCCTTCCACCGAATTCCCCTGCGGATTGCCCGTTCCCGCCGGTCCGTCAGGCTGGCCGCTTCCTGCCAGAGAACTCCCCCCCCCAACTCTGCCAGTGCCGCTGCCCGCTGCGGGGCCACCAGGACCTCCCTGCCGGCTGCTCCCCGTGCGCCCCAGAATCGCATCTCCGCTTCCAGATCCATTCTCACCGTCGCCGGCAGCCCCGCCGCCGCTTGAATTGAGCGGTCGGCCACCGGTCGGCTCTCCGCTCCCGGCTCCGCCGTCGGCGCCGGAGGAGCCCGCCACCTGCCCCGCAGATCCGTCCGGCCCGCCTGCCGCGCCCCGTCCACCACCCGATCCAAAGATGCTGCCGCCGGCGCCGCGACCGCCAGAGGGAGTGGCTGATGCGGCCTGCTGTTCGGTCCAATTGTAACGCGACTGATCCCCCAACACACTCGGTCCTCCATCAGCCACAACGCCGCCGCGCGTGGTCGCCGCACGGTACTGTTGTTTCGGCTTGGGGGGCGGGGCGGGGCGGTTTTCAGCCAGCCACTGCAGCCGCCGGCGGGATTCCTCCACCGCCCGCATTTCGATCTCCTTCAGAGCCGGATCGCCTGGAGGAAACGCCAGCGTCCAATCCTCATCGATGAGTTGGTAGCCAAATTCACTTCCCCACGAGGCGATGCTCTCCCGGGCGGCGTAATAGGCCATCACTCCCGAAGGACGGATCAACAGCAGGGGATAGGGCTGCGCGGCCGGATCACCGGAATTGGCCGAGTTGCGGGCCAGATGCTCCCGCGCTGCCCGCAGCGCACAGGCCAGAGGGTTGCCGGGGCCGGGGGGGCCCTCAAAGTCAGACGGGTTGAGGCGAATCCCCTCCGGCTGCAGGAAGACGCCATCGATGCAACATTCGATGTAGAGCGGCCGGCGATGGGTGCCGTTGACCCCCACATAAGGCACCACCGCATAGGCTGCCGGCTTCTGCGCCTGATCGGCCCGGGCCTTGTCGAGTGACTCGCGGGCATTTTTCAGCCGCGCCTCAAGCGCCGCAAGCTCCGCCTCGGTCGCCTGCCGCGAACCGGAGTCCTCCTCCAATTCCTTCGCGGTGCGGAGGATCCCTTCCAGTTCGTCGGTCAGCTCCCGGGCATTTTCCTCAACGCCAGCCAATTGCATCCGGGCCTTGGCGAGATCCTCGGCGGTGCGATCCCGAACTCCGGCCAGCTGGTTCAGCCGCCAGGAGACATTTTCCTTCGCGAGCTCAAGTTCCTCGACCACCGCTGCTGTAGCGGCGTTCTGCTGCCCCATGGAAGCGGAGCGGCTGAACAGCACCAGCAGCACCAGCAGCGCTCCCATCGTGCACAGCAGCACGGCCAGGAACGGGAACAGCGAGATCGTGGGGGCTTCGGCATTCCGGTTGCGACTCATGCTGCCTTTCCGACGAGGCGACTACTACCTTGCAGTTCCACGCGGCGCGGCTCTGCGGCCGCATCGGCGGTGCGGGCGGCAAGCAGTTGGATAGCCGCGGCCAAGGTCGCAAGCGTCTCATCAAAGCGGGCAGTGGCCGTGAGCGTGCTCAGGTTTGCCTCAAGCGTCCGCTCGAGCGTGGCGACATCGCGGGTGGCATCGACCACCTTCGACAACATCTCAGTCTGCCCCGCCAAGGTCCGCTGGTGTCTTTCAAACCCTGTCATCGCGCTGGTGAGAGCATCGGCGGCCCGCGCCCAGCGATCCTCCCGCTGGCTTGTCAGATGGTCGTGCGCCTGCGTCAGCGAATCGGTCCACCGGGCCAACGTGGCATCGAGCGAACCCTCCAGCGCCGCCTGCAGCGAGGAGCCACTGTGTGCAAAGGCCGATTCGATATTTCCCGAGGCAGCTTGCTCGAGGGATCGCCACGATTGCTCTTGAGCGTCGATGAGCCGGGCCGAACTGCGCGTGACAGCCTCGCTGAGCCGAGCAATCGCCAGGGCGGTGCCGTCGCCACCATCCACCGACTGAAACCGTCCAGCCAACGCCGTCCAAGCGGAGTGATCGACGGCGGTGAGGAGCGCCTGTTCGGCGCGGTCGATCGTGTATTGCAAAAACATCAGCACCATCGCCAGCGCCAAGGCGGTGGCCGTGGTATCGAAGGCCACGCCCAACCCCGCCACCACGCCGGTGATGTTTTCCAGTTGCGTGGGTGAGAGACACGCAATGGCCTCGGTGATGCCGATCACGGTGCCGAGAAAGCCCATGATCGGGATGGCCCAGATGACAAACCGCATCAGACCGTAGCTCTGGGCGGCCCGAGACGCATCCAGATCGGAGAGATATTTGAGGTGGTCTTCCAAGCCCTCGGCCGTTCCGGTGCGCTTCACCAGATCGAGCGACTCCCGCAGGCGGCGGGGGAGATAGTCGTCGGTTTCTGCGTCCTCACCCAGACTCTCCAACAACAGCCCCGCCGCAGCCGGCTCCTGGCCCCCCTGCGGAACGGGTTCGAGCAGTTCCTCGTTGACAACCGCCTTCTGCCGCACGACTTCGCGCCACTTCAGAAACAGCGCCGAGAGCCCGATGCCGAACATCCACGTTTCGACATACTCGACCCAGTGGCCGACGAGATACCGGAGGACGGTGGGGTTGGTGATCACACGCCCCTGAATCAGGGCGAAGAAGCAGAAGGCAATCGCCGTGCCCCACAGCAGCGGCGAACGGATCAGAGACCTCGAAAACGCTTTGAAGTACGACACCCGCACACCTCCGAAGCCAACTGGTTCGATGCGTTCCTGGCACTCCCGGTGGAAAGGAACTCCCCTTCCATCGGTAAGGTCTGCCCAACCGATTGAACCGAAACATCCGGCAGAGCGAAATGGCAGCCACGCCGCGAACAATCGGCAAGCTGGGATGCCCTGGCAGGCTGGGAGGCAGGGCGCGGCGGTGCTCCCAGACTGCCTGTTTCGGGATTGCCCATCCACGCCTGCAGGCCTATTTTCACCCCCCGCAGCCCCCATTCTTTCCGGTCGCTCGACCACCCTTGGGGAAACCCCGGTATCGCATCAGGAGGCTCCTCATGCCTGTGGCACCTCAATGTCTGTGGAAAAAGTCCTCCATGCACCCGCCTCGGTTGAAGACAGCCCAATCGGTCGGCCGGTGGAAAAACCAAGATTTCCCACGGTCGACAGTCGCCTGCGCTGCGCTGGTCGGGGTGCTGGCCTGCGGCGGCCCGCTGCTGTGGGCCCAACGGCCCGGCCGGCCACCTGTCTCCTCCGGCGGGGACGTTCCGGCTACCCAGGGGCTCTGGATTTCCTCGACCCCGCTCGATGAGAGCCGCCTTCTGCTGCTGGTGGTCGATCCACAGTTGAAAAATGCCGCGGTCTACCATGTGGATGGTGCCCAGGGCACGCTGACGCTCAAAAGCGCCCGGAATATCACGTGGGACCTGATGGTGGGCGACTTCAATGCCCAAGACCCCAAGCCAGCCGCTCTGCGCCGCATGCTGGAAACGTCGCCGGAATCTGCACCATCTGGGCAAAATCGTCCGTAGGCAGGCTGTACCGACCATAGCGGACGCGCGAGTGGCGACGGGAGAACGTAGAATCGGAGAGGCAGTGCGTCGAAGACATTCTCTGGGTCCCCTATTCCCTCTTCGCAGAGGCCGCCATGGCCGGCAAGTTCATGTCGTTGGAAGAAGCAGCCCGCCAACTGGGGCTGAGCATCGACGAGGTGCACCAACTCGTCGACCGCAAAAAACTTTTCCCCACCCGGGACGGTTCCACGACAAAATTCAAGGTCGATGAGATCGAGAGGGTGATGCGAACCCTCGGCGAAGAGGCCTCCGTGTCGGACGACCTCGATCTTGATCTGCCTGAACTGGGGCTGCCTGGATCGGCTCCCGCACTGACACCGAGCACACCGGCACTCGACGCCGACGATATGCAACTGGTGTTTGACGACGAAGACACCGGCGAGGATTCGATTTTCGGCGGATCAGGACCCCAGCCAGCCTCTCCATCGGGAACCGGCAAGGGCACCGGTGCGGGGGGAAGTGGCAAGCAGGATATCTCCGGACTGTCGCTGTCAGGCCCCGGTCACCTCTCCGGTGCCGACATCATGCTCAACGAGCATGCGTTGGGCGATGACGCTGAGAGCGAAGACTTGGCTCTGGAATCGATCATCGGCGCTTCCTCACCATCTCTGGGGGGTGATCTGGCGGTGCCCTCAGCGGTCGTCGGAACTGCCGATTCGGGCAAGCTGGACATCAATCTCTCGGGTCTCGGTGGACCTCCCTCGGGACTCGCCGGCGCTCTTTCCGGACTCGGCGGCTCCGGGCCGGGCAAGGCCGCGAAGGGGGCGGGGAGTTCGGCAATCGGAGGCCTCTCCGGCCTCTCTGGCCCTGGGGGTGGGCTGTCGGGCGCTGGTTTGGGCCTGTCGGGAGTGTCGCTCGAGGGGAGCGGCGGGCTCGGTTCGGGACTCGATCTGGGCGACGCCGGCAAAGGAGCGGGCGCTGAGGGGGATGCCTTTGAATTGGGCGGCGCTCCCGGCGACGACGAAAGCGCCTCGGTGGTGATCGCCTCCGAATCAGAGGCTGGTGATTCGAGCTTTTTTGGGCAGGCCGCCGGAGGCCAGGGATCGAGCTTTTCAGAGGAAAGCGTCGTGGGGGTCAGCGCCTCCTCCGAAGCCCTCCAATTCCCTCTTTCAGGGCTGGACGACATGTCGTTCAGCGTCTGGCAACTCTGCGGGCTGATCTGCTGCTCACTGCTCATGCTCTTTGGCGGCTTTATCGCCTACGATCTGGTGCGCACCATCGGCAGCCCGGAGAGCACGACGCTCTCCAACCCTCTTCTCAACGCCATGGCTGAAGCGTTCGGGTGGCGGCGGTAGGCTGCGATCAGTCCGCCTCCGCACGCTTGGCCTGGCGAGAGCCCGCAGCGGCCAAAAATGGCTGTCCTGACCGGTGCGTGAGGGCGTTCCCGGCCGCGCACTCTCCGCGTCTGCGTTGCTGGCACTATAATTCCCTCAGTGGGCGGCCGCCCCCTCGCGGGTCACCGCTCTTGTGCTTCCTCGCCGTCCTTTTAAAACTCCATGCCAGCACGCCGGCTTGCCACATCCGACCAGCCCCTCTCGGTGCGGATGATTCTGACCACCTACGAATTTCTCGCCTCGCTGCAGTTTGCGGTGGTGTTGATCGCGCTGCTGGCCATGGTGCTCGGATTGGGCACGTTCGTGGAGAGCGCGTTCGGCACCGAAGCGGTGAAATTCGGCGTCTGGAACACGTGGTGGTTCACCCTTCTCAATGCCCTGTTAGGGGTGAGCATCTTCTGTGCAGCGGCCATCCGCTACCCTTGGAAACGCCACCAAACCGGCTTTGTCATCACCCACATCGGCCTGCTGGTGCTCTTGGCCGGCTGCCTGCTCTCACAGCGGGGAGGAGTCGACGCCCAGATTCCGCTGCTGGAAGGGAGCCGGGGGAGCAAAGCCTACGAAGACTCGAGCCACTTTACCCTTCGCATCCGCCCCCGGGAATCGTCCTCTGCCGGCAGCCAGCGGCAGGAGTCTGTGATCGGGCCTATCGAGTTTCGGTCGGGGCCGTTTTCCTGGAATGAATATGGACCGAGCCAGACCGCGTCCCGCACACAGGTTCCCCCGCCGCAGCCGCGGGGAGCGTCGCCGGTACACCGCCCCTGGTTCCCCTGGGGCTTGGTGCGTCGGGATGCCGGAGTGCTCCACGACGAAGATGGTATCCGGCTGGAGGTGCTCGACTTCTATGCCGATTCCACCACAGCCCTGGCCCCCAGCGTGAGCCTGCGCATTGGCAGCGACACATTCGCACCCGGCGGCGCTGATGAGGCCAGACCGGGCGGGATGTGGATGCCGGTGGAACTGGCCTGGCAACCCGATCCGCTCCGCAGCGCGGCGCAACGGCATCGCTCCAGTGTCGGGGGGGGCAGTGTGGTGTTTTGGAAGATCGCCTCTCCGCCAGAGTCTGAGGCATTTCTGGCAGGCATTCCCGATCCCGCCCTCGGCTACGGCCAAAAGGGCCAACTCGTGCTCGTCGCCGACGGCCGCCCCCATCGATTCCTGATCGATGATCTCCTCGACAAGCCGCGCAGCGCCATCGAGGGAACCGATCTCTTCATTGAGGTGACCGATTTTCAACCCCAACTCTCGGCGGTGCGATTGCAGGTGAGACGCGGCGACCAGGGGCGCGACGAAGAGATGGTGGTGTTGGCAGATCTCCCCGAAGTGACGATCCACGCGCCTCGGGCGGGGGTTTACGGCACGCTCTGGATCGAGCATGCCGCGGCCGATGCTGCCGAGCGGATGCAGGGCAAGGCCCGCAGCCGGATCGACATCGTGCAGGCACCCGGCAGTGGCGCCGACCCCGCCGCGGCAGGGCAGCGTCTGCTCTATCGGCGCTGGCAAGCCCCCGTCGGCACCAGCGGCCTTCTGCCTGCCGATGGCACGCCGGTACCCGCCTTCGCGATGCCCAAGGCCCAGTTGGAATTGCGGGTCGAGCGCTTCCTGCCCGCCGAAAAGCTCGAGGTTGCGACGCTGCCGCTCCCCTTCGACAAGAACAAGCCCCCCTCGGCGAAACGGCGCGCCGCCCGAGTGCGACTCACTGTCGATGGCCGGGCGGAGGAATTCTGGCTGGCTGGCATGCCAGTGCAGCCGATCGAGGAAACGCCAGGCCCCACCGAGGAGCGCACCGTGGCAGGCACCTCCCGCACTGTCACGGCGACACTCTCCCCCGATACGATCGACATCGGGTTTGATGTGAAGCTCGACAACTTTGAGCGGCGGCTCGATCCGGGCACCAGCCAGGCCTCCCACTTCTCGAGTGTGGTGGAATTCCTCTCGCCGCGGGGGAAGCCGCTGGTGGGCCAGCCGGTGACGATTACGATGAACGCGCCGGTCGACTTCTCCGACCCGGCCACAGGCCGTTCCTACCGCCTCTTTCAGGAGAGCTTCATGGGACCGTGGGTGCCTGGAGACGACCTCTACGAGCGCTTCACAAAAAATCTGTCGCCCCGCCCGGAAAAGCTGGAGGCCTCAGTGCTTACGGTCAACTATGATCCGGGACGAGGCGTCAAATATGCTGGCAGCGGCCTGATCGTGGCGGGCATCTTCACGATGTTCTACATGCGGGCCTATTTCTTCGGTTCACGCGGCACCAGCTCCCGTTCGGGTGAGTCGCAACCGATTCCTGACACCGGCTCAGGAGTCCGGACCGCACGCAGGGTTCCGCCCACAGCACGAATTGGAGATGGATGATGATACCCACCACACGCCGCTGGCTCGAGAGGACCGCCCTGTGCCTGATACTGGCGGGCCTGTGGGCCCAGTTGGCAACAGCCGATGCCCCAGTCCCCGGACTCTCCAGCGGCTTGGCCGCTTGGCGGGAGATTCCGGTACTTGAGGATGGGCGGATCATGCCGCTGGACACCTTTGCCCGCCGGCATTGCGAGGCCATCTGCAACACCCAGTCGCCCCGCCTGGCAACGGGACCGGCGGGAGCGCTGGTGAAGTGGGAGGCCGATGAACTGCTGCTCGACTGGCTGGTGCGGCCACAAGCCTGGGAGGAGATCCCCTTTCTGATTGCCGAACATGAAGATCTGCGGGCACTCTTGGAACTGCCGATATTCGCGACAGATCCCGGGGGAAAACGCCGTCTGAAATATGCTTCTCCTGCCGATGTTGCCGAGAGCGAACCGCTGCGCCGCCGCCTGCTGGCCCTCGATCAGAGCCGGCGGGAATCGATGGCCACCGGGAGTCCTTTTCGCGCCGAGGGTGTCGATGCCAAGGTGGAGCAACTCTGGCAGGCCTACGTCACCTGGCGGCAGCTGTCATTCCGGGCGGCAGCAGACAGCGTCGGGCGGACGAAATTTCTGCGGAGCTTCGAACAGGTGGCGGCGGCGTGGAAGCCATTGCGCACCCGCTTGGCTGACGGCGGGAGTGCGTCGCCGGAGACGCTTGGGAAACTCGATGCCGCCTTATTGTCGCTGGCGGAATCGCTCGGTCAGTCTTCCCGCTTCCCCACCTCCGATGCGGTCTCGCGAGTGGAGGGAGTGCAACAGTCCTTCGCCGCAGTGAAGACGGCGATTGGCACCCCCGCCGCCGACGTGCAGCGTTCACTGCGCCGGTTTACCGATTGGCTGGATGTGCTGGGGGAATCGCTGTACGACAACGGCGGCGGTCTGCTGGTGGTGCCGGCCCTCCATGCCGAGGCCCTGGAGACCGAACGCAATACCCAGGAAGACATGGCGCCATGGCTGAGCTTATCGACGCTGCTGGATGCCCCCGAAGCGCTGCTGCCGGGCTATCCAGCAGACCGCGTGACGGCGGTTCGCAGCGCCTTCGCCGCCCTGGCGGCGGTGGTGACCGCGGCTCCAAGCGATCAGGCCCGTCCGACCGATGCCCGGGCGGCATCTGAAAATCTGGCGACCCGCCTCAGGGCCTTGGGGGATGCCGTCGATCCCCTGCGCCAAAACCTGCCGGTAGGACGGGCCGACGCCGATCTGCTGCGCCACACCACCTACCCCGCGGCAGGCAGCACGCGGCGGGAGGTTGTCTACAACCAGAGCGATCCGTTCCGGCTGTCGTGGGTTGCCAGCCTGCTGGCACTCGGCGCCTTCGCTCTGGCAGTCAGCCGGGCCCGCGGGGTGATGTTCTGGCTGGGCACCGGCCTGTTGGCTTTCGAACTCCTCTGGACGGCAGCAGCATTCGGCTCGCGCGTGGCGATCACCGGCTGGGCTCCCGTGACCAACATGTACGAAACGGTGATCTACGTGCCGTTTTTTCTCTCGCTGTTGGGGCTCTGTTTTCTGCTCGCTCCGGCCTGCGCCCGCGGGCTGGGGGATGCCTGGCGGCTGACGGCGCTGCCGGAGCCACTGGGAAACCTGGTGCCCGGCGAGGCTGTTGCCCTAGACCAGCGGCAGCAGGGCCTGCTGGGCGGATCGACCGGCTGGAATCTCGTCCAGTGGGGGCTGCTTCTGCCTCGATTGGCCGTGGCAGCGCTTGTGCTCTGGGTGCTGACGATCGCCCCCTACGCCGCCGGCGGTCGCACGATCGTCAACCTGCTCCCGCAAACCGACATCGACCGTTCCCTCCCCAACCTCAACAACCTCGTGGTCTGGCTGGTGGGGCTGTCGATGCTGCTACCGACGGTTTGGTATCTGCCGCGAGTCATCCTGACACTGCTGACGGCTGTGGCTGCGGTACCGCTCTCGTGGCGAAACGGCCATCTCCAGGAGATGCTCCCGGAGGTCTACTCCCGCAAGTCGTTCGGCTTGGTCGTCACGGCGGTGGCCTTTGCCGGCACATTTATCGCCTGGTTTTTTCCGATTCCAGGCAAGCAGTTCAGTCCGCTGCAGCCAGTGTTGCGGGACAACTTCTGGCTCACCATCCATGTCCTGACAATCGTCTCCAGTTATGCCGCCGGGGCGCTGGCGTGGGGGCTGGGACTGTTATCGCTGGGGCACTACCTGCTCGGCTCGTACCGGCCGACAGCAGGCGGCGGCAAACGGCCTCCGGCAGCGTGCGCCGAACTGGCAGGATTCATCTACAAGGCAATGCAGGTGGCGGTGCTCCTGTTGGCCGCCGGCACGATCCTGGGGGGGCTGTGGGCCGACGTCTCCTGGGGTCGTTTCTGGGGGTGGGATCCGAAGGAAGTGTGGGCGCTGGTCTCGCTGCTGGCCTATCTTGTGGTGCTTCATGGACGATATGCGGGCTGGATCGGCAATTTCGGTCTGGCGGCGGGAAGCGTGCTGGGCGCGGCGGTGATCGGGATGTCGTGGTACGGCGTCAACTTCCTGCTGGGCGCCGGACTGCATTCCTACGGCTTCGGGCAGGGGGGGCAAACCGAATTCTTTGCCTTCCTTATCGCCAACGTGGTGTTATTGGCGGCCGCTGGATGGCGGCTGAAGCGGGAGACAACTGGGGCATAAGGGTGGTCCCGACGCCGGCATCGGGAGTGGCAACGTCAACCCAGAAGCCGTTGCGAAACTGCTGCACCGAGGTGCCCGCGGCGGTGAACCGCAGCCGGATAGCCCCTTCTCCACCGGTCTTGAGCACGCGGGCCGGCTGACCATCGGACCGTGAATTGGCGTAGGCGTCCCGCACCTCGCCCCAGCGGGCCCCACCCACTCCGCTGACGATCACCCAATCGGGCACAGTGGCCGTGGCCAGAGTAGGGGGGAGCGTTGTGCCACTTCCATGGTGGGGCGCGACGAGTGCATCGCAGGGGTCGGGATCAGCCCCCACAAACCGCTCCAGCGCCTCTCCTTCCAAATCGCCCGTCAGCAACAAGCGCCTGCCGGCCGACTCCACCGCCAGCACCAGGCTCGCTTGATTATCGTCGCTCGCTTCAGGCTCTGCTGCGGAAGCCTCATCTTCCGGATTGGGTTCTGGATTGGGGTGGAGCACGCGCACCCGGCAGAGATCGTCGAAGGGCAGGGCATCCCCGGCAGCCACGGTCTTCACCGGCACTCCCGTGGCCTGCGTTTTCCGCAGAAGATCGGCCACGGCGAACGAGTCGCTCTGCAAAAAGGCCCGGGAGACGACCACTTCCCCCACGCTGAACCGTTCGAGGAGTTCGGGAACCGCGTTAAAGTGGTCGGCGTCGGCATGGGAGATCACCAGCGTATCGATGCGTCGCACCCCCTCGCTCCATAGCACTGCGGCCATCGCCCGCCGCGCTGCTCCCGGGGCCCCCAGCCGGCCGGCGTCATACACCAGACAGCGACCGGTGGGACTGCGCACCACAATCCCGCAGCCATGCCCCATCGCCACCACCACCGCCTCCAACTGCAGGGGACGCGTGCAGAAGTAGGACACCGTGGCGGCCACCTGTCCCACGCCAAGCCAGGCGATGATCACGACTCCCCAGGTGCGCAGTGATCGAAGCCGGTGGGCAGGCATCCACAGCAGGATCAGTACCAGCAGAAGATACCAACCCGCCACCCACCAGCCGGGCGGCCCACAGACCCATGCGTAGCCTCCCGGCAGCGCCGCAGCCCAGGAGACGCAGGCGGAGATCAGCCCGAGTGTTGCGTCACAACCGGCCCCGCACAGGCCCGCCAGCAGCGTGGAAAAGGGGGCCGCAGCCAGGCAGAGAAATCCCCAGCCCATGGCCAGCGCCACCAGCGGACTGAGAACCGGATTGAGCAGCAATCCCACCGGACTCACCAGATGAAATCGCTGGGCTACCAGAGGCGCCGTCACCACCCACACCGCAGTCCCCAACAGCACCAATTCCCCCACGCTTCGTCCCGCCCGTCGCAGCCACCGCTCCAGCGGCGTGCGGCTCTGTTCGATGAGCCGTTCCAGAGGATCTGCAGGAGCCGCCGAACGATGCCAAGCGGCGGCGGCACCGATCAGCACAGCGGTGGAGAGAAATGACAGTTGGCTGCCGATGCGAAATACCTCAGGGGGATGCCAGACAAGCACACAGATGGCAGCAGCCGCCAACGCATTGAGCGCCAGCGATCGGCGCCCCACCGCCCCCCCGAGACACGACAGCCACACCAGCAGCGTGGCTCGTACCACGGGCGTTTCGGGGTGCACCAGCAGCATATAGAGGCCCGTCGCTACCGCTACCGCCAGTAATGACCACTGGCGCGGCACCGCCACTGCCCGCAGCAATTGGAACAGTGCCATGGCCAGCAACGCCACATGCAGTCCGGAGATGGAAAGAATATGGATCGTGCCGGTGACGAGGAATTCCTGCGATTCCTCGCTCGGCAGCGAATCCCGGCTGCCGAGCAAAAGCGCCGCGGCCAGCGGGGCCCGCTGCGGCGAGAGGCAGGCCTGCAATGTCCGCTCCCCGCGGGCCCGAATTTCGTCGAGCAGGGAGGCGAGCGTCAGGGCTGGCGGAACCTGCACCACCGTGATGGCCCCAGCGCCCTCGGTGCGCACGATCGACAGGCAACGCAGCGCTCTGGCCCGCTCTCGCAGATCAAACTCCCCTGGATTGAGTGCCGGGCCGGGACGCATGCCGCGGCCCAACAGGCGGATCCGGCTGCCCACGATCAGATCGGGGGTCGGGCCTTCGACAAACACCGCGGCCCGGCCAGTCGCTGCCTGCCAGACACTGCCTGCCCGAACCCCCTCCACCCGCAGGAGCCATTCGCTGGCCTTCTCCATCGCGCTCTGCCCCGGCGTGGAAACGCCCTGTGTCGGCAGCCGTTGCGGCGTCTGGAGCACCACTCCCTCCAGCGCCACAGGCCCGGGCTGGGGCCCCAGACTCCAAGCCAGATCAGCAGCCGAAAACAGATTCCAGCGGGCTGCAGACCAGCCCGCCCCGGCGTAGGCAATTGATACCACCAAAACCACGGCAGCCGCCTGCGAATTCCCGCGGCGAAACAGGGCCAGCCACAGACATACCCCCGCCGCCCCCAGCAGCCAGCAGACCAGAGGGGAGAGTTCCCAGCAGATCGCCACGGCACACCCTGCCGCGAGGCTGGCCGCCACCACCACCAGCGGCCGACTGGGCAACGGCTCGTGCCGCCGATACCTGCCGAGATACATGGCTGCCCGGCGGACAGATTCATCGGCCCACCCGCCTGCCGAGCGCAGAAAGCGCAGAACGATCTCCGCCGCCGCACGGCCCCGTTCCACGCCTGTGCCGAAAAGGTCCGGCCGCGTCGCCATCGGATGCTTCCCCGCCTCTGCCCAATCGGCTGGTGGCCGCTCCCATTCGGCCCCGCTTCAAACTGGTCTACACCGGTGGTGTACACCAGTCAACCATTCCTCCCGCGGTAGGTTTGGATCGCGCCACGCCTGGGCTTCTTGATCGCCGGCCGCAAAAAGGCCTCCCTGGGCGGCTCAGCCCCCCCCCCCGCATATTCCGCTGGGAACTGCGAGACGATAGACTCCGGACCGGGGAGCGCAGGGCCAAGGCAGAGACCCACCCTGTGCCTCCGGTGTATGCCCCCAGCTTTTTCTTCATCACGGTGTCGGGCGGCCCGACCCATAGCCCATCAGAAAGCTCTTCCCATGGCCAAGCAGTTGCTGATCTACGAATCTGCGATCCCAGTCACGTTTGCGCAGCATGGGGAGATGTCGTTTGACCCGTCGAACGACTATGGCTTCAGTGCCGGCGTCAATGCGGTCCCGCTGATGGCGGTCGAGATCGTGCCAGCGGCGGCAGAATATGCCATCGTGTTCACCGAATCGGGAGATGACGTCATGCCGGTGGCGGTGCTGGGGGTGCGGCCCGAGCAGAATCTCTACCTCTCTTCCGATTCCCAATGGGAGGCGAAGTATGTGCCTTCGTTCATCCGCCGCTACCCGTTCGTATTCGCCATCAGCAACGATCAGCAAACGCTGACGCTCTGTATCGACGAGACCCACCCCGGCTTCAACCGGGAAGGTCGCGGGCAGAAGCTCTTCGGCGCTGACAACAAGCCGAGCGCCTATGTCGAGCAGGTCCTCGCCTTTCTCAAGGAATATCAGGTGCAGTTTGAGCGAACCCGGGCGTTCGGCCGGCGGCTCAAAGAGCTCAACCTGCTGGAACCGATGCAGGCCGAACTCACCAGCCCTGGTGGAGAAAAAACCCTGATTGGCGGGTTTCTGGCGGTCGCCCGTAGCCGCCTGCGCACGCTCAGCGGAGAGGCCCTCACCTCACTCGCCAAGACCGACGAACTGGAACTGATCTACATGCATCTCTATTCGATGCAGAACTTCAACTCCGTGAAGGATCGGTTCCTCTCCGCCTCCGGAAAGGGCGCCGCTCCCGAACCAGTTTCTGCCTGAGTTCTCCAGGCCACGGAAAATAGAGACTCTCAGGAACGGCGTCTGGCCCGCACCACGCGGGCCAGACCCGCCGTATCCAGTAGCGTCGGCTCGCGGACCAACTCAGGCTGCTGCTCAAGGGCAGCTTCGCTGGCCGCCGCCACGGCGGGGCCCGTTTCCATCAGCAGCCAGCCGCCGGGCACGAGTCGCTCCGCAGCTGCGGCGGCCAATCGCTCCAGCACCTCCACTCCGCGGGGTCCGGCCACCAGCGCCTCCCGAGGCTCATGCAGCCGCACATCGCGCGGCAGGAGTGCGAATTCGTCCTCGCGCACATAGGGCGGATTACTCACCACTACATCCCATGGACCGGCCCCCGCCGGCGCATCGAGTAGGTCGCAGACCACGAATTCGATCCGTTCTGCACAGCCGTGGCGGGCGGCATTCTCCCGGGCCACCTCCAGCGCCTGCGGCGAAATATCGGTGGCGAGAAAAGTCGCCCGCGGCAGGTGCTTCGCCAGAGCCACGACGATCGCGCCCGACCCCGTGCCCACGTCGGCAATGCGGGGAGCGGCGGAATCGCGACAGATGTCGATCACGCGCACCACGAGATCTTCGGTTTCCGGACGGGGCACGAGCACAGCAGGCGAGACCCGCAGCGGCAACGAGAAAAACTCCCTGTTTCCCACCAGATAGGCCACCGGCTCCCCCTCGCCGCGGCGTTTGACCAAGCCGCGAAACCGGCCCCGCTGGGCTTCATCCACCGGAGTTTCGAAGGCCGTGTAGAGGGCAATGCGCGGGCAGCCGCGAACGTGCGCCAGCAGCACCTCGGCATCGAGTCGCGGCGTCTCACTGCCCCGCGTGGCCAGCCAGTCGGAGGTCCACGTCAGCAGTCGTCCTACCGTCCACACGTCGTCGCTCATAGATGCTCCGTCGCGCGAAAATATTTTTACGTAGCCAAAGGCTTGGCCGATTGTTCCATCGCCGCCTTGCGCTGCTGCCGCGCATGCTGCTCGGTCGCCTCGATCACCAACGACAGCCGGCCCGCCATCACCTGATCGAGCGTAAAGCTCTCATTGATGCGGTGATCGGTCAGCCTGTTTTGTGGAAAGTTGTAGGTGCGCACGCGCTGGCTGCGATCGCCGGAGCCAACGAGCGTGCGGCGCTCGGTGGCGCGCTTCTCATGCTCGACACTCCGTCTGAGTTCGTAGAGCCTGGTCTTGAGCACGCGAAGCGCTTTGGCCAGATTTTTGTGCTGGCTCTTCTCATCCTGGCACTGCACGACGAGGCCTGACTCGAGGTGGGTCAGGCGGACCGCCGAGGCGGTCTTATTGACATGCTGCCCACCGGGGCCGCTGGCACAGAACAGGTCTTTGCGGTATTCGTCGGGTGCGATCGACACCTCCACATCCTCTGGCTCCGGGAGGACGGCGACGGTCGCCGCGGAGGTGTGGATCCGCCCCTTGGTTTCCGTATCGGGAACCCGCTGCACGCGATGTCCGCCGCTCTCGTGCTGCAGCCGCCGGTAGACCGATTCACCGGAGATGCCCAGCACCACCTCCTTGAAGCCGCCCAGCTCCGTGCTGCTGGCATCGAGCACCTCCACATCCCAGCCCTGCTCAGTGCAGTAGCGGCGATACATCTCATAGAGATCGCGCACAAACAGCGCCGCCTCGTCGCCGCCGGTGCCGGCACGCAGCTCCATAATGCAGCGGGGGCGGTCGGCATCTTCGTCGTCGGAGCTGAGATCAAGCAGGGAATCCCACTCCTGCTCGCGCTGCTGCTGGAGTGCAGGCAGCTCTGCCAGGGCCATGGCCTGCAACTCGGGATCGTTGTCCCGGGCCATCTCGCTGAGTTCGGCAATCTGCCGTTCCATCGCCACAAAGGCCCGATACCGCAGCGCCAACTTGGCCAGCGACCCATGTTCCCGAGCCACCGCTGCCATCCGCGATGCCTGAGCCTGCACGGCGGGATCGGCCATCTCCCGTTCAAGTTCCTCGAATCGGGAGAGCTTGGCTTGGAGTTGTTCGCGCATGGATCAAGCCGGTGGGGGAATCGCAGGCTGGCCGGAGGGGCAGGGGGCTTCGCTTGGGGAGCGAAGCCGCTGATGTCAGGGATTCGACCCAGCCAGGCTAGGAGGCTGCCGGTTCGGTCGGCACCGCTTCGACAGCCGCCTTCTTGCCCTTTTTCAGGCTTGCATAGCCGGCGCTGGCAAACTTCGACTTGAATTTCTCAATCCGCCCGGCCGTATCGACAAACTTCAGCTTGCCGGTGAAAAAGGGATGGCAGACATTGCAAATGTCGACCTTCAACTCGGGCATGGTGCTGCGGGTGTTGAATGTGTTGCCACAACCGCAGCGGACCACGGTGTCGATGTAACGGGGATGGATGTCGTCTTTCATGGAAATCGTGGGCTGGGCCCGGCTCGGATGAGCCCGGCGGGGAAGGGGGAACCGGTTCGAAGCCCTTCAGCGTATCCATTTCTCCTCAAAGAGGCAACGCGAAGCAGGCTGACGGGCGGGAAACAGACGCTAAGGCTGGTTTTTCTCCCACTGATCGGCCTGCAGGCGGCTGCCGAATCGCTGCGGGGAGGTGTCCTCACGGAGGATTCGCACCCCCTCGGCACGCTCCCCGAGAGCGAGTTTGGCACGGGCTAGGTTGCTGCGGGCGGCGTCCGTCCAGGGGCCTTCGGGGTGGGCCTGGAGCGTCATCCGCTCGAGGTAATCGACGGCGGTCTCCGCCTCCCCCTCGTTGAGCGTCAGGAGTCCGAGCCAGTAGGTGGCATCCTCTTTCATCTGCTCGTAGAGCCGCTTGGTGGCATCGGCCTGCGGCGGCGGCATCCCGCCGAGGGCTTCGGCGATCTGCTGGTTGCCCGGTCGGGCCAGCAGATAGACCGCCTTGGCGCCTTCAGTCCCATCCAGTTCCCCGCGAAACTCGCGCAGCCGGGCGGCATAGAGCGGACGAACCATGCGGCGGCCGCTGGAGGTGCCATCGGCCTGCGCCAGCGTCACCCCCATGACCGCCAGTTCCTTGTTGAGCGCCGCATCGACCACAGCCGCACTGGCGCGTCGCCGCTGCTGAACCAGCCAGGGGAATTCCCACAGCCCAATGCGCTCTGCGGCCCCATTCTCGGTCGCCTCCCCAGCGACCGGAAGCGCGGCGAGGGCCCGCGCTCCCACGCCACTGGCATCGACCGACACGTCAATCCTGCGCGGTCCGGCGAGGGAGCGGTCGAGCATGTGCATGCGGCGGGAAAGGCTCCATTCGGTGGCCGGCACCAGCACTGTGAGGCGGGCGATATCGGCCGCCTGAACCGGATAGGGCCGATCGGGCAGAGACATCCCTCGCAGGATCGCGGGATCTGCCGCCGCCTGCCGGGCGGTGGCCACCCCTGTGCCGTTGGGACCGGGAATCGGCAGGCCATAGCCGGGATCAAAGAGATAGGCTTCTTCCCCACAGAGTACCGCCGGAATCCAGGGACGTAATGTGCCTTGGGAGGCATCCCCAGTGGCGAGCATCACGCCATCGAGCCCGGCATGTCGCACCAGATCGAGAAAAATCCAGGCCCGCTGCGCGGCTGAAGCCCGCCCCGAAAGCAGTATCTCTCCGGGCTGGAACCAGCGGGTTCCCGGCGTGCTTTCCGTCGGCACCATGGGAGGATCAGACGAAATAGCCAACGACTGCACCGTCCAGGCAAACAACCGCTGAGCCACGTCGATATCCTGAATCGCCGGCCCGCGGGCAGAGGCCGCCACATCGGCCAGCCACCGCTGATCGCGCAGCGTCGAGACGTCCGTTGTGCCGTTGAATACAGAACTGGCCAGTGCCTTCTCGGCGCCGGCTCCCCGGAGCGATTCGGGGAGTTTGAGCAGCAGCGGATCGGGCTTCCAGGGATCGGCCGCGCCACCGCCGGTGATGGCGTGGCTCCATTGGTTCAGCCGATCAAAGACCTGCCCGTAGGCAGCCTTTTCGTCGTAGTTTTCCAAGTGGCTGAGCACATCGAGCGCCCCGTCGAGCAGCTGATCGCGCACCTCCTGTGACATCGCCGGCATGGCGGGGGATTGGGAAGCGGGCGCTTGATCCGCCGCGGGCCGGCGGGCCCGAGATGGTCGCCCCGATCGCCCCCCGCAACCAACGGCGCTGAGCCCCAGGCCCGCCACCAGAATGCACAGCCCCGCCCCACGCCAGACTTCGGCTCTCGGCCCCGTCACCCCTGACCTTCTCATGCATCCACCTCCTCAATGCCTGCCAACCGCGCCTCGTGGATCCGCAACACCCTTCGCAACACGCCGGAGAGCGCTTCCAGCGGAACCATATTGGGGCCGTCGCTGGGACTCTGATCAGGATCGGGATGCGTCTCCAGAAAAATTCCGTCGATCCCTACTGCCGCCGCCGCGCGGGCCAGCGGCTCCACCAGAGTGCGGTCACCGCCGGTGGCCCCTCCCAGGCTGGCCGGTTGCTGCACCGAATGGGTGGCATCGAAAATCACCGGCACCCCCATCTCCCGCATCGTCAACAGCCCGGAAAAGTCGTTCACAAGTCGCCCATAGCCGAAAAATGTTCCCCGCTCACACAGACAGATATCCCGGCAGCCACCGGCGAGCAGTTTGGCGACCGGATGCCGCATGTCGCCCGGGGCCAAAAACTGCCCCTTCTTGACGTTCACCGCCCGCCCTGTCGCCGCCGCTGCCATAAGCAGGTCTGTCTGGCGGCAGAGAAAGGCTGGGATCTGCAGCAGTTCACAGACGTGCCCGGCAGCCCGAGCATGCTCGGGAAGATGAATATCGGTCGTCACTGGCAGCCCGGTGGCAGCGCGTACCTTCTCGAGAATCGCCAGTCCTTCGTCGATCCCCAAGCCCCGAAAAGCCCCGGCACTGGTGCGGTTGGCCTTGTCAAAAGAGGCCTTGAAAACCATCTGGATCGGGAGCCGCTCCGCCAGCCCAGCCAAAACTTCGGCGATCTCCAAGCAGAGCCGTTCGGAGTCGATGACGCAGGGGCCGGCGATCACCAAAAGAGGGCAGCCTGGCCCGCAGGTCAGGTCACCGATCAGCGCGGGCAGGCGGGGGATCACGGGCGGACTCCAAGAGACTTTATTGTCGCAGGGAAACGGGGCACACACTGCCACCAGCCACAGACTCCCACAGCTGGCAGGCCGAAACCCCTGCGCATCATAACGCCCTGCGGGCACAACGCGGAAAGGGGGCCTCTGGCTGTGCGTGCTAGCAGGCTGTGGATAAAGTGCAGCAGCGCTGGATGCGATGCCCGTCGACCGTGGAAAACCTCGGCTTTTCCAGCGGTCGACCGAGTGGAAAAAGTGCCTGGAAGACTTTTTCCACGGGCAGCCAGACGCGCACGACTTCCCCAGCGCAGCATCCTTCCTGATCGATGTTCGGGGAGGGCTGCCCGTGCCCCAGGAGCCGGCGTAGGCGGCCAGCGGAGCCAACTATGCGAAGCGCAGCCGACTTTCGAGTGAGCGGAAGGCCCTGGAGGGCCGGAGCGAACGACAGGCGTCGGGCATGGGCAGCCCCGGACCTCGAGCGGCTCCGACTTCCGTGGCGTCCTCGGCTGCGGGACGGCAAAAGTTTCGTCACTTGGGCCGCAGCGGCCCTGCGTTCACAAAAAGTTCGCCGATCCCTCCGCCTCCTGCAACCGGTGTGTTGAGCCAGCCATCCCCCCAGCCATCCCGGGTGCGTGCCAGGAGCGGGTTGGGTGCCGCAAAACGCGGCAGTTGGCGCAGAAACGCCCACTTTGAGCCAGCCGTGGCCGCTGGCCAGCCCCGCGGAGCGAGAGTCTCTGCTGCAGTCGAATGCCTCCTATTTTTGGCTGACTTCGCGCCCGAGAAGGCCACGAAATGTGCCCCGCACCAGAAACGGCACGGCAGTTGCAAATGATCTTCTGCAGCGGGACAGCTGCGGCTGCCCCGCACCACCGATCTGCAAGGTGGGGCCTCGGACTTTTTTGAGGGTGTGTGGTGGTTTGCCCCTGACCACACCCCCTTGGCAGGACGCTCCTGCCGAAGTCGGAGGCCCCACTTTTTTTTGCGCGCTGGCTCAAGGGAGCCCTCCGGAACCGGGATTGAAGGGGCGGCCGGCCGGCACGAACCCTGTTTTCCGGCCCAATACACTCACCGTCACTTGACGGTTGCCCCTCCCGTGCGCTATTTTGCGGTGTTTCATGCCTTCCCGGCTGCTGTTTTTGCAGGCAGGGTTTTTCCTGTGTGCACGGCGGTCAAACGCCAGCGTAGCTTCAATTGGCAGAGCACCGCATTCGTAATGCGGGGGTTGTGGGTTCGATTCCCACCGCTGGCTGTCCTCCCTGCTTCGGCAGGATTGCGCCTTCCACGATTCCTTTCCTGAGGTTCCCATGGTTGCATCGGCTGAACTCGATATCCGCGATCTCGTCAACGGCACCGGCGCCTTCGGCCCCACTGAGGTCCACGCTTTGGTCGAGATGTTGGGCGCCGATCCGGCCGCCCACCGCACGCTCCGCAGTGCTGTCAAGGAACTCGAGTCTGCCGGCGACCGCAGTCCTGCCTCGTCCGTCCGGCTGGGCGTGGGGCAGTATGTGCTGGGCCGCTATCGGGATGCTCTGCAGACACTCAAGTCGGCCGACGGAGGAGCGCTGGCCCTGTACTACCAGGGGATGGCACATCTGGCACTGGCGGAAGTCGATCCTGATGCCACCCCCGACGGGGCGTCCACGGCCGGCCATCTTGAGCGTGCCCAAGAGGCGTTCGCCGCCGCGGAAAAATCGGGATATGACGCAGCTTCCTGCGGCGTCCGCATCGCGGACACTCTTGCCCGCAGCGGCCGCAGCGACGAAGCCGACAAAACGCTCGAACGCGTCGGGGCGAGTGCTGCCAAGAATGCCGATTACTGGGCGCTCAAGGGCTCCCTGCTGTCGGCCCGCGGCATGCCCCTGGCCGAGACTGTGGCAGCCTTCGAAGAGGCGCTGCGAATCGATACTGGCCACCCGGCAGCCCTGTTCGCGATGGGCGTGATCAACGATCGTGTCGGCAACGACGACGAGGCCAAGGAGTGCTACGAGCGGTCCCTGAAGCGGTATCCAGCGTCGCTCGGAGCGCTCTTGAACCTCGGCCTGATCTACGAAGACCGCGATGATTTCGCCCATGCCCAGAAGTGCTACAAGCGCATTTTGCAGGCCTTCCCAGACCACCCCCGCGCCCGACTCTTCCTCAAGGATTCCTCCGCTTCAGGCGATCTGCAGATGGGCGATCAGGAGCAGAAGCAGCGCGACCGTCTCGACCATGTACTGGCCCTGCCAGTGACCGACTTTGAACTGTCTGTCCGCAGCCGTAACTGCTTGCAGAAGATGGGAATCCAAACGCTCGGTGATCTTGCCCGCACCTCGGAAGCCGAAATTCTGGAGAGCAAGAACTTTGGCGAGACGAGCCTGGTAGAGATCAAGGACATGCTGGCCACCAAGGGCCTGTCCTTGGGACAGTTGGCTGCCCCGGCGTTGGCTGAAGAGGTAGCAGTCGAGATTGAAGAGCCTTCGGCTGGCGAACAGGAAATTTATTCCCAGCCGATCACCGAACTCAACCTCTCGGTGCGGGCCCGGAAATGCACCACCAAACTCGGCATCAATTCCATCGGCGAACTGGTGCGGCGGACGGCTGAAGATCTCATGGAGTGCAAGAACTTCGGCGTTACCAGCCTCAACGAAGTGCGGGAAAAACTCACCGAGCGTGGCCTCAAGCTCCGGGGCGACTGATCGCTCCGGATTGCCAATTGGTGCCCACGCCCAGCCAGCCTCTGTTGTGAGCCGGCTGCAGTCGTTCGCCTGTGTCCGCAGGCCCCCCTGGCTGTGCGGGGGAAAAGTCGTCTCGGCTGGCGGTCGCCATCTTCCGGTACCGGGGAGAGCGTGTCCAGCACGCCCCGCCTGAGACACCCCGGCCAGAAAAGTGGGGGAAACACGATCCTTTTCGCAAAAAATAACCCCGAAGAGGGGTGTCGCGTTTGCGTTGATCGGCTGTTCTCGGTAGGGTGGACAGGGGCTTCCATGGACGGCCCCTCAGCCTCAACCCCAGCTTCAAACCGAGGATTTTTCTGTGACAGCGGCGAGCCTGAAGGAAAAACCTGTGCGGGATTTGGCTCGCTTGGCGAAGCAGCATGGTGTGGCAGGGTGGCATGCGATGCGGAAGGATCAACTGATCCGAGCCTTGGTGCAAAAAGCCAAGGCCCGACGGCCGGTCGCGGCCGCCAGCAGCCAAACCCTTCCGGCTGACAAAGTCCCCTCCTTGAAGTCGAGCTTGAGTCTGGCCGGGTTGGAAACTCCCCCCCCGCAGACACGGGCCGATACCGTGGCTGAAGATCGGCAGAGGCTGGCCGTTTCAGAGCGGATTCGCGACGCACGAGACCGCATCGCCCGGGCCAAGAATCTGGAGACACGCCCAGAGAACGGTCGCCGCCCGAGCGCCATGCGCGATCGCATTGTGATCATGGTCCGTGGCCCGCACTGGCTCCATGCCTTCTGGGAAATCACTGCCGCCAGCATTGGCCGGGCTCAGGCGGCACTGGGGCAGGAATGGCATTCTGCCCGCCCAACCCTGCGCATTCTGCAACTCGAGAGCGATCTGCAGGCCTCTCCCTCGGAGCGGGTGGTGCGCACGATTGAGGTTCACGGCGGCGTCAAGAACTGGTTTATCGATATCCGCGAAGCCCTGCGATGTCGGGTCGAGATCGGTTATCTGGCTGCCAGCGGGCGGTTCCATGCGCTCTCGCGCAGCAATGCCGTTTCCATGCCCGCCGGCTCCCAACGCGACTCGCTCGACGCCCACTGGGGCGACATCGCTCCCGACTGCGAGAAGATCTACTCCATGAGCGGAGGGTTCTCTCCGGAAAATAACTGCACGGAGCTGCAGGAACTCTTTGAAGAACGCCTGCGCCGTCCCCTTGGCCCCCCCGAGAGCCGGCGCGGTGGCGGCGACGAGGAGGTTGAGTCTCGCAATCAGGTTCAACTCGAAGTGGATGCCGAAATGATCGTCTATGGAGCGACCCAGCCCGGTTCCTACATCACGCTGCAGGGCGAACCGGTGAAGGTGAGGCCTGACGGCACCTTTCGGGTTCGCGTGCCTATGCCCAACAAACGCCAGGTGTTGCCAATCGTTGCCAGCACTGCCAACGGTGTCGAACGGCAGACGGTGATTATCGCCGTCGAACGGAACACAAAGACCCTCGAACCACTCGCCCGCGAGTCCAACGACTTTTAACTCCGAAGGGAATCGGTTAAGACGAAGTCTCCCGCGCTGGTTGCTGGAGCGGGCGGCGATAAGTTTTCTGCCATGTTCGTGCTGGAGTCGCACCATGTCGGTGAGCTCTTAACAAAGCTCGTTGGGGGCTGACGATGGCTTCGGTCGCGTGTCCTGCCGGAGGGTTGGATTTCGGTCCTGCTCGCCCGGATCACATGCCCCGAGGCCCAAGGCACCCCGTCTTTTTTTTCAACGAGCTCTCCGCATCCGCGGCACCACGGCATTACGGTGGAAAACTTATCGCCGCCGGCTCGGCTGATCACCACTTTCCACCAAGGCAATCTGCACGGCTGAAGGTGGCGCGCGATCTTTGGCCTGCGAAATAGACCCGCGAGGCTCGCTCAGGTGGCTGGGCCCGGCGAAGCCCACCAGGCGCCGACGAAAAAGGCTCCCGTTGCCACCACAAGCAGGGCCAAGCACATGGCCCAGAGGACCCACAACGGCAGGACCACAGTCTTCTGCTTTCTGGCTCTTGAGCGTGGCGGGGGCGGGCTGGAGGTGTTCACCGCAAAGGGAGCCGTGTCCATCACTTCAAGCGGAGGGATCAGCAGATCGCCCAGCGGCAGTTCCACGGCCGGCCCCTCAAAACGCATCTCTGGAGGGGCTGGCGCGGCAACCGGCACTTCTACGCGGAGTTTGCAGCGGGGGCAAACGATCGACTTCCCCTCGCGCCGAGACGAAACATAGAGCTTGGACCGGCAGCCGTTACAGCGAACTTTGATCGTCACGCCAAGCCTCCAGCCGCTGCTCAGGGAAAAAGTCGACCCATTTCTTCCGCCCTCCAAGCCATCCCAGGCACACGCTGACCGCGGATGCGCAGCGTTATGGCACCGCAGGAAGGAAGAGCGGCACCCGGTCAGGCGGGGGGCGGCCCTTCGATGCGCCGGCGTTTTCCTCTTCTGTGCCCCTCACGACAGGGCCTGCGGCGAAACCGCCGCGACCGCCGTCCACGTTCTCCCGCAATCAGTGTCATGACGGCCCCGGCCACCGCGGCGACCACCACCGCCATCAACCACAAGACGCCCAGCGCCAGAGCCAGGCGGCCACTGAAGGAGGCTCCGGCAGGGTCCCCCAGCGACCTCAACAGCCAGCCCAATCCCACCACAATCGACAACACCACCGGCATCAAGACCGACCAAACAACGCTCCACAGCAGAATCCGACGCAAGAGACCTCTTATAACCAAGTGAATTTTCCTTCCCGCCGATCTGCCACGTTCCCGGCAGATTTCGCCGCTGCCCTACGGGGACTGACGCCCACATATCGCGCGGCGGCAACCGCTGCCGCCGCAGGCGACCATGCACAGTGAGAGCCCGCTGGGCGGATTGTCCGATGGATGACTCACACGAGTCAAGGAAACGCACAAAAAACTCGGGCGCACAACCGCCGCGCCACTGGCGGGACCTGCACGGAAAACAGCAATCGAAGGGGATGCAGTGGCCCTGTTTTGTCTCTTTCCGGTAAACTTGAGGCCGGCTGGGGCACTCCGGCCGCTGGGCCGTATGGATGCGGCCTGAGGCTCAGGATGGAGGCCGCACCTCACCCCTTTTCATCGGGGGCGAGGCTGCACCAGCCCCCCGATGTGAATGCGCCGGAGGGCTCGGCATGACGGCAGTCGCAATGCGACCATTTGCTGCTGGCGGATGGTGGAAAAAACCATCCCCGGTTTTCCCCGGCCCCGACCGGTGGCCCCACCCGTTGGCCCGGCGGCATTGGATGGGCCTGCAGGAGGCTCTCTCCGGCGTGGCGTTTGCCCTCCTCCTCGCCGGGCACGCCTGCTCTGACCGGATAGAGCTTACCGACGGCAGGGTATTGGAGGGCTCATTCGCACTGGTGGCCGGGGTCACAGCAGACCCGTTGGCCGAAGGGGGTGCAAGCCGGTCTGCAGGCACTCCGGTCCTCATGTGCGATGACGAACTCACCCGAACCTTCGTGCCCCGCCGCCGTGTCGTGAAGGTGGAGGAGGGCCTCGGCTCCAGAGCCATCGAACGCATCGAGATCCCTCAGCGGGTGCCGGACAACGGCCGCCGCATCGCCGCCGTTGGCGGGCTCCTGGAGGCGACACCGTTCGATGAGTTCGGTCGCCGTATTCTCTCCATGGCCACTTCCACCGGACGGGTTGACCTCGTGCAGGGGATCACGCAGATCACGCCACGCTGGGTGAGCCTTGAGGGCGTGGTGACCGAACAACCACTTCTCCTCGACATGCGGGTGGCGACTACTTCCATCCCGCGGGCCGAACTGCGGCGGGTGATCGATCAGCACATCGACCGCTCGAAATCAGACCAGCGACTGCGCATCGTGCGGCTCTACCTCCAGGCCGAGCGGTATGAGGATGCCCGGGCCGAACTGGATGAGGTGCTCGCCGATTTTCCGAGCCTGACCGACCTCGCTGCCGAACGCCGCAGTCTGGGTGAACTCTCCGCCGCCAAGCTGCTCGAAGAAATTCAGTTGCGGGGACGGGCTGGCCAGGACCGGCTGGCCAGCGGCCTGCTGGAGCATTTTCCCGCCGATGATGCCGGCGGTGAAACGGTGGAAATGGTGCGTGAGGCTCGCGATGCCTACCGCGACAGGGAAGGGCAGGCCAAGCGCTTATTGGGGGCGATCCAAGCGCGGGTCGAGGCTCTGTCTGACGAGCAACCGCGACGCGAGGCAGAGGAGTTGCTCGCAGAAATGTCGGGGGAAATCTCTTCTGCCACCCTCGACCGTCTCTCCACGTTTGACCGGATCGGCACCGATCCCGGCCTCCCCGCCGACAGGGCGGTGGCGCTGGCCATCAGCGGCTGGCTGGCGGGAGCGGCCGGAGCGCAGGAGAATCTCAAACTGGCATTGTCGGCGGCTCGGGTGCGGTCGCTGCTGCGCGACTATCTGCGCTCGACCGATCCAAACCAGCGAACGGCCCTGCGGGGCCGGATGAACGAGGAGGAGGCCTGTGACCCCGCCACATTGGCCGCTCTCGCCCGGCAGATGCGCCCCCCCGCCGATCCGCCGCCGGCCACTTCCCCCGGCCTGCACAGCCTCTCCATCCCGGGAATCAGCGGCGAGGAACCGACTTCCTGCCTGGTGCAATTGCCCCCGGAGTACGATCCCCTCCGTCGGTATCCGGTGATCGTGTCGTTGCATGGCGCCTGGTCAACGCCCCTCAATCAGATTGAATGGTGGGCTGGACTCCCCGGCCCCGACGGGCTGCGCCGCGGCCAAGCCACCCGTTACGGCTACATCGTCATCGCCCCCCAGTGGGGACGCGAGCATCAGACTTCCTACGGCTACACCGCTCGAGAACACGCCGCCGTGCTCGGAGCCCTGCGGGAAGCGCAGCGGGCGTTCTCCATCGACACCGATCGGGTGTTTCTTTCAGGCCATTCGCTGGGAGGCGATGCCGCCTGGGACATCGCCCTGGCCCATCCCGATCTCTGGGCCGGACTGGTTGCCATTGCGCCATCGGCCGGCCGCTATGTGAACCACTACTGGCACAACGCTCGCACGCTGCCTATCTACATCGTTGGTGGGGAACTCGACGACGCCACCTTTTCCCACAACTCTATGGATCTCGACCGCTATTTCTCCAAGGGCTTCGACACCACCTATGTCGAATATCGGGGCCGCGGCCACGAACACTTTTCCGATGAAATCCTGCGCATCTTCTCGTGGATGGAGCGGCGGCGGCGCAGCTTTTTTCCCCCCACGATCGACGCGGTCACGATGCGCCCGTGGGATCGATTTTTCTGGTGGGTCGAACTGGCCGGCGCCCCCCCAAAAACCGTTGTGCTGCCCGGGCAGTGGCCCCCGCCCCCCGCGATCCGGCCCATGTCCGTCGACGCGAAAACCACATCCACCAACGGTGTGTCTGTTCACTGTGGCGCCGAACAGGTCAAAATCTGGCTCTCGCCGGAGCTGGTCGACTTTGCATTACCGATCTCGGTCACTCTGGACGGACGCAAACTGGCTCGCGACGGAGTCAGGCCCGATATCGATGTCCTGCTGGAAGATCTGCGTCTGCGCGGCGACAGAATCCACCCGTTTTGGGCCGTCGTGGAATCTGACAAGCAGCCCTCAGCCGGCTCCAAGGCCCGCAGAAACGCGCCCTGATCCCCACCAGCCAACCGTCCCGCAGCCGAGGCACCGGGGAAGTCGGAACGAACTGAACACAGCGGGTGACGGAGGCGGAGGGATCGGCGAACGCTCGACGAGCACCTATCGGCTGCAGCCAAGTGACGAAACCTGCGCCGTCCCGCAGCCGATGCGCCACGGAAGTCGAAGCCGATCAAGGTCCGAGGCTGCCCATGCCCCGAACATGGATCAGGGAGGACGGTGGAGGCGGAGGGATCGGCGAACGCTTGAGGAGCGCATGCGACGAAACTTTTGCCGTCCCGCAGCCGGCGACGCTCCAGGTCCGGGACTGCCCATGCCCGACGCCTGCCGTTCGCTGCGGCCCTCCGGGCCTTTCGCTCACTCGAAAGTCGGCTGCGCTTCGCCTTCCATGGCTCCGCTGGCCGCCTACGCCGGCTCCTGGGGCACGGGCAGCCCCTCCCCGCACATCGATCAGGAAGGGTGATGGAGGCGGAGGGATCGGCGAAATTTTCGTGAGCGCATGCGACGAGACTTTTGCCGTCCCGCAGCCGAGGCACCACGGAAGTCCTACCGACCTACCGACCTACCGACCTACCGGCTCGACGGGCAGACGGGCAATTTCCGGTTCGGCCTGGGCCCGCGGGAGCGCCACGCCGGCGACATACCAGCCCTCGGGAACCGATTCCATCCCCACGCCGACAGTGCCGAAGTACTTGCGGATGGTTTCAAACTCGGGCAACGTGCTGCCGTCGAGCTTCTGAGTCCGCGTCGATCCTTCCTTGCCGTCGCCAAGCAAACCGTTGAGCAGTTGGCCGGTCAGGCTCTTCGACTTGGGCATCTCGCCGCGGCGGAGCATTTCATAGGCGGGCAGTATCGATTCATCCGATCTGCCAAACGAGCGGAATGCCGTTGTCTGGGGAAACAGCCGGGCAATTTCGGCTGATACAAAAGCATATTCCGCAGCCGAATGCAGCGTGTCACCGCTGATCTCAGTCGACAGCACCCGCTCCAGGATGTCGCGGTGGGAGGCAATAAACAGGTGGCCATTGGCAACCGTGACCGCCGAATGGGGCAGCAGCTTTTCCTCCCCTTCACGCATCTTGGCTCGCCGGCCACGACTCTCATCCTCCACATCGGCATGGGCCACGGCACCGCCGGGGGTTTCGATCTCGAGCTTCGGGATCGAGGAGGAGCGATCGATCAGCTCCCAGATCTCATGGCCGTTGTATTCCACCTTCTGCATATCGGGATCGGTTCCCATGCTTTTGGCGACCGTGGCGGCAACGCGGGCCTCGTCGGTCGTTTCGATGGCGATCACGAGACGGTCACAGTCGGTGTCGATGGGGGTGGCGTAGTCGCTGATGACAGAGACGCGGGTGCCCAGGCAGGCCACCAGTTCCTTCTCAACATCGATTTGCGGACCATCCGGGTCTTCTTTGAGCGAGGCGATCACATCGTCGAACACACCCTTCTCGCCGACAACATCATCCACAAGCGATTCCACCGAACCGAAGGCGTTCTTGATGTCCCACTGCATCGCCACCCAGCTGGAAACATCGCGCGGCACCCACGCCTGCGGATGAATCGTCTCGACATTCGGGAATTGCAGCATGCGGGCAGCCAGCTTGAAGCGGTCGGCTGCAAACGGCTTCTTGCCTTCCAGAGGGGGAGCGTAGATCAGAGACTGGTGGCGGGCTTCGCGAGCCCCGTCATCAAACAGCACCACACCGCCTGCCCCCTTCACGGCATCGAAGCCCTGCCGCGCGAGGATCGCGACATAGTCAGGACCCTTGCGTTTCTCGCGGGGTGGGTTGGCAGCCCCAACGGCCTGGGCAAACCCCAGTGGGTCGATGAACCAGCGGATGGGGGCGGCGTGAGGCGAAATATCGTTGCCGCAGCGGGCCATTACTGCCTTGAACGCCGGCACTGTTGCAAGGGAATCTTTCCGCCCGCCCTGCAGTTGGGCGACCGTCTGCGTGACCACGCCGGGATCATCTCCCACGACCAGCGCATCTGGCAGGAGGGCAAAGGCTACCTTCGAGGGTCGCGACGAACGGTTGTCGGGATCGGCCGGGAGTTGGAATGCGGTGATCGTCACGGCAGATGCGGCCTCACCGGCGGGGAGCTTCGCTGCCTTGCGTTCCAGGAGTCGTTGTTCGATCTTCGTGACAATGCTGGCGGTTTCTGCCGCATGACCGGTGGTGTCGACGAGCAACACCGTGGCCAGGGTGCCGGGAACGGGCTCAATCGTGGCCAGCGCCACTTCGCCGCCGGGAATTTTTTCCAAATCTTCGATCACCAGACCCAACTTGCCGAGTCGCTGCTTGCTGGCGGACTGCATCTGCGCCCGCACGCTTTCGACAAACGGCTGCATGTGGGGATCCTTGATCAACTGCCCGTATTGGGTAGCGTCAAACGTCTCCTGCAATCCCGCGACATCGGCCACGCTCACCCAGGCCCGGGTCGTGGCCGGGAAAACCGTTTCACTGGGAGGAAATGCCCCCGCCTCGGCAGCAGATGCCAAGGCCAAGACCAGAGCCATTCCGAACGTGGCTTTGAGGCCTGTGACGAGACCGCCACGCTGCTTCATCATTATGGTTGGGTTCATGCGCGTTGGATTCATCTCTCGGGAATGCGTGTGACGGGGAGTTTTGCCAGCAGGCCACAAGGGGCGGTTCGGGAGAATCGTGGATGCGTACACGGGAACAACTCCTTGGATCCGTGGATGGATCTGTAAACGGGATCCGTGGAAGCGAACGCCGGGCTAAGCGCGATCCGACTCTTCCTACTTATCGTTCCAATCAGCAGCGTTTCTGGAACCTACCGGCCACCTGCTGGCGCTTTTCCTTTCGGCCCCTCGCGAGGCCGCCTTCATGGGTGGTGGCAGCGCTGCCGGGGGGGAGTCTGGCAGGAACGCCGGGAATGCTCAACGTCAGGCAGGGCCTCGACCCACCGCAGCGTCTACAAAAAATCGTCGCACCGCAGCGGTTCAAACACGACCCTGCGGCCTGCGGAAGATGCGGTGCCTGCGTCCAGCCAAACAGGCAAGAAGACCAGGCAGACTGGGCAATCCAGTGGCCTTCAGCGCCGTACTGCCTCCACCACACCTCTCCCCCATTGGCCATGCTCCGCGCACGTCGCGACGAGCGCTCCCAGCAGTGCCACGGCCTGTGTTGAGTCGCCGCTCCAGCCGAGGCTCGCCCCCACGCGTCCAAGGGCGACCAGACCGAGTGCTGCCGCCGCGAGGGCCACCACTGTGCTGGCCGCACGCCATACCACCGCGGGCTCACCCGCCAGAATGAGGGCCGCCACCAGAGCCGGCCAGGCGAGAATAGCGGCATGCGACACAACCGTCACGCGGGAAAATGATTCGCTCCCCAACCGGGGCCGCCAGAGGCGGGGCATGACACCCGTCGACCGGGCAGCAGGAAAACGCACCGGCGCGGAGCGATAGAGCCAACGCCAGGCCTGAGCATGCATGGCACCATCCCCCAGCGTGGCCAGCGGCACAGCAAGGGAGACAAACCAGGCCAGCGTCATGGTGTGAAAATCGGCGGCTCGGGTGGGATCAAGGAACAGCCAGCCCACCATCCCCAGCAGCGCTGCCACCATGGCACTGGAGTTGAGTCGCCGACGCAGGGGCCCGATCACCGGCAGCAGAGGGGGCTCATCGGCACCGTGCTGCGGTCGGCGGTCTGCCGGCGCCAACCGCGATTGCGAAATGGCCAGCGCGACGCAGATTGTGGCCGCGGAGATCCACGCCAGAGAGGCGCTGGGCAGGCACCACGCGTCAGGCGTGTTGGCAGGCACCGCGAGGGCGGCCGCCGCCGCGATCCCCCCCAGCACGAGCGCCAAGCTGGCGGCATCGGCAGCCCGGGCCTTCCAAGCGAGCGCGACCCTGAGAGTGGCGCCGCCTGCCACGATCCCCGCCGCCACGGCAACTCCCGCCGGCGAGGCATTTTCGCCCCGTGCAACCGCGATGAAACCCCATCCCAGCCCCCATCCCGCCACCGGCCAGAGCAGACGCCCAGCCAGCCAAGGGGGGGCCGGCATGCCGCTCCACTGATCGCTGTCGGGCAGTTCCCCAAGCGCCGCCACCACCGCCAATGTGCCCGCCCACCACCCGAGGGCCACAGCGGCAGGAACTGGAGTCAGGGCAGCAGACACAAGGCCCCCGGCGGCTGCCAGCAGCGCCAGCCACGATGCCGGACGTCTGGCATCGATGCGAATCAACAGCGCCAACCAGCGGCCCAGCGCCCGCCACACCTGCAGATGAAGGAGCCTTCCCGACATCGAACATTCTCCGGGGATCAGGGCTGGTTCGCGCTTTTTTCATTCCGCCCAACCGCCGCGCAGCGCACCGACTCAAGCGACATCCGCAGGCACCCAGCCACTTCGGTTGCATGTGCCGGTGCGAAAATATGCTCATGCAGGCACGACAGACGGTGCACGCGCATCCCGCCGACGGCAAGACATCTCCACACCCAAGGGAGAAGCCAGGAGGAATCCTGGGCTTGGAAGAAGGTGATGGCTCCCTGATACCGCCCGACGCGATAGCGGTCAAACAGAGGTCGGTAATAGTTCCATGCCGTCGCAACGGAGGTGTCTGCGGGCAACTCCCGCGGCGCCTGCGGCGGCGGAGCCCATCCCTGCCGCGTCGCCAGACGGCGCAGCCCCAGCGAAAGGTAGGCGAATCTTTTCCCTCTGGAAAGCCTACTGGCGGCGCCTAAATGCCTCCCGGCCACCCGGATAAAGCGGGCCAGCGCCCGCGCATTTCCCAGCGGATCGAGCGCCACGGGAAGGGCCAACGGCCGGGGCAGCCGGCAGTTCACGTGGGTGTCAAACATGGCGAGCAGATCGACATCCTCCCCTTGGGCCCGCAACTGCTGGGCCATCTCGTAGGCGACCCAGCCCCCGGCCGAGAAGCCGCCGAGAGCGTAGGGACCTTGGGATTGAAGTCTGCGGATGGCAGCGACACACTGCCCCGCCATTTCCGCAATGCTATCCTGCGTCGGTGCGGGGCCATCCATGCATCCGGCAAACCCATAGACCGGCTGGTCAGTGCCAAGGTGCCGGGCGACATCGAGAAACGTGTAGGCGGTGCCCAGCAGACCATTTATCAGGAACGGCGGCGGCTGACTCCCCTGCGGTTGCACCGGCACAAGCGAGACAGGGTCTCCAGCCACCTTCTCTACAGCCAGCAAGGCAGCCAGCGACTCCACCGTCTGGGCCTGAAAGAGCATCACGATCGGAATGCGTCGGCCAAACTGCCGCTCCAGTTCCGCGGCGAGGCGGGTTGCCAGCAGGGAGTTGCCGCCGAGATTGAAAAAGTTGTCGGTGGGACGGATGCCGGTGCGGTCGAACAGGCGCTCCCAGATCAGCAGCATCTCGTGCTCCATCGCAGTCGGCTGCCGATCCGCCACAGCCACTCCCCTGGCCAGCGGCAGGGAGGCCAGCGCCAGGCGATCGAGCCTCCCCTGAGCAGTCAGCGGCAGATTGGTCACCGTCAGCCATTCCGCTGGCACAAGTGCCCCCGGCAGGAGGGCCGCAAGAAACTGCCGCAGCCCGTCATGATCAAGCGTCTCACCGGGGCGGGGCACGAGACACGCCCGTAACAGCTTCCCCTCGGCAGCACCTGCGCCCTGGCGCTGCCTCACCACCACAGCCACCTGCGCCACATCGGGATGCCCCGCCAGCGCCGCTTCGATCTCCCCCAGCTCCACCCGGTGGCCGAGAATCTTCAGCTGCCCATCAAGCCGCCCGAGGAATTCAAGAGTTCCATCGGGAAGCCAGCGGCAACGGTCCCCCGTGCGATAGAATCGGCCGACGGGCAGGTCGAAGAATTCGGCGGTGACAAACTTCTCCGCCGATAGCTCCGGCTGATGGAGATACTCAAGCGCCAGTCCGTCGCCGCCGATCAGCAGCTCCCCCGGCATACCCGCCGGAACTGGACTCAGCGACGCATCGACGAGCACGCAGGTGGTATTGGCAATCGGCCGGCCAATCGGCACCGACGAGCGTTCCAGATCGGCCGAAAGAATCGCATGCGTGCAGGCGAATGTTGTCGACTCGGTAGGGCCATAGCCGTTGGTGAGGCGCGTGTTCGGCAGCAATTCCACCGCCCGACGAACATGAGACACCGACAGGGCATCTCCGCCGGTCAGGACGTGGGCGACAGGAGTCAGGATCTGCGGTGCGTCATCGATCACAAGATTGAAGAGCCCTGCTGTCAGCCAGAGGCAATTGACCCGCTGCTCCCGCACCACCCGCTCCAGCAAATTCAGGTCGGGCAACCGCTCCGGAAAGACGACGCAGGTGCCACCGTGAAGGAGGGGGGCCCACAGTTCAAAGGTCGACGCATCAAACGCGGTTGGGGCCAGCAGCAAAGTGCGCAGCTGGGGACCGAAGTCGGCATAGGTTTGGCCGAGCACCAGTCTGGCCACGGCCCGCTGCGGCACCACCACTCCCTTGGGTCGCCCGGTCGATCCGGAGGTGTACATGCAATAGGCCGTTCCCGCCTTGCCCGCCGATGGCTGGCGGGCCGCCGCCACCTGCCGCCACGCAGGATCAGCATCTATCAGGAACACCGAAACCTGGCTTCGCGACTGC
>Ga0164295_10000217_pt1 | contig 48739 bp, 48 predicted proteins | sample GEODES006metaG_FD_111798 | JGI IMG/M metagenome (GOLD analysis project Ga0164295, IMG submission 111798) | Oligotrophic lake water microbial communities from Sparkling Lake, Wisconsin, USA - GEODES006 metaG | ecosystem: Environmental > Aquatic > Freshwater > Lake | place: USA: Sparkling Lake...
CGACCGCTCCTTCTCCGGACCTGGTCAACCTTACGTCGTCGGGGAATCCTGCGGCCCCTCGGCGGGAATCGCGTCGACAGCCTCCTCCTGCTCGCTGGGCGGCACTGGCACCACAGCCGCCAGCGAATCTCCCTCATCGACCCGCATGATCCGCACACCCTGCGTGTTCCGGCCGATCGATTTGATCTCGTGCACGTTCACCCGCTGAATCTTGCCGTGCGCGGTCATCATCAACACCTGATCGGCATCCCGCACTGCGACGATCGACACGACAGAACCGTTGCGTTTGGTGGTCTTGATATCGCGCACGCCCTTGCCACCCCGATGCTGGGTGCGGTAACGAGCGGCACTCGATCCGCTCTCGTCCTCCGCATCGGCCTCCGCACTGCTGCCGTCAGTCGGCTCGCCTCCCGCCACAATGTCGACAGCCCCTTCTCCGGCGGCATCATCCGCGAGCGGTGCCGGACCGGTCAGTTCCGTTCCCGCCCCAAACGGGGTGCGTTTGCCATAGCCCTGCTCGCAGACCGTGAGGAGGGTGGCCTCCGGATCGGCCACCACCATGCCCACGAGCTGGTCGCCGGCCGTCAGCTTGATGCCCCGCACGCCGCTGGTGTCGCGACCGGTGGGACGCACATCCGATTCGGGAAAACGGATCGCCATGCCCTTGGCAGTGGCCAGCACCAGTTCATCACCGGGCCTGGTGACAACGGCATCGATCAGTTCGTCTCCTTCCCGGAGTTTCACCGCGATGAGCCCCTTCGTGCGCCGGCGTCTGTATTCTTCCAGCGCCGTCTTTTTCACCATGCCGGAGCGGGTGGCGAGCATCAGGCACTGCTGTGGGTCTTCAAAGCCCCCCACGGCCCGACAGTCGGCCACCTTCTCACCCGGCTCGAACTCCAGCAGATTGACCAGCGCCCGTCCCTTGGCATCGCGGGCCAGCTCGGGGAGCTCGAACACCCGCATGGAAAAGACCTTCCCCAGCGTGGTGAACACCAGCAACCAGTCGTGGGTGCTGGCCACGAAGAGGTGCTCGATCGGATCCTCATCGTCGCTCCGGGCTCCGGTGAGGCCCTTGCCCCCGCGCCGCTGGGCTCGATAGGTGTCGGCCGCCGTGCGCTTGATATATCCGGTACGGCTGATGGTCACCACCATCGTGGCTTCCGTGATCAGCTCCGCCATGTCGCGGATATCGCCGACATCACCGCTGATTTCCGTGCGCCGGTCCTCGCCATACTTCTCCTCGAGCTCCACCAGCTCGGCACGGATCAAGGCGCGAATATTGGACTCGCTGGAAAGCAGCCGTTGGAACTCGCCCATCTTTACGAGCAGTTCGCGGTGTTCGCCGGAAAGCTTCTCCTGCTCGAGATTCACCAGCTGCCCCAGCGTCAGCCGCAGGATCGCATCGGCCTGCACTGGCGAAAGGCCGTAGGTCTCGGCCACTCCCCGCTCCGTCTGCAGCATCGCGAAGCCGTCGGCCCCCAGGGCCCGCTCCAGAAGCGCTGCCGGCGTCTGGATGTGGGTCAGCCGCTCCTTGGCCTCGGCCTGCGAGCGGGAGCTGCGAATGATCTGGATCACCTCATCGAGGTTGGCCAGCGCAACGAGCAATCCCTCCAGCGTGTGCTTGCGGCTGCGGGCTCTCTGCAAAAGAAATTGCGTGCGCCGGCGCAGCACCGCGGTGCGGTGGCGCAGAAACTCCTCCAAGAGATTCTTGAAGGAGAGCATCCGCGGCTTGCCATCCACCAGCGCCAGAAAGATCAGCGAAAACGTCGTCTGCAGCGGGGAAAACTGGTAGAGCTGGTTCAGGACAACCTCGGGATCGGCATCCCGCTTCAACTCGAGGATCAGCCGCACGGGCTCCTTCAGATCGCTCTCGTTGCGGATCGCCGAAATGCCCTTGATGCGATCCTCGGTGACCAGTTCCGCGATCTTCTCCTCGATCGCATCCCGCGACTGCTGGTAGGGAACCTCGGTAACGACGATACGGTTTCGGTTTTTGCCGAATTCCTCCACCAGAGCCCGGGCACGCAACGTGATCGTGCTGCGCCCGGTGATGTAGCCGCGGACCAGCGCCTCGCGGCCCATCACGATCCCGCCGGTGGGGAAATCGGGGCCCGGAACGATTTCGAGTAGTTCGGCCATCGAGACGTCAGGCGCGTCGATCATCCGCACCAGCGCCCGGCAGACCTCACCCAGGTTGTGGGGCGGAATGCTCGTCGCCATGCCGACGGCAATACCGCCGGCGCCGTTGACAACCAGATTGGGGAATCGGCTCGGCAGCACGACCGGTTCAGTGTTGCGTTCGTCGTAGGTCGGAACGTAGTCGACGGTGTCGAGTTCAATGTCGTCGAGCATCATCGACGCAATGGGCGAAAGCCGCGCCTCCGTATACCGCATCGCGGCTGCAGGCAGTCCCGCAATCGAACCGAAATTGCCCTGCTTGTCGATGAGCACATGGCGCATGTTCCATTCCTGGGCCATGCGCACCAGCGTGGGGTAGATCACGCTCTCGCCGTGCGGGTGGTAGTTGCCGCTGGTATCGCCAGAGATCTTGGCGCACTTCACCCGAGCCGCCCCGGGGGAGAGGTTGAGATCGTTCATCGCCACCAGGATCCGCCGCTGGGAAGGCTTGAGGCCGTCGCGCACGTCGGGCAGGGCCCGCGAGACGATCACGCTCATCGCGTAGGTGAGGTAGCTCTCTTTGAGCTCCTGCTCGATCGGCATTTCAATCAGCCGACCGCCAGAACTGTCACGGAGAACGTTATCCCCCGGGGCTAAAGCGCCACTGGCACCGGTCGGGCTGGAGCCCAATCCTTCCCCTTGAGTTGAATCTTGAGGGGCATTCTGGTCAGCGTTCTCGTCCGGATTCGCATCAGCCAACGGGCGCACTCCCAAAAAGATATCGCCCGCATCAAGCGGGGAACCGTTGAACATACCCGTCCACGTCAGCGGGTCAACCGGCCGAAAGCCCGCAAAAAAAGCCCCTCCGAACGGCTTGACCTCCCGGATGCCGCCCGCCTACCCTCCCGACCCGCTTTCCAGCCCGGCTCAATGTGGTCTGCCGGGCCTGTTTTCAGCCTTCCCCGAAGGGTGTTCCCCCGTGCTCACGCCCCGCCTGCACGCACCTGCTGTCGCCACTGTGGCCGCCCTGGTGCTGCTTACAAATCTGGGCGGACCAGCTCTCTGGGACGAGGACGAGCCGAAAAATGCTGCCTGCACGCAGGCCATGCTCGATCGGGGCGACTGGGTGGTGCCGACCTTTAACGGCAGGCTGCGGATCGAAAAGCCGGCCCTGGTCAACTGGGTGCAGATGGCTGGCTTCACGCTGGCGGGTCGAAACGAGACCGGCGCCCGGCTGGGATCGGCCCTGCTCTCGATCGGCACCTGCCTGCTGACCTGGCGGATCGGCGTCGATCTCTTCAACCCTCAGGCCGGCCTGCTGGGGGGGCTGGCGATGGCCTCCTGCCTATGGACCGCCCTCGGGGGCCGAACGGCGACGCCCGACGCCCCGCTGCTGTTTCTCACCACACTGGCACTGTGGTGCTTTGCGCGCAACTGGACACGCAACTTGGCCGGCGGGGGCCCGCGGCCACTGTCGAGGGGGCAGGCGTGGGGCGTGGGAGCCGCCTGTGGACTGGCTATTCTGGCCAAGGGGCCGGTTGGCCTCTGCCTGCCGCTGGCGTCGTTGGCAGCCTTTGCCAGCTGGGAGGCAGCCACCAGACTACCGGAGACCACCGCTGCGAATCGCTGGGCAGCGGTGCGCCAGGCCTGCTTCACCTGGCTGCAGCAGGCGCGCTTTGGCCTCCATCCGCTCTCGATTCTGGCCGCTGCCGCGCTGGTGGCTGCCCCGTGGTATGCCTGGGTCACCCTGCGCACCGGCGGCGCCTGGCTGCATGGCTTTATCATGGTGCACAACGTCCACCGCTTTGCCGAGCCGATGGAGGGGCATGGGGGATCGTCGCTGCTCTACTATCCCGCCGTGATCGCCGTCGGCTTCTTTCCCTGGTCGATCGTGCTCGCGGCGGTCTTCGCTCATGCGGCGGGCGTTCTGCGTTCGCCCCGCAGCGATGCCCGCCAGCCCGGCCTGCGGCTGGCGCTCTGCTGGTTTTTCACGTGGGTGATCGCCTTCTCCTGCGCGGGCACAAAACTCCCCGGCTATGTGTGGCCGGCCTATCCGGCACTCGCAGTGCTCACCGGCCTCTTTCTCTCCGACTGGGCCCGCGGTGACATCTCGTGCGTGCGGTGGTGCCGCCATCCGGAGCAGGCACTCGAACTGGTCATGCGGACCGCGTGGCTGATTCTGGGTGTGGTGGGCGTTGGATTCACGATCGGAATCCCCCTGGCGGCGCGGGCCGTCGCCCCGGAACTGGCGCGGCTGGGATGGCTGGGATTGGTGCCTCTGGCTGCCGCGGGGTTCGCCTGGCACTGCCAGACCAGGCAGCGGCGGCCCCGGGCCCTGACGGCTCTGGCCTTGAATGCCTGCGTGTGGGTGGCCGCTCTGGCAGCGTGGGGCGGATCGCTTGTCGGGGGAGGAGCCCGGGGGCCGAAGGAACTGGTCAACAGCCTCGCAAACCGCCCCGCTGCCGACGCCTGGGCCGGGTTTGGCACCGTGCCGCCGAGCGTTGTCTTCTACGCCGGCACGACGATCCGACAGCTCGATTCCACCGCCGAAATCACCTCCCACCTCACGCAGCATCCCGACACGCATCTCGTCGTGGACAGCCGCTATGTGGTGAACCTTCCCCAGCCGTTCCCCCCGGGCTTCGCTGTTATCGATCGGGTGAAACTGCTCTTCGCCCACGACCTGCTGCTGATCGGCCCCTCCCGTCCGCCTGCTCCGGAGAATCCACTGGCATGCCTCGCGCCACCGTCATCCCAATGAATAAAAGAGTCTCCACCGCAGCAGCCCCCACGGGTGCCAAGGGCCTGACGGCTCTCCTGCGCCATCCATTCTGGCTGGTGGTGCTGGCCACCGTGGCCTGCCTGGCGCTGGGGTTTGCCCCGACCGCCTTCTGGGATGAGGACGAGCCCCGCTTTGCAGCCATCGCCCGCACGATGCTCGAAACTGGCGACTGGGTGGTGCCGATGTACAACGGCACGCTGGCGGTCGACAAGCCGGTGCTGATGCATTGGTGCATGGCGGCCTCCTACGCGGTGCTCGGCACAGGTGAAATGGCCGCCCGCCTCCCCGCCGCCCTGGCAGTGCTCGCCACCGCCTTGGCGCTGTTACGGGCTGGCACGCTCTGGTTTTCCCCTGCCGCCGGAATCGTGGCTGCCTTGGCGTATGTCGGCTGTTTGCTCGTGGGTATCGAAGCCCATGCCGCCACCCCTGACACGATCCTCACAGCACTCACTGCCTGGGCCACACTCCTGGCTGCCGAGGCTTTTCTGCCCCCGGGAACACCCCTCGCAGCCGGCACTGGGCCCACATCTGCTCCCCGGCTGACGGCCCGCCAAGCGGGCGTGATCGGGGCCCTGACAGGGCTGGCAGTTCTCTGCAAGGGGCCGGTGGGCTTTGTGGGCCCCATGGCGGTGCTCGCTCCCTGGGCGTGGTGGATCGCTTTCGGCAGGCGCCGGTCTGGCGCGGCGCCCACATTGGCTCCAGCCACCCTCCCCAAGGCGGCCCTCGGTGCGGTGCTCGACACCGTCAGAACTTTGCGGCCCGGCATCATCACGCTGGCCATGTTGGCCGTGGCCGCCCCCTGGTACGTGGCGGTGGGACTGCGCACATCGGGCGAGTGGCCGGCCGGTTTCTTCCTGATCCACAACATTGGCCGGTTTGCCGCACCGATGGAAAATCACCGCGGCAGCTTTCTGTTCCACCCGCTGGCGATGCTGGTGGGCTTCTTTCCCTGGTCGTGCTACCTGCCGCTGGCGATCGTGGAGGGGCTGTGGCGGGTTTGGAAACGCACCGAATCCACGGCCGTCACCCACGCTCTGGGGCTGACACTGGTCTGGATCTGTGTGTGGGTGGGGGCCTTTTCCGCGGCGGCCACCAAACTGCCCAACTATGTTCTGCCCGCCTATCCGGCTGCAGCGCTCTTGGTGGGCGTGCTCGGCGCCGAGGCGATCCGACGCGGTCGCTGGACCCATCCCCGCTGCATGGCCGCGGGGCTCGGCTGGCTGGCCTTCGGCGGGATAGCCACGGCGGTCACAGTGCTCGTCGCCGCCCGCTACGGTCTGCATGGGGCCGAGCCGGCGGCTCTGGTCGGCCTGGTGCCGCTGCTGGGCGTGGCCGCCTGCTGGTGGGCAGCCCGCCGCAATCTGCTCGAACCGGTGGCCGCGTTCACCGCCACCAGCCTTCTGTTCACAGGACTGGCAGTGGGGCCGGCCGCCTGGCGGCTCGCCGGGGCCAACGTCCTGCCGGGATTGGTCGAGCAGGCCCATGAGCATGTCGGCGGCCGGGCCCGGATCGGCACTTTCCCGCAGATCACGCCCAACGTCGTCTACTACGCCAACGGCCTCGTCACCGAATGCTACTACGATCAGCCGGAAGCGGCCCTGCGCTTCATTTCCTCCGGCAGCGACTGCGTGCTGCTGGTACGGGAGGACCACCTCTCCCAGATCGCCCCCCGACTGCCGGCGAACATCGGTATCGTGGGCCGCGCCCATCCGCTGTTTAAAGATCACGATTTTCTACTGCTGGGGACCACAGCCTCCCCGCAGGCCCTCGGTGCCATCCCCCGGAGCCTTGCCCGATGAGCCACCCCCACACCACACCCCTGCCCCGTCTCACTCCCACGCCAGAGCCAGGCTGCGCCTCGCGCTGTGCCTCCAGCCGGCTGTCGGTGGTGGTTCCCTGCCACAACGAGGAGGCGGTGATCGAGCTGACGCACCGGCGCCTCGTGACAGAGCTCGCGCGCACCGGGATGGAGTTTGAAATCATCTATATCGACGATGGCAGCCGCGATTCAACGCTGGCCCGGCTGGAAGCCATCGCCGCCGGGGATCCCCGTGCCCACGTGCTGGAACTGGCGCGAAACTTTGGCCAACAGGCTGCCATGTCGGCCGGACTGGCCCATGCCCACGGGGACGCCGTGGTGATCATCGATGCCGATCTCCAAGACCCACCCGAGGTGATCCCAGAGATGGTGCGGGCCTGGCAGCAGGGGGTCGATGTGGCCTACGGACGCCGCCGGTCACGGGATGGGGAGACAGCCTTCAAGCTGCTGACTGCCAGCCTCTTCCACCGCCTCATGGCCCGCTTGGTGCCGCACCCGATCCCGGTCGACACCGGCGATTTCAAACTGCTCGACCGGGCCGTGGTCGATGCCGTGTGCGCCCTGCCGGAAAAGCGCCGCTATCTCCGCTCGCTCGTCGCGTGGGCGGGATTCCGTCAGGAACCGATCTGGTATGACCGTCACGCCCGCGTCGCAGGGGAAACCAAATACTCCATCCGCAAACTTCTGGCGTTGGCGGGGGATGCCGTGGTCCTCTCCTCCGACACCCCACTCCGTCTGACGTGGGTGGTGGCCGGACTGCTGGCGGCAGTCGGATCTACCGCTGGCGTCGTCGCCTGCCTCTCCCCGTCGACTGGCGAGGGCGTCTCGCTGGCAGCGGTGGTGGCCGTGGCCGCCCTGCTGGGCGCGATCCAAACAGCCTGCGTGTCGCTGGTGGGCGAGTATGTGGTCCGTACCTACCGCGAAGTGCAGAGCCGTCCCCCTTGGATCGTGAAACGCACAATCCAAGGGGGCAGTGCCCTGGTCTCCCGCAGCGAATCGCAGGCGGCGTAACCGGCGCCCCCAGCGGGATCGCGGTGGATCAGTTGGCCTTCAACGCGGCTTCGATCGCATCCTTCAGCTTGGCATCGTCGGGCGCAACTCCCGAAGCAAACCGCCCCAGGATGGCGCCGTCGCGGCCGATGAGGAATTTCTCGAAATTCCACTTCACGTCACCCGCAGGCGTGGCTGTTTCGGTCAGCGACTTGTAGAGCGGAGCCTTGTCGGGCCCCTTGACGACGATCTTGGAAAACATGTCGAACGTCACGCCATACTTGGTAGAGCAGAACGTGGCGATCTCGGTATCGCTGCCCGGTTCCTGGCCGCCAAATTCATTGGCCGGAAACCCGAGCACAACGAGCCCCTTGTCCTTGTAGGAATCGTAGAGCTTCTGCAGGCCGGTGTACTGACCCGTGTAGCCACACTTGCTGGCCACATTGACGATCAGCACCACCTTCCCCTTGTAGCTCGACAGATCGACCGGCTTGCCGTCGATCTTCTTCATCTCACCGACCAGCGGCGAGGCCGCCTCGGCGCCCACCACGCTGCCCAGCGCCAGCGAACAGACAACCATCACGGCACAGACTTTCATCCAGAACATGGCAACCACTCCTGTGTGAAAAAACCAAAGCCCATCGTTCTCAATCTAGGCCATTGCAACGCAGAGCGTCAAAAAAATGGGCGATCCCCGCCGGGCTTACGCCACTGGGCCTGCCGCCAGCACATCGGCGCCCGCCTCGAGGGCATAGAGCCTGAAGTTGTCGCGAAACTTCCCCGCCAGACAGCGGGCAGCCTGTTCCCAGGCGACGGGATTCTGCCAAGCGCGCTGCGGAGACAGCAGTCGGCTGTCGACCCCCGGCACCTCCAGCACCGCATCGAGCCCAAACACCGCATCGCGCGCCACAGGAGCTTGGGTGAGAACGCCTGAGTGAATGGCATCGATGATGCGCCGCGTGACCGCCAAGTCGATCCGGTTGCCCATTCCATACGGCCCCCCGGTCCATCCGGTGTTCACCAGCCATGCGGCGGAGCCATGCTGACGGAGTTTGTCGGCCAGCATGCGGGCGTACACGGCCGGATGCCGGACGAGAAACGCCGCGCTGAAGCAGGCGGAAAAGGCCGCCTGCGGTTCCACGACGCCCATCTCGGTGCCCGCTACCCGCGCAGTGTAGCCGGAAATGAAGTGATACATCGCCTGCTCGTGCGACAGCCGGCTCACCGGGGGCAGCACTCCGGAAGCATCGCAGGTGAGGAAAATGCAGTTGCGGGGGTGGCCCGCCACGCAGGGCACCAGCGCGTTGTCGATGAACTCGATCGGATAGGCAGCCCGGGTGTTCTCCGTGATGGCGCCCGAATCGAAATCGACCAGGCGCGTCTGCTCGTCATACACCACATTCTCCAGCACCGTTCCGAAGCGGATGGCTGCATGGATCTCCGGTTCCTTCTGCGGCGAAAGATGGATGCACTTGGCGTAGCATCCCCCTTCGATATTGAAGATGCCGGAGTCGCTCCAGCCATGCTCATCGTCGCCGATGAGTCGCCGCGAGGGATCGGCCGAGAGCGTGGTCTTACCGGTGCCGGAGAGCCCGAAGAACAGGGCCACATCGCCATCGCTCCCCGGCCCCTGATTGGCGGAGCAGTGCATCGACAGCACATTGCGAGCCGGCAGCAACCAATGCATCAGCGTGAAGACGCCCTTCTTCATCTCACCGGCATATTCGCTCCCCAGAATCACCTGTTCGCGGCGTTCCAGGCACAGATCGATGCTGGTGCGGCTGGTCATCTGGGCCGTCAGCGGGTTGGCAGGAAATTGGCCAGCGTTGTAGATCACATAGTCTGGCGTGCCAAACCCCTCCAGCTCCTCGAGCGTCGGCCGAATGAGCATGTTGTGCATGTAGAGCGCGTGGTAGGCTCGCGCGCAGATCACCCGGATCTTCACGCGCAGGCGGGGATCCCAGCCGGCGTATCCGTCGCACACATAGATCTGGTCACGCGTGTTGAGATAATCGATGGCCCGCTGCCGATTGAGGAGGAATGTATGGTCCTCGATCGGCCGATTGACAGCGCCCCACCAGACATCCTTTTCAGAGGCGTGGTTCCGCACCACGTGCTTGTCCAGCGGGCTCCGCCCGGTCTTGGCCCCAGACCGAATGGCGATGGCGCCACTGGCCATGATCGCCGCATGCTCGCGGGTCACGGCATCTTCATAGAGCCTCGCCGGAGGGGCATTCCGCACCACCACAGGCACGTTGATTTCATGGGCCGAAAGGTCGACGGGCAGGGTCATCGGACATACTCCCGGTGATGCAAAACAGTGATGTAAAAACAGCGGTGCGCAATCGATGAGGCCAGGAACTATGCGGCCGGAAACTATGAAGTCAGGAATCGCCGGGGGATGAACGATTCCAACGACAGGCCGAGGGCGTGCCAGAGGGCAAAACCGAGCAGCATTATTCCGATGGCGGCGAAGCAGAGGCCCCAGGGATTGCGACGCACCTGCAGCCGTGCCACGGCGCGGCGCAGGCGGCGGCTGAATTCGATCCAGCCTTCCTGCGACGATCGCCCCACGATGGCCACAACACTGGCACTGCGCATGGAGCCGTCGCCATCGATGTGCAACTGGAATCCGCGGGAAGGGAGCGCAGCGCTTTCGCCGGCCCAGCGCACTGCCGGATCGAGAGACGAGGCCACCTCCACCACCACCGGGCGGAGTTGCTCGACCGAGATGTTGTAGATGACAAGTCGCGGGCGCGACACCAGCACGCAGAGCGCCACCAGCAGGGCAAACACCAGCACGAGCATCGGCCAGATCCAGGGGGAACTGCCCGCGGCAGGTCGCACCAGCGCCAAGGGCCCCGCCATCACCAGCCCAACCAGACCCAACCCCAGTCCGACGCCATCCCCAACCCCGGACACCACCAGCGGATGCCGTCGGCAATGCGCGGCGGCCAGCCAGAGGAAATAGAGCCCCAACGGCACCACGGCGATCCACAGCGGAACGCGATCGAGCAGGGTGTTCATGGATGTTTCCTCACCGCGGTACCGCACCGACCGACCGGGGCCGTCATCAGGGGTCGGCCCTCCCTGCCGTCAGGACCGTATCGCCATCCAAGCCAGCACCATAAGCCATACCGCCTCGGCCGCACAGACAACCACAAATCGCCGCCGCTGCCGGCCCCCGCCGACGGAGGCCTTTGGTGGGCTTATCTCCGTGCTGGATGTGGCCATGCGTCAACTCCCGGAGCCCACGATCTGGGGCAGCCTGCGTCGGTCACAACACGCTGTCCGGAACCACAAAAGCCGGTTCGCAGGAAAAGACTTCGGCAAAGTCGTATGCGTCGTGAAAATCCTCCCGCTTATCCTTGCGGGTTTTTCGCATCTGACCGATCTCGATCATGTTGAAGACGATCTCGCCAAAATCGGCAGTGGTGGTGATGCCCCAGGTCGACAACACCGTGCGGGCCAGATAACCGTACTGCTGCAGGGCATAGGCCCGGGCTGCCTCACACAGTTGCTGTCCGGTGAGGTGGCGCTCCACCTGCTTGCGACGGGGCCTCCCCGATTGGGCGCGCGGCTTGCCTGCTGAAGGCTCCACGCTCCGGGCCGCTTCGAGGTCTTCTGCTGGCGGCTCTTCTCCCATGCCGAGCGTTTCCTGGGCATAGGTCAGGGCCTCCAACACGAACAGGTAGGCGTCGAGTTTGTAGCGTTGATCGCGCTGGAGCAGTTGACCGAGCGGGTGGGAAGGATCGACGAAAGCCATGGATGCCTCAAAAATCGAAGAGAATGCGGTCGGCGAGGGGTCGGCCAGGGGAGGACATCTTCCAGTTGCAAAGCCGTACGCTCCGGCACCACCATGAAGGGCTGCCGCCGTTCCGGATCAGGGCGTCGCCGCCGCGGCTTCGACCGCTGGCAGGCGCGATGATCGCCCGACACCGAGTCCGAGTATACCGGCCACGGGCCTCCGGGTCATCCGGGGCTCGGCTCCCGGCCGTCGCCAGAGCCATTTTCTCGGGCGTATCCGCCTTCCGTGAACTGCCAGCTGCGGGGCGGCACTGGTTTCGTCACTTGGGCCGCAGCGGCTCGGTGCTCGTCAAGCGTTCGCCGCCCCCTCCGCCTCCATCGCTCTATTGGATGTACCCAGTCGTCGCTCCAGCTATCCGGGGTTCGGTCTAGCGGGCAGGCCGAGGCGGTGCCTGGCCGGCGGTCTGCTGCGCGGGAGGCGCACCGGCAGAGGCGTCCTCGAGGATGAACGTATAGCCCAGCGGCGTGACCGGCTTGGAGAAGTCGCGAATCATGTCGAGCCCCCGGTCGATGAGGCTGGTTTTGGTGTCGAATTGATAGGAATCGTGGTCCTGCCCGCCCGGCTTGTAGATCCGGATGGCGTAGGGCATCAGATCACGCGCCATGAGGATGAGTTCCACTTTGGAAAAATTGGCTGCGTCGGCCTGCGAGCGGGGGAGGGCCTCCAGCCAGATCTGGTCGCTCACGCCCGGGGGCGTGATGATCCGCATCGAGTAGCGTCGCTTGAGGGTGTCGGCCTTGGAATTGAACAGAAAGGGCAACGGCCCATCGCTGATCGCCTTGCCCCGCAGCTCCGGTGGCAGCTTTGTCTCGCGGAGCTGCCGTTCGCTGTGGCGGTATTCGTAGATGCTCGTACCGTTGCAAACCCAGTGTTCACCGGTGTCGCCGACGCGCTTCTCATACCGGGCCGTCTGCCCGTTCCACTGCTGCGAATCCTTGACGCGAAAGAGCCCCTTATCGGGAACGGCATATTTGATCTCGCCGGTGCTTTCGGAGAAGGCCAGCCGATCACCGTTGGGGCCCACCGGACCGAAGGCGTTGTATTCCCATTTCCAGAATCCGCACGCCCATGTCTTGACCGACTCGTTGCGGGTTTCCCAGGCCGCCAGCAGCCGATCGAGGGCCGCAGCCTGTTCTGGAGAAAGCTGCGGCTGGAGCGGAGGCGCGGGGCGCTGCGGGACCTGGCCGGGGGCTGCCTGGGGCACCTGCGCCACCCGGGCTGGCACCTGGGCGACCGGGGGCACTGGAGCCTGCGCGACCGCCCATGCCGCCCCCCACAGCCAGGCGAGGCTGCCGGCTACGACGGAAAACGAAACCAACCGCGGGATCGGACGAAGGATCGCGTATACCACTGGGGAGTCTCCGGAAGTGGGGCGGATCGTAGCACCCCAGACGGTGCCAACGCGAGGCCGTTTCAAGGCTGTCTTTGCTGATTTCTCGGCGGTTTTCGGCCCGCCGGCATACACTCATCCCTGTTCCCTCCTGCCCAACCGGGGTCTGCCCATGCGTGTCGCCGCCTTTTCCACCAAAGCCTATGACCGGGAATTCCTCCTGCGGGCTTCCGCAGGCACGCCGATCGAGTGGTGCTGGTTTGAAGCGCAGCTCGAGGCCGACACCGCCCGGCTGGCGGAAGGTGCCGTCGCGGTGAACTGCTTCGTGAACGACCGGCTGGATGCCCGGACGCTCGAGATCCTCTCCGGGCTGGGAGTGCGTCTGGTGACGCTGCGCTGCGCGGGATTCAACGGGGTCGATCTGGTGGCGGCAGCGAGGCTTCATCTACCCGTGGTCCGCGTCCCGGAATATTCCCCCCATGCCGTGGCGGAGCACACCCTCGGGCTGATCCTGGCCCTCAATCGCCGGCTGCCACGGGCGTTCAACCGGGTGCGAGACGGCAATTTCTCGCTCGAAGGACTGCTCGGGTTCGATCTCTTCGGCAGAACCGCCGGCGTGATCGGCACAGGACACATCGGCCGCTGCGTGGCGGAGATCCTCCTCGGCTTCGGCTGCCGGGTGCTGGCCCACGACCCCCACCCCGATGCCCCCCTCATGGCCCGGGGCGTCCGGTATGTCGCCATCGACGACCTGCTCACCAGCAGCGACATCATCACCCTCCATTGCCCGCTCACCCCCGCCACCCATCATCTGATCAATCAGGCGAGCATTGCCCGCCTGAGGCCCGGTGTGATGCTGATCAACACCAGTCGGGGCGGGCTGATCGATACCAGTGCCGTGATCACAGCCCTCAAAACCGGCCACATTGGCCATCTGGGGCTCGACGTCTACGAGGAGGAAGGCTCGCTGTTCTTCGACGACCACAGCGGCACAATCATCAACGACGATGTGTTCACTCGATTGCTGACGTTTCCCAATGTCGTCATCACGGCCCATCAGGCCTTTTTCACGGCCAACGCCCTGGAGGCCATCGCCTCCCAAACCGTCCGCAATCTCTTGCATCTGGAGCGCGGCGAACCTCTCGAAGCGGTGGTCACGGCCTGACCCCGACCGGAGGAAGCCCCGCTGCGGTGCGGAGTTCCGCCAGCTCGCGGGCATAGCCACCGGAAAGAATCGGAAACCGGCACCAGGTCTTCGGATCGAGGCTCTCGTCGTCGAGGTGGTATGAGGGGGCATACCGTTCACGCTTCCACTGGTTGCGGCTCCAGAGCATGAAGAAGCGTTCGGTCCACAGGGCCAGATCGCGCGGAGTGTGCCCGGGGAATGCGACAGTCAAACGCTGCCAGGCTTCCACCGGGGTTTGCTTGTCGAGGATGGCACACCGTTCCACCGCGTCGAGAACGTCGTAGGGCATCAGATCAGCTTCGTCGGTTTGGTGTTCGCTGCCGGGGCGCAGTTCCGCAGTGGGCGCCTGCGCGTTGACGGCAGCCAGCGCCGGGATCGGCCCGATCCCCTCCGGCCCAACTTTTTCCAGCCAGACCAGCCAGCGGCGGAGATAGGCTTTGTCGATCCCTGCAATCGGGGCGATCCCGCCAGCGGTGTCGCCATCCATGGTGGCGTATCCCACGGCAGCTTCTGAACGGTTGCTGGTGGAGACCAACAGCGCCCCCCGCACATTCGCGAGCATCCACACCCCTGGTGCCCGAACGCGGGCCTGGATGTTCTGCAGCGCCACATCATCCTCTGCCCAGGTGAGCGGGCGATTGATCACCCCCTCGACCAAGCCCTTGTAGGCCTGCACGAGCGATTCGACATCGAACGCGTGAAACTCCGCTCCGAGCGCCCGGGCCAACTCCTCCGCGGCCCCCCGGGTGATCGGTCCAGAGTTGGCGGTGGCCTGATAGACGCACAACAACACCCGCCACATCAGCGATTCAAGCGCAACATCCCCTGCCCCGCCATTCTCCCCGGCGGCCACTCCCATCCGGGCTGCGGCCCCTGCGACTGTCAGCTCTGCAGCAGCCAGCCGCACTGCGATGGCGATGAGGCAGGCCACGGCAGATGAATCGCAGCCACCGCTGGCCGAGACCACGAATCCGCGCGACCGGCTCTTCCGCATCGAGTCAAAGAGCCCCAGCGCCACCCCTCTGGCAAACTCCTCTTCCTTGATCTGTGCGCCGCTCTCCCAGACAGGACGCCCTCCCTGCCCCTGAGTACTGAGACGGGCGTCGACACGGGGAGGAGCGAACGGCACGGCCACGCAGTCGGAGGGGATCTGAGCAGCGGGCGGATCGAAGGAGAGACGGGTCTGCGCCAGGCGGCAGGCATCGATGTCGATCACGGCACCGGTGCAGATCGAATCACCAAACCCAAACCGGCGGCCGGCGGCCACCATCCTGCCGGCCGCGGCGATCAGCACTCCGCCGTCGTAAATCGCCCGGCCAGCCTCATTGCCGAGCAGGTTGGCATAGACATACCCGACGCCAAACGCCCGCGAGCCCTCCAATACAAAGCGCTGTCGCACCTGATCCTTGGCGAAGGCAAAGTGGCTTGCCGAGGGGTTGAGGATGAGGTCAACGCCACGCGCGGCAAGGCTGGCCCCGGGCCGGTCCGCCACCCAGGCATCCTCACAAATCTCAAACCCGATACGAATGCCCCCGCAGTCGAAGCGCAGGTCGCCAAACGGAATCTCTCGGGATGGCGCGGCCGGACCGGAGCCCTCGACCACTAGGTGCGTCCGCCGCCCCCGCGGCCACGGCCTGAACCAGCGCGGTTCGTAGTGGATGCCCTCCCCTGCCAGATGCTGCTTGGGAACCACCCCCACCAACCGGCCGTCTACCAGCAGTGCGGCTGCATCGTAAACGGCGCTCTCCTGCCGCACCGGCAGGCCCACCGCCACAATCAGGCCGGTGGTGTGGGGTTCGATCTCCTCCAGCACCCGCCATGCCATCCGCTGCACACCCGGCGAGAGGAAAGCATCCTCGCAGCCATACCCGGAGATGCACAGTTCCGGAAGACAGACCAGCGACAGCCCCTCCTGCCTGGCCAGATGGAGGGCGGCCAGAATACGATCGCGATTCCCGTTCCAATCGAGGGGTGTCTGATTGAGAGCGATGCCGCCGACGTGAATGAAATGCATGGTGCCTGCACGCGCCAGCAGAAAAGCCCCCCGCCGGCTTCACCGCTGGTGCGGCTCCTCCAAATAGGTATACCCACCCAGACCATCCTCATAGAACCTGAGAAACCTGCCGGCCTGCTGGTCGCAAATCCTTCCCTCACGCACCGCCTGCTCGATGGCATCGCGCAGACGCTGGACGAGTTGGTCGGAATCAAACTCCACGTAATCGAGCACCTCGCGCACCGTGTCGCCCTTGATCACGCAGTCGAGCACAACCTCGCCGCGGGCGTCGGTGCTGACATGAACGGCGTTGGTGTCGCCGAACAGGTTGTGCAGATCGCCGAGGATTTCCTGATAGGCACCGATCAGAAACGCCCCCATATAGTAGGGCTCGTCCCGGAGCGGATGGAGGGGAAGGGTTCGCTTCACATCGCGGCGGTCGATGAACTGGTCGATCTTGCCGTCGGAATCGCAGGTCACATCCCCGAGCACGGCTTCGCGGGTTGGCCGCTCGTCGAGTCGGTGGATCGGCATCACCGGGAACAGTTGCTTGATGGCCCAGCTGTCGGGCATCGACTGAAAAAGCGAGAAATTGCAGAAGTAGGTGTCGGAGAGAGCCGCCGTGAGCCCCTCCAACTCCTCCGGTACAAACTCCATCTGCCGGGAGAGCTTGCAGATCTTGCGACAGATCGACCAGTAAAGATTTTCCACCGCCGAGCGCTGGTCGAGTGGCAGATAGCCGCTGGCAAACAGGCTCATAGCCGTATCGAGCGACTGCTGGGCGTCGTGGTAGCTCTCCAGCAGATTGCGCATGCTGAGATTCTGGCTGGTTTCCATCAGATCATGCAGCGGTTGTTCGGCATCTGCCGGAGGCTCCACCACCTCGCCGTTGCCACCGTGCTCCGAGACGCCCAGCACGCCGAAGATGAGCATGCTGTGGTAGGCGACGACGGCCCGCCCGCTCTCCGAGATAATCGTCGGATGCGGCACGCCCGATTCGTCGCAGGCATTCTGCACGTGGTAGACGACGTCGTTGGCATATTCCTGCAGGGTGTAGTTCACGCTCGACTCAAAATTGGTCTGCGAGCCGTCGTAGTCGACGCCCAGCCCGCCCCCCACGTCGAGATACCGCAGCCCGGCGCCGCGTTTCACCAGCTCGGCATACATCCGCGATGCCTCGTTGAGCGCCGCCTTGATGTGGCGGATGTTGGTGATCTGGCTCCCCTGATGGAAATGCAGGAGCTGCAGGCAGTCTTCCATCCCCTTCGATGCCAGCAGTTCGAGCCCCTTGAGCAGTTCACTGGCCGTGAGGCCAAACTTGCTGCGAAACCCACCCGACGCCTGCCACCGCCCGCTGCCGCGGGTGGCAAGCTTCACCCGCATCCCGATTCGAGGGCGCACCCCGATCTTCTCCGCATATTCCAAAACCAGATGGAGTTCAGAAAACCGCTCCACCACCGGAATGATGTGCCGTCCGATTTTCTGCGCCAGCATTGCCGTCTCGATAAATTCGGCGTCTTTGAATCCGTTGCAGATGATGGGCGTATCGTTGTCGGCCAGAGCGATCACCGCCAACAACTCAGGCTTGCTGCCCGCTTCCAGACCGAAGTGGTAGGGCTTGCCGAACTGCAGCACCTCCTCGACAACCTGCCGCTGTTGGTTGACCTTCACGGGATAGACGCAGCAGTAATCGCCGCGGTATCCGCCCTCCTTCATGGCATGGGCGAAGGCCCCATGGATCTCCCCCAAGCGATGCTGCAGGATTTCGCCAAACCGCAGCAGAATGGGCAGATCGATCCCGCGAACCTGCAGACGGTCGACAAGCGACTTGAGATCGATGCTCTTGGTTGGATTCTTGTCTGGGTGCACCAGCAGGTGGCCGTTGGGGCCCACCGAGAAATAGCCGTTTCCCCAACGGGACACCTCATAGAGATCGGCGGAGTCAGCCGTGCTCCACTGCTCCACATCAAGATCAACTGCCATCAAGGAGGCTCCGCTGGCGGCATCTTCGAACCACTCCCCGACTCCAGCCGGGGGTAATCACGGTCTGCTGGGACCATCGTGAGAGTGTAGCGTGGCGAGCCGGTCAAGCCATGCCAATTCAGCGGAAAACACGCCGGTCAAAAGCCGTCAGACCCTGGTGCGAGTCCACCCGGATCGTGAGAAGATGATGAGCATCGCCAGCCCCCGGGCACTGAGATCGGCGGCCATGGCATACCACGCCCCCACAGCCCCCCAGCCGCAGCCGGGAAGAGTCGGCAGCCCTGCCGGCAAAGGAACCTCTGGCCAGGCCAACAGCATCGCCAGAGGCAGGCGGATGACGAGCAGGCCCAGAAAATTCACCACCATGGGGGGCCGCGTGGCCCCGGCGCCCCGCAGCGCTCCCGAAAACACCAGCAGCATCGCCAAGGGAGGCTGCGCAAAGGCCACGATGCGCACCAGCCGGGCCGTCAGAAGGGCCACCTCCGGCTGCCGCTGGGCTCCACCCACAAACCAGGCCGCCAGCACGTCGGCAGCGCCCCAGAAGACCAGCCCCACGGCTGTCATCAGGCCAATGCAGGCCCCGGCCACCAGCCAGACACTGCTGCGGGCCCGAACCGGGTCCCCCGCCCCCAAAAACTGCCCCGAAAGCGTGGTGGCCGCCACCCCAAAGGCACTCCCGGGCAGGAACGCCAGCGACTCGATCGTAATCGCCACGGAATGGGCGGCAGCATCGACGTTGCCCAGCCGGTTGACGATGGAGAGAAAGCTGAGATGGCAGGTGGCGTTGGCCAGGGCATCGGTACCGGCCGGCACCCCCACGCGGCAGACCCGCCTGAGGAGCGATCCCGAGGGCCACCACTCGGCCCGCTGCGGGCGCATCCCGCGTGACGACCTGGCCAGCAGCGCCGCCACGCAGCAGGCGCCGAGCCAGTAGCCGGCCAGCGTGCCCCAGGCGAGGCCCTGCCAGCCCAGCTGAGGCAGCCCCCACAGCCCACAGCCCAGGGCAAAACTCGCCCCGGCGTTGACGAGATTAACCACCGACATCGTCAGCAATCCCGCCATCATGTCGCCGCCCCCCCGGAGCACGGCCACGCCCACAGCGATGATCATCATGGCCGGCAAGGCTGGCAGCACGATGACCAGATATTCAAGCGCCAGGGCCGTGCTCTCAGCCGGCAGCCCCAGGGCCCGCACTCCCTCGCCACCGACCGCCAGTGCGAGCAGCCCCACCGCCACCACCAGCGCCGCCCCCACGAGGAACGCCTGCGCTGCCGCCTGCCGCGCTGCTGGCAGATCGCCCGCTCCCACGCTGCGTGCCACCAGCGCCGTGGCCGCCACCGCCGGAACGGCAAAAAAACCGGGCATGAATCCGATGCAGTAGGCCACCAGCCCCACGGCGGCCAGATATTCCGGGCCGGTGAGCAGGTTGCCCGCCAGCCATTTGTCGGTGAACCCCACCGTCAGGGCCAGCACCTGCTCAACGAATACCGGGCCAACAAGCATCAGTGCCGGCCGGAACGTTCCCTGCAGTCTGGCCACGCCGCCGATATGGCTGGCAGCGGGGAACGCCAACGTTCCCGGCGGCGGCGGCGCATCCTCGGCAGAACCAGCCTGCCAGAGCCTCGAATCGCTGCGGCGCGGCCTGAACAATCTGATCAGGAGAAGAGCTCCTTGATCGGCTTGCCGCCGTTGGCGATTTTCATCGGGCGGCCGTTGCGGGCCTTGAATGTCGTCTCCAGTGAGATGCCCAGCGACTCGAGGACGCTCGCCATGAGGTCCTGCGCGGCATAGGGATCGCTCACCACCTCCTTGCCGTCGGAGCTCGTCTCTCCAACAATCACACCACGTTTGAAGCCGGCCCCCCCCACCACCACACTCCAACTACGAGCCCAGTGATCGCGCCCACCATTGCCATTGATCGTGGGCGTGCGTCCAAACTCCCCCATCCAGAGGATCGCGGTGTCGTCGAGGATGCCACGGTCAGCCAGATCGGCCACCAGTGCGCTCATCGCCCGGTCGAGTTCCGGAAGCTTGCGGTCGGACAGCGTGGGAAAAATGTCGGCGTGGTTGTCCCAGCCGCCCAGATCGACCTCCACGAACGGCACCCCCGCCTCCACGAGCCGGCGGGCCATCAGACAGCCGCGCCCAAAGCTTGAGTTGCCATACCTCTCCTGCACATCCTTCGGCTCCTTCGCCACCTTGAAGGCGTCCAACTGGGGACTGGACATGAGCTTCACCGTCTTGCCGACGACCTTGGCATGCTCCTCCGCAGGCCCCCCACGTCTCTCGGCGATGAATCGATTTTCAATCGCCGCGAGCATTTCCAATCGCTGACCAAACCGTGCCGGGTCGATGCCCATGTCGAGGTCGCGCAGGGTGCCGTTGGAATCGACGACAAACGGGGCCCACGCCATGCCCAGAAACCCCGGGCCAACACTCCCGCCCCCGATCGAGACAAACGGCGGCAGATCGAGTTCCGGAACCTGGCTGGCCAGTTCGTGCGCCACCACAGCCCCATAGCTGGGGTGCTCAACGCTGGGGCTCGGCACATAGCCGGTGTGCAGATAGTAGCGGCCCCGCATGTGATCGGCTTCGCGGGTGCTCATCGAGCGCACGATCGACATGTGATGCATCTGCTGTGCCATCAGGGGCATGTGCTCGCAGATCGCGATGCCGTCGGCGCTGGTGGAAATCTGCTTGAACGGCCCGCCGGTCGGCGCCCCGGGCTTGAGATCCCAGATGTCCATCGTGCTCGGCCCGCCGCCCATCCACAGCACAATCGCGGCCTTGTGGCGGCGGCGCAGATCGGGGGCATTGGCCAGTAATGAACCGGCCAGCATGGAGGCCGGGCCGGTCCACACGGCGCTGCCGGCTGCATGCTGGAGGAAGTGCCGGCGGGTCAGGCCGGATTCAGCGTTGTGGGGAAGCATGCGGGTGGTCTCCTGTGTGCTGGCACGTGATGCCGATCAGGACTGGAAAAAAGATCGTTGATCAGTGATTGAGGATGAACTCATTGGAATTGAGCACTGCCCACCAGACATCCTGCAGGGCGCCCACCGCGTCTCCCTGTCGCGCCTCCACCAGCCGGGTGGCAGCAGCGATTTCTGGCCGGGAGGGCTTGCGGGCCAAGGCGGCCATGTAAAGCCGTTGAAGGCGGGCGGCATTTTTCTGTTCCCCCTGCACGGTCCGGTCGAGAAAGCCCCCTTCCCCCGCAGCCGTGGCGGTCTTCATCAGTTCTCCGTTGAACATCATCAGCACCTGGGGAATGGAGCCGTTGAAGGTTGTGGCGTCGTCCCCCTCGTCGGTGCCGAAAGCGATGATGAACTGAGCGAGCCACTGCTCCTTGGGCCTGGAGGCCTTCTCTCCCTTGGCGTTTGCCGCATCCGCCTCGGTGGCCGTGAGCAGCGACTGATAGAGCTCCTCGGCCCGCATCTGCCGAAGATAGAACCGGGAAAACCGCGGCGGCTCCCCGCTGGCTGGGTCGTCGGTCGCGTTACCCTTGGATGCTTTGCTTGAGAGCCCGTAGGGCTGCGAAAGCACGATCCAGCGCACCAGTTCCTTGGTGTTGAAACTGTGCTCGCGAAACCGGTCGGCCAAGCCTGCCAGGAGTTCCGGATGCGACGGAGGATTGTGGTCTCCGAGGTCATCAACGGGCCGGGTGAAGCCGTGGCCAAGAAAATGGCCCCACAGCCGATTGACCTGCGCCCGGGGAAACAGCGGGCTGGCCGCGATGAGCCCCGCCAACTCTCGGCGCCGATGCGTGCCAAACCGGGTGCCGTCTGCCATCACTCCCGGAAGATATCCGCTCTCCGATATGGCTGTTCCATCGACAAATACCGGGTAGGCCACCTTCATCAACCCATTGCGCAATTCGTAATAGAGTTCGGCCTGTTCCGGATTGCCTCCCTCCCCTCGGAAGTCCTCATCCACCAGCTCCATCGCCTGAATTTCCTGCGTGCCGCCAAATCGGCGCAGGGCCTTGGTCTGCCGGAAGAAAGCATTGAATTCCCAGAACTGATTCTGCCGCCCGGTGTTGAACGGATGATTGTGGCACTGCGTGCATTGGACCTGCAGGCCGAGAAAAATCTGGGCCGTTTTGGCGGTCGCCTGCAGGCCGTTCTCCTCGAGTTTGCCGGCCAGAAAGTTGGTGGCGCCGTTGAACCCCGGCTCGCCCGCTTTGTTGACCCCGGTGGCCGTGACCAATTCGTGCATGAACTGATCGTACGGCATGTTCCGGGCCAGGGCCCGCCGCAGCCACTGCCGCATCCCGCTCCGATTGACCCGATCGTTGTCGCCGCTGCGACCGATCAGCAGGGTGGTCCAAACGTCGGTCCAATTGCTGGCGTATTCCTCGCTGGAGTCTTCCCCGAGGAGCCGGTCCACAAGCCGCGCCTGCTTATTGGGCGACGGATCGGCCAGAAAGGCCTCCAATTCGTCCACTGTTGGCACGCGGCCGATAACGTCCAGATGGACCCGACGACACCACTCACCATCCGTCGCGACAGGTGCGGGCTGCAGTTTGATGTCGGCCCAACCGGCGGCCACCTGCTCATTGATGAACGCCACTGCCGGAACACCGAAGTGTTTGTCGGCAGCCAACAGGGAGCCCCCGGCCGCAATCCCAGCCACTGCTGCAACGACTCTAAGCAACCGCGACAGCATGCCACGGAACCCTCGGGGAGACAGGGTGCATCCTGCCCTCCACCCGTTATACACCGCGGCCCACCCTCTGGTCTCCGAACCGGCTGATGGGCAGAAATCGAGCCGGTTTTCAGTGGCCCCTGATCGTTCAGAGGCATGCTCATGTCCCGCCGCCAAGCGTTCGCTGGGGGTCAGACGATGAGCCACACCGAATCAGCGACCGGCCCGTCGCGATTCAACCTGCGGGGCTGGCGCCTTGTCAGCCTGCGGGCCGCTCCCCACGAACTCCAGCACGGCACGCGGGCCGGCATCTCCCAAGCGGGGAGTGGCCAGCTTGAGAATCCGGGTGTAGCCGCCCGGACGCCCTTCGAACCGCGGTGCAATCTTTTCGAACAAAATCCGCGCGGCCTTCTTGTCGCCGAGGAGTTGGATCACGCGCCTGCGGGCTGCCACGGCAGGAGCCTGAGCCTGAGCCCACTGCTGCCAGCGATCGCTCTCCCGCCACTGCTTCCAAGCGGCACTGTTGCGCTCGGCCGTCACTCCAAATTCCTGAGCCAGCAATGACGATTGCAGCCCGCGCTTGGCAATGGTGATGCATCGCTCCACCAGCGGCCGAACTTCCTTGGCCTTGGCGACGGTCGTGACGATCCGACCGGTGACCTTAGCCGCGCCAACCTCGTCAACCTCCGTCTCGCGTTCGGTCAACATGAGCGCCGAAGCAAGATTGCGGAGCAGAGCCCGCTGATGGGAGGGGCTGCGGCCGAGCACACGGCCTTTGCGACGATGGCGCATGATGGAAGTCCTTCAACCGATGAAAACTGCAATGAAAAAACAGGATGGAAAGCAACAAGCGAAAAAACCAAACACTCAACCAACCAAAAAATCAACAACTGCTGACGTCCGCTCAAGCCACCAACACTCGACTAGACAGCCGTGCCCTCTGGCGTTCCCAGCTTGAGTCCCAGTTCGGCCAGCTTGGCCTCGATCTCCTGCAACGTTCCCTCGCCAGCGTTGCGCATCTCAAGCACATCCTCGCGAGATCGTTCCAGCAGTTCGCGAACAAACTTGATGTTCTCGCTCTCGAGGCAATTGCTGGCCCGAACTGAGAGGCCCAGATCGGCGATCGTCATACCGAGCAGACCCTCGCGGGACGGCTCGATCCGCAGCACATCGACTGTCGCCGGCGCAGCCACACCAGGACCAGGCTGCGAATACCCCACAAACGGGTTGAGATGCTTCCGCAGGATCTTGGCAGCCTCTACCAACGCCATTTCGGGCGTGACAGTGCCGTTGGTCCAGATCTCCATAGTCAGCTTGTCGTAATTTGTCTTTTGGCCGACGCGCGTCTCTTCTACCTCATAGCGAACCCGCGTCACCGGACTGAACACCGCATCGACGGGAATGATCCCGATTTCCTGAGCCTCGGGTGTGTGCTCACTGGCGGGAACATAGCCGCGACCGTTTTCCACGACCATTTCCAGCTCAAACGGCACATCGTCGGTCAGGGTTGCCAGCAACATGTCCTTGTTGACGACCTCGACGGCTTCGTCGGTCTGCACATCGGCGCCGGTGATTGGCCCACGGGTGCTCTTCTCAACACGGATCACGCGGGTGGAATCGCTATGGTTTTTCACAACCAGACTCTTCACCGCCAGAACGATGTCGGTGACGTCTTCGAGCACGCCTTTGATCGTGGTGAATTCATGCAGGGCACCGCCGACCTTGATTTGGGTCACGGCGCTTCCTTCGAGACTCGAGAGCAGCACCCTTCGCAGGCTGTTGCCCACCGTGGTGCCAAATCCCCGCTCAAAAGGCTCAGCTACAAATTTGCCGTAGGTCGCCGAGTGCGTTTTGGCATCGGCCGTCACCGAACTGGGCAATTCAAGCCCACGCCAGCGGATATGCATGCGAAACTCCTTGGGTGTCACCTGGAAAGCAGCCAGGATAGGACCTGCAAAAACAATGGTCGCCGCGAAGGAATGGCGCCTACTTCGAACACAATTCGATAATCAGATTTGCCTGCACTGGGATCGACACATCGTCCGCCGCTGGCAAACGATCAACGCGACCCTCGGGGATTCCGGTTTCAGTACGGGAAAGGAAGTCGGGAACATCGCGTCGCGAATCGGCCAACGCGGCATGCACCAGTTTCAGACTCTTGGCACGATTCTTCACCCGCACCACATCGCCCGCCTTGACGAGATAGCTTGGCACGTCAACACGGCGGCCATTCACAGTGATGTGCCCATGCATGACCATCTGCCGGGCAGCAGAACGCGACGAGGCGAAGCCGATCCGATGGATGATATTGTCCAAGCGGCGCTCCAGCAGCGACATGAGCGTCTCGCCGGTGTTGCCCTTGCCCCGCTCTGCCCGCGAGAAATAAGTGCGAAACTGGCGCTCCAGAACCCCGTAATAATGCTTGACCTTCTGCTTCTCGCGCAGATGCAGGCCGTATTCGGTCGGCTTGCTGCGGCGCTTCTGCACCATGCCAGGAGGCGTTGCTCGCCGCTCAAAGGCACACTTCGGGGTGTCGCAACGAGTCCCCTTGAGAAACAGTTTCAGCCCGTCGCGACGGCAGAGGCGACAGACCGGCCCAGTGATACGTCCCATGATTCATTCCCAATCGAAAGGTAAATAAATGACCGTGTGGATTGTTTGGCCAACCGCAGAAGCCTGTCCGGCATGGAGCCGGCAGCCCTCCGCTGACCGGGCCGCTAGACGCGACGCTTCTTTGGCGGACGGCAACCGTTGTGCGGAAGCGGAGTGATGTCCTCGATGCTCTTCACGTTCATGCCGGCAGCCTGCAGAGCCGTGATCGCGCTCTCGCGACCGCTCCCCGGACCGCACACCCGCACCTCGAGATCCTTCACACCAAACTTGGCAGCCTTCTCCGCCGCCTGCTGGGCAGCGCACTGACCGGCAAAGGGGGTTCCCTTGCGACTTCCCTTGAAGCCGCACGTGCCACCGCTCGCCCAACAGAGCGTATCGCCCTTGGTGTCGGTGATCGTAACCGTTGTGTTGTTGAAGCTCGCCGAAATGTAGGCGATGCCTGCCGAAACGCTCTTCTTCTTTGTTTTTGCAACCTTGGACATGAACCTGCTCTTTTTGCTTGTATCGAACGCTGCTCACAACCTACTACGGACTACTTTAGATCCTTCACGCCCTTCTTGCCGGCCACGGTCTTCTTTGGCCCCTTCCGCGTGCGGGCATTTGTCCTTGTGCGCTGGCCACGCACCGGCAGGCCACGGCGATGCCGCAGCCCGCGATAACTACCGATATCCTTCAGTCGCGAAATATTCTGGGCCACCTGACGGCGCAACTGCCCTTCGACGACATAGTCTTTGTCCATCAAGGAGGCGAGCCGGGCGAGCTCATCCTCGTGCAGATTTCTGGCGATGGTCTCGGGATCAACCCCGGCCTTGTGGCACAACTCGCGAGCCACCCTCGGCCCCACACCGTAGAGATACTGGAGCGAGTAGATGGTTCGCTTCTCAGAGGGAATGTCGACGCCGAGCAGACGAGGCATGGGAATTTCTCAGGAAGAACTCGGGACCGGTGAAGCCGGCCATGATCGGCAGGACTTCTTCAAACACCTATCAAACACCGACAAAAAACAAACGCAACCCCGCCAGCAACAGATGCCAGTCGAGGCCGAAGGGACGCGAACCACGCCCCAGGCTGGTCGACCGACCACCCCGTCCACAAGAGACGAGAATCGGGACTGCCGTGGGCCGAGGAGAAGCGAACACCTTCTGTTGCAAACTCACCCCTGCCGCTGCTTGTGCCGGGGATCGGCGCACACCACGAACACAACGCCGCGGCGGCGGACGATTTTGCACTTTTCACACATGCGACGGACGCTGGCGCGAACCTTCATACGGGAGTTCGTGGCGACGGCCGACCACGCCTTCAACTTGATCAGGATGATGAGCGGAAAGCTTCGGAGTATAGGAGGCGGGCCCCTTGGATCACAAGGGGGGCCCTTCTAGAGGCGTTATTTCTGCAGTTGACAGCCAAAAAAGGGGGCAATCGCCCCCCCTTGCGTGAAAAAAGTTCTCCATGCACCTCTGGATTGCAGACAGTCCACTCGGGTTGCCCGGTGAAAAAGCCTGGGTTTTCCACGGTTGAAGAGGATCGCAGCCAGCGATTCTGGACTTTATCCGCAGCCTGCTCATTCACCTGAGCGGGCAGAAAAACCGTTCTGAACGACACAATCCGGCCCCCAAACCAGAGGCGAAGTCTTCGTTTCGCTCAGCCAGCCACCGGAGCGGCCAGTTCATCGGCTGTCGGGGCGGCCGTGAGTACTTTAGGGCCGCTGTCGGTGATCGCCACGGTGTGTTCAAAATGGGCACTCGGCAGGCCGTCGGTTGTGACCTGGGTCCAGTGGTCGGGCAGAGCCCGCACCTTCTTGGTGCCCATATTCACCATCGGTTCCACCGCGATCACCAGACCAGGCTCCAGCTGAAAATCGTGGTTGCGGCGAAACGCCGGGGTGCAGAAATTCGGCACCTGGGGATCCTCGTGCATTTTTTTGCCGATCCCATGCCCCACAAAGTTCTCCACAACGGAAAACCCATGGTCACGAACATACTTGGCCATCTCTGTCGCGACGTCGCCCCATCGACTCCGGACCCCCATCAGCTCAATGGCCAGAGCCAGCACGCCCGACGTGCAATCGAGCAACCGCTGCACGTCAGGGGCGACCTGACCCACGGGGTATGTCACCGCGGAATCACCGCACCAGCCCGCCACGCTGCAACCAGTGTCGACGCTGACGACATCCCCGACCCGCAGCACTCTGGGCCCGGGAATCCCGTGCACCACCTCGTCGTTCACTGAAATGCAGCAGACAGACGGAAAGGGCACCTTGCCCGGCACGCCCTTGAAGAGAGATTCGGCCCCCTGCGCAATAAAAAATTGCTCCACTGCCAGATCGATCTGGCCGGTCGTCACTCCTGGGCGAACCATCGCGCCGACCAGTTGATGCGCACCCCAGACCACCAGGCCGGCCCGGCGCATCGCCGCAATCTCCCGCGAAGAACGTAGGTTCACCACAGCCTTACACGACCTCCAAAAAAACTCTTTTCCTGCTGCACAGCGGCCTGTTCAGAGCGGCCAGAATCCTACCATTGGGCACCAGCCGACACCAATTTGACCCTTCGTGAGTCCCATCGTCAGTCAACGCCGCTTCTCATCCGCGCTGAAATCCGCCAAAGCCCCCACGATGCGTTGGAAGATTTCATCGGCAGCGCCCATGCCGTCGATCGTGGCCAATTTTTTCTGCCGGCGGTAATATTCCAGCAGGGGAGCCGTCTGCTGTTCGAAGCTCACGATGCGAGTGGAGAAGATCTCGGGATTGTCGTCGGCCCGGCGCCGGGCGGTCATGCGGCGGACCAGTTCTTCGCGAGGAACTGCCAACTCGATCACGCCATCCACGCTCATCGCGCGTCGCTCCAGCAGATCGTCAAGCGTTGCCGCCTGCGGCAGCGTGCGAGGAAAGCCGTCGAGGAGGAATCCCTTGCGGCAATCGGCCAGTTCCAGACGCTTGATCACCATCCCCACGATCAGGGCGTCGGGCACCAGTTGCCCCTGCTCCATGTACTGCCGGGCCGCCACACCTTCGGGGGTGGCCTGGCGCACCGCGTTTCTCAACATCTCGCCTGTGGAAAGATGAGGCACGGCGAGGAGATCAAGCAGCCTTTGGCACTGCGTTCCTTTGCCTGCGCCCGGCGGCCCGATGAGGATGATCCGCATGGAAATCCACTCGCCCCGACGGAAAACGTGGCACTATTGACCCAACAGATCCGCCTCAGGACTTCTCCAACAGCCCGGAATAATTCCGCATCACCAAATGGCTGTCGATCTTCTGGACAAGATCAAACGCCACGCTCACGGCGATCAGCAGACCCGTTCCACCATAGAAACTGGCGATCTGGGCGGGGATGCCCAACGATCCGCCCACGATGGTTGGGATGATGGCCACCAGCGCCAGGAATGCGGCCCCGACATAGGTGATCCGCTCCATCACGCGCTCGAGAAAATCGGCCGTCCGCTTCCCAGGCCTGTAGCCGGGAATAAAGGCTCCGAAGTTTTTGAGATTGTCGGCCATTTCCTTGGGATTGAACGTGATCGCGGTCCAGAAATAGCAGAAGAAGTAAATCAGAAGGACGTAGAGCACGTTGTACAGATACGATTGCCCCCGCTGGAATGAATCATGCAGAGCCGCTAACACCGAGTTGCCCGGGTTCGCGTTGTGCAAATACTGGAACAGAATCTGCGGGAACAGCAGCAGCGAACTGGCAAAAATGATCGGCATCACACCAGACTGATTCACCCGCAGAGGCAGATATTGACGCGTGCCTCCATAGACCCGGCGGCCACGGACATGCTTGGCGCTCTGCGTTGGAATCCGCCGCTGGCCCTGAGTCATGAACACCACTCCGGCCACCACCCCGACAAAGAGGGCTGCCAGAACAAACAGCGTTTCAATTCCCATTTTTCCGCCGCCGCCCCCCAACTCCCAGTTGGTATCGCTGGCAAGCTCAACCAGGGCGCTGGGCATAGCAGCGAGGATGCCGGCCATGATCAGCAGACTGATCCCATTGCCGATTCCAAACTCATCGATCTGCTCTCCCAGCCACATCAGAAAGATCGTTCCCGCGGTCATGGTCATCACCGCCACAAACTGCCAAATCAGCGGGAGCCTTCCATCGACAAGAAAGCTCGATTGGATGAGCGGCATGTCGCCCACCCGCGTGTTGGAAAGAAACGCAATGTAGGCCCAGCTCTGCAGCAGACAGATGATGACCGTAGCGTAGCGCGTGTATTCGTTGATTCGTTTCCGGCCCCCCTCCCCCTCCTTTTGGAGTTTTTCCAGGGGCGGCCACACTGTGGCGAGCAACTGGAAAATGATGGAAGCAGAGATGTAGGGCATGATTCCCAAGCCGAAGATTGTGGCTTGAGAGAGCTGGCTGGCAGAGAAGACAGCCACGGTCTTGAGGAGATCGCCGATTCCCCCCGCTTCTTCAGCGAAGGCGTTCATCGCCTGTGGATCAACGATCGGCAATGGCACCTGCCAGCCAACTCGATAGATCGCCAACAGCCCCAGCGTCAGCAGAATTTTTTGCCGGAGCTCGGGTATCGTGAAAATGATACGAAGTTTTTCAAACACGATGGATGACTCCTTTAATCCCTTCGACGCACAGGAGCCTTGCCCTACCCGACAGCTGGCTTCGTCCGCGACGCCTGTTTCTTCTGCTTCACAAGAGGGGCCGGTCCGGGAAGTTCCGTGATCGTTCCCCCGGCGGCCAAAATCTTTTCCTTGGCTTGGGCACTGAAGAAATGGGCCGAAACCTTCAAGGCCTTCGTCAGCGAACCATCGCCGAGAATCTTGACGGAGTCCCAAATCCCCTTCGCCATACCAGCAGCCCGCAGGACGTCCGGAGTGACCTCGCTGCCGGAAGTGAAGCGAGCCTCCAGATCATCGACATTGAGACTGATCACGATGCGGCCGTGCCGATTGTGGAATCCACGCTTGGGAATCTGCCGAATCAACGGCATGCGAGCCCCTTCGAAGATCCCTGCAGCGCTCCAGCCAGCCAACTGTCCCTGCCCCTTATGGCCTCGCCCCGAGGTCTTGCCACGACCGGAACCTGGACCACGGCCAATTCGCAGCCGCCGCTTGTTTTTCTGCACACCCTGATGCACATCGTTGATTTTCATCGATCATTCCTAACTGGTGATTTGTCTATCGTATACATTTGCGACTTATTTCGGCCGCAGAGGGCCACCATCGAGCCAGCCGCGACGGTTTTGCGTCAGCGGCGCCTTCTCTCGACCTGCCTAGGAGAGCGTGACACCGCGGAGCCGCTCCACCTCGCTGCGAGTCCGGAGTTGCTTCAGACCCTCAAGAGCTGCCTTGACAAGATTGACGGGATTGGTCGAGCCATGGGCCTTGGTCAGCACGTCGCGGATGCCTGCCGATTCGCACACCGCACGCACGGCCGCTCCGGCGATGATCCCGGTGCCTGGGCTCGCCGGCAGCATGATGACCTTGGCAGTTCCGCTGACACCCTCAACCCGATGGGGAATCGTGCCCGATTCGACCGGCACCTCGATCAGATGTTTCATGCCATCCTTGATCGCCTTTTCGACGGCAGGGGGTACCTCATTGGCCTTTGCATACCCACAGCCAACCTTGCCACGACCATTTCCGACCACGACCAGACCCGCAAAGCTGAAGCGACGACCGCCCTTCACCACCGTGGCACAGCGGCGCACTTTCACAACTTTCTCGGCAAATTCGCCCCCGCTCCTCTCGCCGCCGCGATCACCGCCCCGGTCCCCGCCGCGAGATTGATTGCTACTGGTCGCCACGGGTAATGAGCTCCGAAGGGTTTGAGTCGAAGAAAGATGAAATTGGATGAAGGAAAGGTTTGCCGAAAATCGGGACTAGAATTCCAAACCGGCCGCACGCGCTGCATCAGCCAAGGCGGCCACCCGCCCATGATACCGGAACTCGCCGCGATCGAAGCAGATCTTCTTGACGCCCGCGGCAATGGCCCGCTCCGCCACGGCCCGACCGATCGCCTCGGCAGCCTGCTTGTTGCCCCCAAACCCAAGCCCCTCTCGAATCTGCTTGTCCATGGTGCTGGCTGAGACCAGGGTCTTGCCAGCCGCATCGTCGATGAGTTGTGCGTAGATGTGCTTGTGCGTGCGAAACACCGCGAGACGAGGCCGCTCGGCAGTGCCGCGGATGTGTCGGCGAACGCGATGGCGGCGTCGCATGCGCTGCCGAAGGATTGTGCGAGAATGGTCCATGTGAGCGATGAGATGCGGAGGGTGGGGACGTTCGGGATGGAAAAATTACTTGGTAACAGCCTTGCCGGCCTTGCGACGGACCTGTTCGTTCTCATACCGAATTCCCTTGCCCTTGTAGGGCTCAGGCTTGCGGCGGGAGCGAATCTCAGCGGCGAACTGCCCGACGAGATGCTTGTCGATGCCCTTGATGACGATGTGCGTCTGATCCGGGCAGAGGACGTTCAGCCCTGCCGGAATCGGCAATTGGAGTTCGTTGGCGAAGCCCACGCGCAACTGCAGCGTGTTCTTCTGGATGGCGGCGATATAGCCGACACCGACAATCTCGAGTTTCTTTTCGAAGCCCTTGGAAACTCCCTCAACCATGTTTGCGGCGAGGGCCCGCGTGAGGCCGTGCAATGATCGCGAGGCACGATCGTCACCCTGTCGGGTCACTTTCAGCTGACCATCTGCGGGATCAACCGCCACGCTGACGAGGGGATGGACGTTGTGCTCAAGTTTGCCCAACGGCCCTTCAACCTTAAGCGTGGCGCCATCGACAGCGACCTTGACGCCCTTCGGTATCTGGACCGGCGATTTCCCAATCCGTGACATATCTGTGAAACCTTTTCTTTGACCTGCACCCTAAAACCAACGCGACGGACCGAACCTGCCAAGCCATCCACGAACTCAAGCCCACGACTACCAGAGCTCGCAGAGCACCTCTCCGCCAAGCTTGCGCGTCCGAGCCTCACGGTCGCTGACAACGCCACTGCTGGTGGAAAGTATCGAGATCCCCAATCCACCGAGCACAGGACGCAGCCGCACCGACCGACTGTAAACCCGCTTCCCAGGCGAACTCACCCGGCGGATGTGTCGGATCAGCCGCTCACCGTTGGGACCGTACTTCAGCTCCAACTGGAGTGTGGACGCAGGTTCAGCCTCCACTTCCTTCCAATCCCAGATGAAACCTTCCCGTTTGAGCACGTCTGCTACACCACGCTTCACCTTGGAACTAGGAACCTCCACGATGGCGCGTTCAACCCGCACCGCATTGCGGATACGAGTGAGCATGTCGGCGATGGGGTCGGTCATCATGTCGAGAGAGCCCTTATAAAAAATCAGTTTCCACTGCCACCCTGCCGGCCGCCGACTGGCATACCCACCTGCCGGCCACCGCATACAACCAAACACTATTCCAACTCAACCGAAGAACTGAGTGTGGGATCAATCTGCCTCGTTCGATCCCGCTTTTTCCATTCTATCACTGCCCGCGATCACTCGGGGGTTGCCAGCCGATCTCACCAGCTCGCCTTGCGAACGCCAGGGATGTTCCCCTGATCAGCCAACTTACGAAAGCAGATCCGACACAAGCCGAATTTGCGATAGACCGCCCGGGGCCGACCACACAGCATGCAGCGGTGCACCTTGCGAGTGGAGAACTTCGGAGGTCGCTTCGCTGACGCGATCTTCGACTTGCTTGCCATAAGTTGGTTCCAACGGAGGCCTTGCGTGGCCTGTTCTTGTGTTACGGCGGTTGTTTGACCACCAAAAAGTGTGACTGCCCGGAAGGCCCGCTATTGTTTCGTTATCCAGCCCCTCACCAGGGCGCCATCTTCCTGTCTCCGGCGTTGCTAGGCAGCAGCGCCACCATCCTCGTCCTTGTCTTTTTTGAGCGGCACGCCCATCGCCCGCAAAAACTGCCTGGCCTCGTCGTCGTTTTTGGCAGACGTCACCAACGTGATGTTCATGCCTTGCTGACGAGTGTATTTATCAGGATTGATTTCGGGGAAAACCATCTGCTCCGACAATCCCAGGCTGTAGTTGCCGTGCCCGTCGAAAGCCGTGCTCGACAGACCACGGAAATCGCGAACCCGTGGCAGAGCCAGCGACACAAGCCGGTCGAGAAATTCGTACATCCGCCGTCCGCGGAGCGTCACCTTGCAGCCGATGGGCAGATTTTCACGGAGCTTGAACCCCGAAACGGCAGCCTTCGACAACGTGGCAATCGGCTTTTGGCCGGTCACCTGCGTCAGCGCGCCAATCGCCTCTTCCAAATACTTCTTCTCAGTTACAGCCACGCCCACACCCATGTTCACGACGATCTTTTCCAACTGCGGGATCGCGTGGAGATTCGTGCGATTGAGCGCCTTGCCGAGGGCCGGGCGCACCGTCTGGATGTAGTAATCCAACAGCCGAGGGGTGCCCGCGGGCGCCGCCGGTTCGGCCGGAGTGGAAGTTACTGCCTTGGTCTTCTTTGCCATCTTTGCCATCGAAAGAGTCCTTAAAACTGCCTCTGAACCACCAGCGCCATCTCGATCAGCTACCGGTCTTCGCTGCCCGCAACACGCCCATCTCTCCACCGCACTTCTTGCAGACGCGGGACTTGCCGCCATTATCAGCCAAGCGGATCCCGATTCGGGTCGCCTTGCTGCAGGCCGCACACACAACCAGCACGTTGGAGGCGTTGATCGGCATCTCTTTGCTCAATCGCCCGCCCTGCGGATTTTTCTGGCTCCGCTTCATGTGCCGATAGACGCGGTTCACGCCCTCGACCACGATCTTTCCCTTGCCTGGATCAACGGAAAGAACCTTGGCACGGGTGCCCCGCGCATTGCCGGTTTTAACTTCGACGAGATCCCCGGAACGAATCAACATCAGACCACCTCGCTCGCCAAGCTGACAATCTTCATGAAATTGCGGTCGCGCAGTTCACGGGCCACCGCACCAAAGATGCGTGTACCCTTCGGGTTTTTGTCGTTATCGATGATGACACAGGCATTGGTGTCGAAGCGAACGTAGCTGCCATCGTCCCGACGGGTGGGATACCGGCAACGCACGATCACGGCCTTGACGACCGCCTTCTTCTTCACTTCGCTGCCCGCGATCACAGTCTTCACACTGCAGATGATGATATCGCCAATGCTCGCGGTGCGCTTCTTGCTGCCACCGAGAACCTTGAAGCACATTACTTCCTTGGCGCCGGTGTTGTCGGCAACCACCAACCGGGTCTGCATCTGGATCATCGTGTCTTCCCTTCCGTCGTACCGGCGACCTTGCCCGTGGCATCGGCTGCCTCAGCCTTGGCCGCAGTCTCCCGCAATTGCGTAGCCCGGGCACCGCTCCGCAGCGAAGCGACGTCCACCGCCGTGCTCTTGGAAACCACCCGCACCAGTTCCCACCGCTTCAGACGACTGCGGGGACGACACTCAATGATCTCGACCGTGTCGCCCGGTTGCGACTCCTCAGCCTCGTCGTGGACATGGCAGATCGTCCGACGATGGAGGATACGGCTGTACTTCTCATGGCGCACCACGCGAGGAATCTCCACCCGGCGCGTCTTGCTCGACGCGGCACTGGTGACGGTTCCTGTTTCAACTCTCTTGGGCATGACTGGTCTCTGATGGGGTTCCGTGGGGTTGGATCGGCTTTGGGGCTATGTTCCGCTTTGGGTGCGCTTCTTGAACTGCCTACGCTGCGCGACACCCTCCTTGCCAGGGACTTGCACCTTGGCCCGGCCTGACAGCTTCTTTTTCTTGGCATGCTTGTCATGCGCGACTTCAGAAGCAACCGCCGGAACGGTCCCATCGGCACTCTGCGTGGGCACAACCGGGCTGCCACGCTGAGCCAGGATGGTTTGGCAGCGGGCAATGGTGCGCCTCGTCTTCTGAACCTCGGAAGGGGCGGCGAGTTTCTCCGTCTGAGCCTGTAGGCGCAGCTTGAAGAGAGCCTCGGCGGCATCCTTCCAGACGAGCCTGATCTGCTCGTCGCTCATTTCGCGGATTTCTCGTACTTTGCTCATGACCGAAGGCCTCTGGAATCGCCGTATCTTCTGATTTTGAAAAAACCGCCAACTACATCGGACGCCGCTTCACAAACCTCACGCGAACCGGCATCTTGTGAGCCAGTCGTGCGAGGCACAGTCGAGCTGCGTCCTCCGAAACTCCGCCGATCTCGTAGAGCACAGTGCCGGGCTTGATGACGGCCGCCCAAAATTCAGGCTCGCCCTTGCCCTTACCCATGCGCGTTTCCAGCGGAATGGAAGTAATCGATTTATGGGGGAACACGCGCACGAATAGCCTACCCTCCGTTCGGAGGTACTGTTGTGCCGCTACGCGGCCAGCTTCGATCGTCGCTGCAGCGAGCCACCCCGGCTGTTCGGCTTGGAGGCCGAAATCACCGAAGACGACGCGGTTGCCGCGAGAGGCATCACCTCTTATACGACCTCTTTGGCTTTTTCGGTGCTTGACCCTCTTGGGCATCAGCGCCATCGCCGGTCTCCTCGTACATGCCTTGGTTGACCCACACCTGAACTCCGATATTGCCCTGCGCCGTGGGAGCCTCGCAGAACCCGTAATCGATCTTGGCTCGCAGCGTTGATAGCGGCATTGAGCCAGCAATGCCCTTCTCGCAGCGCGACATTTCCGCGCCACCGAGTCGGCCAGAGAGTTGTATTTTCACGCCTTTGGCACCGGCATCCATCGTTGTGTCGATGGACCGCTTCATGGTGCGGCGAAAAGCTGCCCGCTTGGTCAGCTGATCGGAAATATCCTCCGCGATCAACTGCGCCTGAATCTCAGGCCTCGAGACTTCCTCCACTTTCAGATTCACCCGACGGCCGAGCAACGCCTGAAGTTCGTCCTGCAGGCGATCGACTTCCTGCCCCTTCCGTCCAATCAGCACGCCAGGGCGGGCGGAATGGAGGATCACCTTCACTTCATCGCGAGTGCGCTCGATCTCAATCTTGGGGATGGCGGCGGCACGATACTTCGTCTTGATGAACTTCCGCACGCGAACATCCTCGAAGAGGAGATCGCGGAAATCCTTCTTAGAGGCGTACCAACGGCTCTTCCACGGCTCGGTCACGCCGGTGCGAAAGCCGATTGGATTAACTTTTTGGCCCATGATCAGTGCCTCTGCAAACCCTGGACAGAAAAACCTATGCCACCACGAACAGAACTTCGATCACCAAGAAAAAATCACCAACCAAATCGCTCAAGACTCTCCTGCGATGGCCTCGAGCGCCACCTTGATGTGCGCCATCCGACGCTTGATCCCAAATGCCATCCCGCGGGCCCGCGGCCGAATCCGCTTGAACATTGGCCCCTCGTCGATCCGCGCATCGACGACAACCAACTCGTCGACGTCAGTTGCCTGCTTGTGTTCGGCATTGCCCAGAGCGCTCTTGATCACCTTCTCGAGCATCCGCGCCCCGCGGTGCGGTTGAAACCGAAGGATATCGAGCGCCTCATCGGCAAACTTTCCGCGCACCAGATTCGCCAGCGCCCGCACCTTGCGGGCACTGATCCTGGCGTACTTGTGAGTTGCTGTGTAAGCCATTGTCAGTCGCTCCTGCACCGCCGTTGGCGGCCACCGTTCTTCCCGACGGCCATGCCGTCAGCCCAAACCCAATCCCGCACGAAATGAACTACTTACCGGGCGACGATTCCTTCACCTTGCCACCATGCCCACGGAACGTCCGGGTGGGAGAAAACTCCCCCAGCTTGTGGCCGACCATGTCCTCGGTGACAAACACCTTCATATGCTGCTTGCCGTTGTGAACCATGAACGTCAGTCCGATAAACTCCGGCACAATCGTGCAGGCCCGGGCCCACGTCTTGATCGGATCCCGCTTGCTTGTGGCAAGCTGGGCCTCCACCTTCCCGTACAACCGGGGGTCGACGTAGGGTCCCTTTTTTGCGCTGCGTCCCATGATGCCTCGTGAGGTTGTGTCCTCAGCCCTCTATTCCCAAAAACTGAACCGTAAAAATTTCGATTGCGCTGCAGTCCCGCACGTGAGTGCCGACTACCGCAGCTTGAGTTGACCATAGCGCCGACTCTTCCGCCGCCGCACGATCGCGGTACCCGAGGGCTTCCGCGGCTTCCTCGTTCCGCCACCCTTGGCACTCTTGCCAGTGGGGCTGACAGGATGCCGACCACCCTTGGTTCGACCCTCACCACCACCGTGGGGATGGTCAACGGGATTCATGGCCGTTCCGCGAACCGTTGGGCGAATGCCCATCCAGCGCTTCCGGCCTGCTTTCCCCAGCACCACGTTCATATGTTCCGAATTGCCGATGGCACCGATCGTGGCCCGGCAGGCAGCCGGCACACGGCGAATTTCGCCACTCGGTAGCGTGATCTGCGCCCACTGCGACTCACGTGCCACCAGCACAGCAGACGACCCGGCCGAGCGGCACAGTCTGCCACCACGCCCCGCCTGCAATTCGATATTGTGTACCTGCATCCCCAACGGGATGGCGGACATCGGCAGGCAGTTGCCCACTTCGGGAGGCGCCTCGGCCCCACTCAGAACCGTCCCGCCAACCTTCAGCCCCTCGGGAGCGAGAATGAACCGCTTTTCGCCGTCGGCATAGACCACCAAGGCCACCCGACAGGTGCGGTTGGGATCGTACTGAACCGAGTCAACCTTCCCCGGCACGCCGTCCTTGTTGCGACGGAAATCGATCAGCCGGTAGTGCTGCATATGACCGCCGCCGCGATGCCGCGACGTGATCTTGCCCTGATTGTTGCGGCCACCCGTCTTGTGCTTGCGAACACGCAGATGCTTTGGCGCCTCCGCCCCTGGCGTGAGTTCGGCAAAATCCGAAACGCTCGCATTGCGGCGGCCGGCACTGGTCGGGTTGTATGTACGAATTCCCATGGCTGTTTCTTTGTGTCCTGCAGGAACCAGTTGGTGGCTGGAATGTGGGACTTCTCTATGGCTTTAAACCGTGACGCTGAATGAGCCTTAAAACAGGTTGATTTTGCAGTCTGGCTTGAGGGTGACAACGGCCTTCTTCCAGGCCTTCGCACTCGTCTTGCGAACCCGGCTACGCCGAGCCTTGCCAACCTTATTCTGCACTGCCACCTTCTCGACCTTGACATTAAACATTTCTTCCACAGCCCGTCGCACATCGGCCTTATTGGCCTCCTTGACGACTTCGAAAGAGTAGGCATTGTGCCGCTCAGCGCGGTGCATCCCCTTCTCCGTCACCAGCGGGCGCACGATCACCTGATGCGGCGCCAACCGGGCTGTGAAACTTGGGGGAGGAGGAATCGGTACGGCCATGACTTACTCTCCTTGACCTTTCACACTTTTGGCGGCCCGCGCCTTCTTGACCGCCGCCTTCTTGGCGGTTGTTTTCTTGACAACAACGCGAGAAACAGATTCGATCTTGACCCGCTTGCCACCCTTACCGCCCGTCGGCATCCCGCGGGCTGCAACCGTGGCCCGAAAGGCATCGATGGCGGCAGTCGTCATCAGAATCTTCCGCGGACGCAGAATCGACCAGGCGTTCAAATCCCCCACCGGGGCGACATCAACACCCTCGATGTTGCGGGCGCTCTTCCAGAGATTCTCGTCATGCTTCTCCGGAGTCACCAGCACGGTGTGCTCGTCGATCCCCAACTTGTTCAGCAGTTTCGCCACTGCCGAAGTCTTCGGCGATTCCAACGAAAAAGAATCGACCAGCCGGACTTCGTCATCGGCAAATCGGGACGCCAAAGCCATCCGAGCGGCCGTCTGCAGGGCCTTCCTCGGCATCCGCCAGCCGAAATCACGCGGACGCTTGGCAAAGATGTGACCGCCGCCACGCCGCGTTCCACTCCGTCGCGAGCCGGCCCGGGCGTTGCCCGTGCCCTTCTGGCGATAGAGTTTCTTGGTCGAGCCAGCCACCTCACCCCGGGTCTTGGTGCGCTGGGTACCCTGACGAAGATTCGCCTGATACATCACCACGGCGTCATGCAGCAACTGCTTGCTGACAGTGGGAGCCAACTCGGCGGGATCGATCTCGTAGGACCCAACCTGGGCCCCTGCCATGTTGTAAACGGCAAGATTCACTTGGCACCTGCCTTTTTCTTAGCCGGCACTACAGCGCCAGGTCCGGCAACTCTCTTGATCAGATTTGTCTGACGCACCATCACATACGCCCCATTTGGCCCCGGAATGGCACCACGAACCAACAACAGGTTGTGCTCGCGATCGATCCGCACCACCCGCAAATTCCGCATGGTGGACCGCTCATTACCAAACCGACCGGCCATGCGCTTTCCTTTGAAAACGCGACCAGGCGTGGTGTTCATGCCCGTACCACCCTGATGGCGGTGGACTTTCTTCACACCATGGGTTGCCCGCTGTCCACTGAAGCCGTGGCGCTTCATGACGCCGGCGGTGCCGCGGCCTTTGGTCGTGCCGGTCACGTCAACCCGCTCGACCCCCTCAAACAGATCGACCGTGAGGACCTGACCAACCTCAATGCCCTCGGAAACGCCGCGAAACTCGCGAACAAACCGCTTGGGCTCACAATCGGCTTTGGCCGGCAGCACAACGCCAGCCGCAGAGAGCCGCTTGCTCCTCTTGCTGTCGAGCTTGGCAACCTGACCGCGTACAGAGCGGCTGGCGAGACGCCGTGGCTTGTCAAGAAAGCCCAGCTGAACGGCCGCATAACCGTCACGCTCGACCGAGCGCAGCGTCATGACATTGCAGGGCCCCGCCTCGATGACAGTGACCGGCACCGCAGTGCCACTGGCGTCAAACACCTGCGTCATCCCTACCTTACGGCCCAGGAGACCCTTCCGCAGTGCGACCGGCTTCCCGGCAGCACCAACACCACCCGTATTTTCTTGAGCAGCCATGTTTGTTTTTCAACGCCGACGAGACACCCGGCCGAACCACGCTGCCACAAAGCAGCAGGCCCGGTTGGACACCCCGCGATCACGCTCGAAGCAGTTGGCAGCGGGAGCAACCGGAAACAAATCCGGACCTTACCCGCACCGCCTTCCAAGCATGCCTTATCGTGCGCTCCTGAAAGTAAAAAATCCCCAGCTCAAATAAATCCCAACCCGAAATCCTGCCCGCACCCTACCGCGAAGAAGCCTTGATCTTGATATCCACACCAGCCGGAAGGCTCAGCTTGTTCAACGCCTCAATCGTCTTGGCGGTCGCCTGCACGATATCGATCACACGCTTGTGAGTGCGGATCTCATACTGCTGACGGGCTTTTTTGTCGATGTGCGGGCTGGAAAGAACTGTGTATCGCTCAATCCGAGTGGGGAGCGGAATCGGGCCGTGCACTTCGGAGTTGGTCCGCTTGGCGGTGTCGACGATCTCAGCAGCACTCTGATCGAGCACGGTGTGATCGTAGGCCTCCATACGGATCCGGATGATTTCCTGCGCTGATCCAGCCACAACAGACTCCACTTCATTCCAGGATTGTTACGTCCAACCCGACTGCAAAACTGAAACACAAAACTGTTCACCAGAGCGAGCGCTCTCCCGCGGGCGATTGGCACCTGCGGAATCCTCGAGCGGAAACGAAGAAAAGCCTGAAAAGGGCCTTTTTCGCGACTGCCTTCGGCGACCTGTCTGGCCGCGGGCGTCGCTGCGAGGTCGAAGCGAAAAATCTAAGGGCTGGGCAGGAGCGTGTCAACATGCTCCTATGCAGCGGCCATGAAAATGGTCGCTTTTGGCAAAAAAGAGCGGCCACTGGCGGTTTACAGACGGTTTTTTACCCTGGCAATACCGAGCCGCTAGGGGCACTTCGGCCAAGGAGCAGGTGGCCGCCCCCCCCCTTTTGAATCGAAAAGAGGCTGCCGTGACGATGAAAGCCCTGATGCTGAATGCCGCCGGGAGCCTTGCCCTGGCGGAAGTTGACCTCCCCCTGGTCGGCCCGGGGGAGGCGCGGATCCGCATCGCAGCCTGCGGCATTTGCGGCAGCGATGTCCATGGCTATTGGGGGGCGACCGGCCGTCGCATTCCACCCCTGATCATGGGGCATGAGGCGTCTGGCACGGTGGAGTCGATTGGTCCCGGTGTCACCGACCTGCCGGTTGGCACTCGCGTTGCCCTCGATTCAACACTCTTTTGCGGCCATTGCGCGCACTGCCAAGCTGGGAGAGAGAATCTCTGCTCCCACCGGCAGGTGCTCGGCGTTTCCTGCGGCGATTACCGGCGGCAGGGCTGTTTTGCCGAGTATGCGGTCGTTCCGCGCCGCTCCCTGCATCCCCTGCCGGACCGGTTCGATTTCATCTCTGCCGCCCTCCTCGAACCGCTTACGATCGCCTTGCAGGCAGTCCGGCTGGGGAATGTCGGGCCGCAGACTCAGTCGGCAGTGGTGGTGGGCTGCGGCACGATCGGCCTGGCCGTGATCGCGGCACTACGGGCCCGGGGAGTGCCGCGGATCGCGGCGATCGATCTCGATGCAGACCGCCTCGCCCAAGCCGCCGCACTCGGCGCCACAGAGACCATTCCCGCCGGCGAAGAGGCTGGCCGGCTGGCAGCGCGGTGGGGGGCGAGTTCTCCGGATACCGACGGCGCGGATCTGGTCATCGAGGCGGTCGGCTCAACTCCCGGCGTGCGAACCGCTCTGGAAGCTGCCACCCGCGGCGGCACGGTCGTGCTGGTCGGCAATGTCAGCCCCACCATCGACCTGCCGCTGCAGTTGGTGGTCACCCGGCAGCTGCGCCTGCAGGGTTCGTGTGCGTCGGCGGGATGCTACCCTGAAGCCATCCAACTGGTGGCGGATGGGTTGGTCGATCTGTCAGGATTTGTCACTCGGGTGGCACCACTTTCCGAGGGGGCCGAGTGGTTCGACCGCCTCCACCGCCGCGAGCCAGGACTGCTCAAAGTGGTGCTGACCCCCGCGCTGCTCCCCACCCATCAACCCCCGGCCTGAACATGCCCACGCCCCCTTCCGTGTCCCCTTCCCTGCCCCCTTCTTCCCCGTTTGATCTGACCGGTCGCACCGCACTGGTCACCGGGGCGAGCCGGGGCCTCGGCCTGCAGATGGCCCGCAGTTTGGCCCGGGCCGGGGCAGATCTGGTGATCACCGCCCGGGCGCTTGAATCGCTCGCGGGGCCGAAAAGCGAACTCGAGGCGCTGGGCAGGAGCGTTCTCCCTGTGCCCCTCGACCTCCGCAGCCAGTCGAGCATCGAGGCGGCGGCTGCGGCGGCACTTGAAGCCACCGGCCGGATCGACATCCTCGTCAACAATGCCGGCTGCAACGTCCGCAAGCCCGCCCTCGACCTCACCTGGGATGACTGGAACACGGTTCTGGACACCAACCTGCGCGGCACCTTTTTCATGACCCAGGCGATCGCCCGCCAGATGGTTTCCTCGGTTTCAATCGATGCTCGTGGCCGGGGGCGGATCATCAACATCGGCAGCGTCACCAGCGTGTTTGGCTACGCGGGGCTGGCTCCCTACTGCGCCAGCCGGGGAGGAGTGAAGCAACTCACGATGAGCCTGGCCGACGAATTCGGCCCCCACGGCATCACCGTCAACTGCCTCGCCCCGGGCTGGTTTAGAACGGCCCAGAACGACGTGCTCTACCGCGATCAGGAGTGGCTCGACTACCTCGTCGATCGCATCCCCCTGCGCCGCCCCGGGCAGGCCGATGACCTCGATGGCGCGGTCGTTTTTTTGGCCTCCGATGCCAGTGCCTATATCACCGGCCAGACGCTCCTGGTCGACGGCGGCATCACCACCGGCTCCACCCGGGCGCTGCCCCGCCAGCGTTCCTGATGGTCTCCAGGGAGCCAGAGCGCATTCAACTCACGTACCGTCGGCTGCGGGCCGGCAAAAGTCTCGTCGCGAACGCTCACGAAAAGTTCGCCGTGCCCTCCGCCTTCATCGCCCGTTTTGGCGAGTCGTCGCTCCAGCAAGCCCGGCGGCGCTCCAGCAGTGGACGTCTCCCGGCCGGCTAGCGGGAGCAGCCTCAAACATACGCCTCGGCCGTTTCGGCCGGAGCAGGACCATATTTCAGCGGTGCCATCGTGAAGCTCGCCCGCCCCTGGCTCACGCTCCGCACGGCGGCCGAGTAGCCAAACATGCTCGCCAGCGGGGCCTCGGCCGTGAGCACCGTCACCCCCGCCCGGATTTCGGTACCAGTGATGATGGCCCGCCGCTGCTGCAGATCGTTGATGACGTCACCGAGATGATCCTCCGGCACGCTCACCTCGACGCGCATGACCGGCTCCAGCAGCACGCTGCCCGCGGCAGCCAGCAGATTTTCAATTGCATCGGCTGCGGCGATCCGGATTGCCACGTCAGAGGGGAGTGGATCGGGCAGAGGGCTCTCCAAAACCACGATGCGCGTGGCCCACAGCGGACACCCCTTGAGCCCGCCCCGCTCGGCGCTTTCCCGCACCGATTGTGTCATCGTGGCGGCCAGCGCCGCCACCGATTCGTTCTCGGGAAACCACCCCTGCTCCACCATCACAGGCTGCTGGTCGTCGATCGGCTCGGCGCGGATCGTCACCGTGGCGGAAAGGGTCTGACCAGCGACCTGCCGGTTGGCCTCTCCCCGCACCGTCGCCGCCCGGGCGAGGGTTTCCTTGTAGCTCACCCGTGGCTTGTGGACACGGCAGTGGAGATTGAAATCCCGCTCCAACCGATGCCGGATCACCTCCAGGTGCAACTCGCCCATGCCGGAGATGATCGTTTGCCCTGTTTCCTCGCTCTCGATGGCACGAAAAGTCGGGTCCTGGCGCTTCATCATCTCGAGCGTTTCCGCCAGCTTACGGCGTTCCAGACTCGTCTCCGGTTCGATCGCCATCGAGATCACCGTCTCGGGAAACTCGATCGACTCCAGCAGGATCGGCTCCGCGGAGTCGCATAAGGTGTCTCCCGTGACACTGGCCCGGGGGCCAATCACCCCCACGATATCGCCCGCTTCGCACTGCTCAATCTGCTCGCGCCGATCGGCCTGCACCCGCCACAGCTGGGCGATGTTTTCCTTCTTTTGACGCGACGGATTCCACACCCGGCTGCTGGCTTTGAGCGTGCCGGAGTAGATCCTCAAAAAATAGAGATCGCCATGCTTCTCCGCGATGATCTTGAAGACCAGCCCGCAGAAGGGGGCCTTGGGATCGGGCTTGCGCATGATCTCCGTGGGCACCTTCTTGGAGGGATCGAGGCCCTGCACCGGCGGCACGTCGGCGGGACTTGGCAAATACCAGGCCACCGCGTCGAGCACGGGCTGAATGCCGATGCAGTCGAGCGCCGAACCGCCGAGCACAGGCACGACCTGCCGGGCGATCGTGGCCGCGCGGATCACCTTGCGCATCAGCACCGGCGGAATGAACGCCTCAGCCAGTGCCAACTCCGCCAGTTCGTCGGAGTAGTCGAACAGCGTCGAAATGAGCTGCTCGCGCCACTCGGCTGCCAGCTCGGCGGCGTCCGGGGGAATCGGGCCTGTGGTGACTGCCTGGAGGGCGGCGCCGCCGGCGAGTGCCTCCTCCCTGGGCGGGAAATGGAGGGCCTGCATCTCAACCAGATCGATCAGCCCGCGAAACGGATTGTTGACATGCGGCGGCCCCAGCCCCACCGGCACCTGCAGCACCAGCGGCCGCGCCCCCAGACGCTCTTGGATCTGCTCCACCGTGCCGACAAAATCAGCCCCCTCGCGGTCGAGCTTATTGATCAGGGCCACGCGGGGAACGCCATATTTGTCGGCCTGACGCCAGACCGTTTCGCTCTGTGCCTCGACCCCCTCGCGTGCAGAAAAAACGACGACAGCTCCGTCGAGAACCCGCAGGCTGCGTTCCACCTCAGCGGTGAAATCGACATGGCCCGGAGTGTCGATCAGATTCACCGTCACATCCCGCCAGTTGAACGACACCGCCGCCGAGTAGATCGTGATCCCCCGCTCCTGCTCCTCGGGATCGAAATCGGTGATCGTGGTGCCACGGTCGACATCGCCGAGGCGATGGCTGGTTTTGGTAAAAAACAGCATCCGTTCGGTGAGCGTGGTCTTGCCGGCGTCGATATGCGCCACAATGCCGATGTTGCGAATGGTGTCGAGTTGCCGCGCCATGATCGTTGAACCCACCGGGTATGAAGAGGGAATTGGCCACGTCCGCCGAAATCCCCCCGGGGGACTGTGCCGAACGGAGCTGCCGCCGGAGTCCGACAGCGGAAAGGGCGGCGGGGAAATCACATTTTTTCGACCGTTCCGATGCCGAGCAGATCGAGCCCCTTGCGGAGCACGCGACCGGTCAGATCGCAGAGAGCCAGCCGACTGTTCCGCGCCGGCCCCTCGGCTTTGATCACCGGCAGAGCGTCGTAGAACGTGGAATAGCGGCCCGCCAGTTCGTAAAGCCAGCCGGTCAGCACGTTGGGGCGGTAATCGGCCTCGACATCCTCGAGCACCTCGCCGAACCGCATCAGTTCCAAGCCGAGCGCCCGCTCCCGTGGATCGTCCAACCGCACCTCCACCGGCTGCCGCCGCAGCGCCTCCCGGTCGATGCCGGCCTTGGAAAAGATCCCCTCCACACGGGCCACCGCATATTGCATGTATGCGGCAGTGTTTCCGGTGAGCTGGAGCATCTTGTCGAAGCTGAAGACATAGTCGGTGGTGCGGTTCTGGCAGAGGTCGGCATATTTGACGGCCCCGATGCCGACGGTCTCGGCAATGTGCTGCAGGGCGATCGTGTCAGGGCTGGCCGCAGGCTCGCCATCGGCCATCTCGCGGGCCCGCTGGCCGGCCCGCTCAACTCCCTCGTCGAGCAGCGCCTCGAGCCCCACCGTGTCACCGGCTCTGGTCCTGAAGGGGCGGCCATCGTCGCCGAGCACGGTGCCGAAGGCGACATGCACCAAGGCCACATCGCCCAGCCCCCACAGGCGGGCCGTTTTGAAGAGCTGGTCGAAATGCTGGCCCTGCCGATGGTCGACAACATAGAGAATGCGGTCGGGCTGCCAGTGGTCGAGCCGCCACTTGATCGTGGCCAGATCGGTGGTGGCGTAGAGGAATGCGCCGTCCGCCTTCCGCACGAGAAACGGGGGTTTGTCGTCGCCATCGAGAAAAACCCCCATCGCCCCCCGGCTTTCGCGGGCGAGCCCCCGGGCCTGGAGATCCCCCACCACGCCGGCCAGAAAGGGCTGATAGAAGCTTTCCCCGAGCGTGTGGTCGAAGGAGACATGCAGCCGGTCGTAGATGCGATCGATCTCACCGCGGCAGGCCGGCATGAATTGCTGCCACAGCCTGCGGTTCTCCGCATCGCCGGCGTGCAAGCGGACCGTTTCGGCATGCACTTCAGCGGCCACATCGGGATGCTGGGACAAGAGTGCGGCCGCTGCCGGATCGGCCGCGAGTTCCTCTGGCTTGGCATCGACCAGCTTCCTCACCAGTCGGTAGAGGCGCCCCAGTTCTGCAGTGGGGTCGGCGGCAAAGGCCTGCTCGTCGCGGAGGTGCTTCCACCCCCAGAGGATCATCCCAAACTGAGTACCCCAGTCACCGAGGTGGTTGTCAGTGATCACCTCGTGGCCACGAAAGGCAAGAATCCGGGCCAGCGCGTCGCCGATCACGGTGGAGCGGATGTGCCCCACGTGCATCGGCTTGGCGACATTGGGCGAACTGAAATCGATGACGATCCTGGCCGGCTCGGCCACCGGCACGACCCCCAAGCGGTCGTCCTGGAAGGCCCGTTCCACTCCCCGAACAAGCGCCGCGTCGCTCACCCGCAGGTTGATAAACCCGGGCCCAACCGGCTCGCCAGGTGGGTCGAACAGTTCGCCGACATCCAGCCGGGAGATGATCTCGGCAGCCATGTCGCGGGGCTTGCGTCCAGCCCGCTTGGCCAGTGCCATCGCCATGGTGCCGGAATAGTCGCCAAACTTCGGGTCGGCCGTCACCCGCACCTGCTCCGTCAGGCCAGACAACTCCTCCGGGGCGATCGCCACCACACCAGCGTCGGACAGGCGCTGCAAGGCCACATGAAACATCTGCCGCAGGGCACTCCGAAAGGTGTCCTGCCGGGCCAGTCCCCAGCGTGGGGCACCCTGTTCAGACGCCGTCATCGCGTCGCCTCTGCCGCAGGAGAAAGAGGCACCCGGCGGGCCTCGCTCCAGAGTTGCTCAAGGTCGAAGTAGTCGCGAGACTCGGCGTCAAACAGTTGCACCACCACATCGCCGTAGTCCAGCACGATCCACCGCCCCTCCTCATAGCCCTCCACGCCGCGCTTCTGGTCGTGCCAGTCCTGCCGCATCACCTTCTGAACCTCATCCGCCATGGCATGCAACTGCCGGCGACTGGTGCCGGTGGCCACCACGAAGTAGTCAAACACTGGAGTGAGAGCCCTTAAATCGAGGATTCGCACATCAGTGCCGCGCGATTCCTCCACCACGCGCGCGGTGGCCAACGCCCGCTCGAGTGACGTTCCGGTAGCAGGGTCGGCAGAGGCCTTGGGCACGTTCCGAGTGGTGGTCACAACAGGGGATCGCCGGGGAGAATTGGATGAAACAGTAGAGAACAGTCTAGCAGGCCGCCGGGAACTCCCGCCGCCCCTTTTTCCGGTGGCGGAAAATGGGACGCGATTGCTAGCGGGCGCAGGCCCGCGGGGCAGCCAACGCAATGCCGGTGAGAACGAGGTCGGGAACTTCAATCGCTCCCGGCACCGCCTCGCGGACCGCCGCCATCCACCCCCCGGTGAGAAACACCTCCGCGTCGGCACCGAGCGTTTCCCGGGCCACCTCGACCAGCCGCGCCACCGCCCCCTGCATGCCCCAGCCGATGCCCGCCCCGATCGCCTCATGGGTCGACCGGCCCGGCATGGCTGGCGGGGCCGTCCGCTCCAACGCCTGCACCTCCGGGAGCCGGCTGGTGCCTTCGGCGAGAGCCCGAGCCATCAGCGCCGGGCCGGGCAGGATTGCCCCTCCCAGAAATTCACCCTCCGCGGAGAGCATGTCGACTGTCGCTGCCGTACCGCAGTCGACCACGATCGCCCCCCGCCCTGGCGTCCGCAAGAGATTGGCAGCGGCAGCAGCGGCCAGGCGATCAATACCGATCCGCTGCGGTTCGACGCCACGGATGACCAGCGGCAGGTCCTCAGGCATGATCCGCCGCTGACGCAGCGGCCGGTGGCTGGTCGCCGATTCCTCAGCAAGTGCCATTTCCAGCATCGCAGCAGCAGCATCGTGGACGCTTGCCACCAACACCACCGCCGACCCGGGAGCCACCAATCGCAACCACGCCTGCAGATTCGCGGGATGGAATTCCCTGCTCATCAGGTCCTGACGGCGGCCCACTGTCGGCAGCTTCCTGGGAAGACCCCCCTCTTCTGCACGGCCGCTATTATGATCCTCCACGACGGCAAGCTTGATCCGGGTGTTGCCCACATCGGCCACCACCACGGTGTCGCCGAGGCCGACGGGGGACCGCGCCCGGGCAGACGCAGGCTGAGCCGGGGAAGGCGCCACGGGAGCAGCCACTGGCTCGGCGGGACGGTCCATCTCCCTGACCACCGCCGCCAGCAGGCGATCAAGGCCCTGTCCGGTGACGGCACTCACGGC